>Ga0070706_100000757_pt1 | contig 36181 bp, 35 predicted proteins | sample KBSK5501metaG_FD_65476 | JGI IMG/M metagenome (GOLD analysis project Ga0070706, IMG submission 65476) | Corn, switchgrass and miscanthus rhizosphere microbial communities from Kellogg Biological Station, Michigan, USA - KBS K5-50-1 metaG | ecosystem: Host-associated > Plants > Roots >... | reverse complement strand
CCAGGCGCGTCGCCGCCGTCCTTCGCGCCAGTCCAGCCGGGCCGTCTTAGTACTCATGACGCCAACGTACCATCTCTTTACCAACCTGTACAGGGATCAGTAGATGCCGTCATCTTCCGGATGCGCAGCGGCTGCCAGTGGAACCAGCTGCCCGAGCGGTTCCCCGATGATAGCTCGGTGCATCGCACCTTCCAGCGCTGGGTGCGCCTGGGCCTCTTTGAGCGCTTCTGGGCCACGCTTGTCGCCGCCTGCGACGAACTGGGAAACGTGGACTGGGAGTGGCAAGCGGCTGACGGAATGATGGGCAAGGCGCGCTTGGGGGGGACCTCATCGGCCGCAATCCGACCGATCGGGGCAAACAGGGAGTAAAGCGCAGCCTGCTGGTCGAGGCGGCTGGTGGGCCACTGGCGGTGGCGATTGCTGGGGCGAATGTGCATGACACCAAGCTGTTAGCGGCGACCTTGGACGCCATCGTGGTCGCGCGGCCCACGCCGACACCGGAGCGCCCCCAGCAGCTGTGTCTGGACCTGGGCTACGACAAGCCCACCGGAGCGATGGCGGTGGAAAGCCACCACTATGTCGCGCACCTGCGTCGCATCAGGCTGGAGAATCTCGATCTGGCGACTGGCGAGCAGCATTTCCCAGCGCGTCGGTGGGTGGTGGAGCGCACACTGGCCTGGCTCTCCAAGTGTCGTGCGCTGCTGATTCGCTACGACAAGCGTTCGGCCAACTTCCTGGCGCTGCTCCAGTTCGCCTGCGCCTTGCTCTAGTTCCGCCGCCTCCATCGCTTGTCCCTTCTGAGATAGTTACTAAGACCCGCCCGCGAGGCTGTGTGGTCAAACGCCAGCGCACAGGAATCCGTAGCGCCGCTTCGGAAGCGGCCGAGCCATGGTTGAGCCGTATCCCGCAGCGGCACTACAATCTCTGTGCCTTGCGAACCCACCGACCACAGCAGGAACGGTCCCCATGACCGCAAACTCCATCGAAGAGAGCGAGGCTCTCACCCTCGACTTCAACAAGCTGGCGAAAGTTGCCGACGTTCCCGGCGTACTGCCCTGTGCAGCCCACATTCCGCACGTGCCCTTGCTGACTTCTGCAGGTTTCCCATCGCTGCCTGGGGAGTTATGTGGGCATGAGGGGCAACATATCGGGAACTAGTTGCCTTGCAGCAACACGGCGGAGGTGCTGAATAGCGACCTGCTCAATTGCGCTGCGCCTGGTGGGTGGAAGTAGCTCGGGTTGGGCGCGCCGTGCGACGGATTCTAAACCTCTTGCGCGTCAGTCCAGGCTATTCCTGGACTCGCAAGAAAATGTGGAGTTCTCACCAACCGCACGTGCGGAATGTGGGTTGTACGAACAGTGATCTGCGCGGAAGCGGCATGTGCTAAAATATCAGGGCTGGGCGGGCAGGCAAACAGCCCGCGCGGAGGCTGGCGCAGAATTGTGAGGGATTGCCATGGAAGGACTCGTCCGGCGCGAGATGCTCTCGAGCCGCGTCCGTGCGATCAAGCCATCAGGCATTCGCAAGTACTTCGACATCGCCGCGACCATGTCCGACGTCATCTCGCTGGGTGTTGGCGAGCCAGACTTCGTGACGCCGGAGCATATCCGCCAGGCGGGCATCCGCGCCATCGAGCGGGGCGAGACGAAGTATACCTCCAACTATGGCACACTGGAGCTGCGCGCGGCGATCTCGGCGCTGCTGGCGACGCGCTACGGCCTCGCCTATGATCCCGCCAGCGAGGTGCTGGTGACGGTTGGCGTGAGCGAGGGCATCGACGCCGCGCTGCGCGCCCTCCTGGACGAAGGCGACGAGGTGCTGATTCCCAACCCTGGCTACGTCGCCTATGAGGCCGATGTGACACTTGCCGGTGGCGTCGTCGTTCCCGTCACGACCTCGGTCGAGGATCAGTTCGAGGTCAAGGCGGCGGCCATCGAGGCGGCGCTGACTCCACGCTCCAAGTTGATCCTGCTCGGTAACCCAAACAACCCCACCGGCGCGGTGATCGCGCGCGCGGAACTGGAGAAGATCGCGCAGTTGGCGGTGCGGCGTGATCTCATCGTCGTCAGCGACGAGGTCTACAGCCGGCTGGTCTATGGCGAGGAGCATGCCTGCATCGCGGCGCTGCCGGGCATGCGCGAGCGCACCATCCTGGCGGATGGCTTCTCGAAGGCGTATGCGATGACAGGCTGGCGCGTTGGTTACGTGGCTGCGCCACCGCACTACCTCGAAGCGATCCTCAAGGTCCATCAGTACGCGATCATGTGCGCCGCGACGATGAGCCAGGCCGCTGCGCTCGAAGCCGTGCTGCATGGCGAGGAGGACGTGCGCGAGATGGTCCACAGCTACGACGAGCGCCGCCGCTTGATCGTCGCCGGGCTGAACTCCATCGGGCTGACTTGCTACGAGCCGAAGGGCGCGTTCTACGCCTTCCCCTCGGTTGCCGTCACCGGCCTGACTTCGGACGAGTTCGTGGATCAGTTGCTCGTCGAGGAGCATGTGGCCGTCGTGCCTGGCAGCGCATTTGGCGAGGCCGGAGAGGGTTTCATCCGTTGTACCTATTGCACGGCGCGCGATCAGCTCGAAGAGGCCATCGAGCGCATGGGACGCTTCGTGCGCAAGTATTCGTAATTCACGCCTAGAGGATACGTATGCCGAGCGCTACCCCGACGACGGCGACAGACTACGAGATCGTGATCGGGCTAGAGGTGCACGCCCAACTGCTCACCGCCTCCAAGATGTTCTGCCGCTGCTCCGCCGACTATGCCAACGCCGCGCCCAACACGCACTGCTGCCCGATCTGCATGGGCTTTCCCGGCACGCTGCCAGTCATCAACGAGCGCGCGGTCGAGTACACCGTGATGACGGCGCTGGCGCTGCACTGCGAGATTCCTGAGTTTTCCAAGTTTGACCGCAAGAACTACTTCTATCCTGACCTGCCCAAGGGCTACCAAATCTCGCAATACGATATCCCGCTCAGCCGCAACGGCTATCTGACCATTCAGTTCGCGGGCGAAGAGAAGCGCATCGGCATCACGCGCGTCCACCTGGAAGAGGACACCGGACGGCATCTCTCGCGCTCCGAGCATGGCGAGTCGTACAGCCTGGTGGACCTCAACCGCGCGGGCGTCCCGCTGATGGAGATCGTCAGCGAGCCGGACATACGCAGCGCGGAGGAGGCGCGGCTCTACGTCGAGAAGCTGCGCTCGATCCTCGTCTATTTGGGTGTCAACTCCGGGCGCATGGAGGAGGGCGCGCTACGCTGCGACGCCAACGTCTCGCTGCGCCCACGCGGCCAGAAAGAATTTGGCGTCAAGACCGAGATCAAGAACATGAACTCGTTCCGTGCGGTCGAGCGCGCGCTGACTTATGAGGCGGCGCGCCAGCTCGAAGAATTGCAGGCAGGACGCGAGATCGTGCAGCAGACGCGCGGCTGGCGCGAGGACAAAGGCATCACCGTTCTGCAGCGGGTGAAAGAGTTCGCCGACGACTACCGCTACTTCCCAGAGCCCGACCTCCCGCCGCTGACCTTCAGTCGCGAGCGCGTCGAAGAGATTCGCGCGCGCATGCCAGAATTGCCAGACGCCAAGCGTGAGCGCTTCATCGCGCAGTATGGCCTCTCCGCCTACGACGCCGAACAACTCACCGCCGAGCGCGCCGTGGCCGATTACTTCGAGGCCGTCGTCACGATGGGCGACGAGCGCAAAGAGAGCGAGCGCGCCGCCCGCGCCAAGAACGCCGCCAACTGGATCAACGGCGAGTTGCGCCGGCTGCTCAACGCCGCCGGGCGGGAGATTGAAGCGAGCCGCGTGACCCCAGCCGGTCTGGCGGAGTTGCTCGATCTTGTCGAGCATGGGACAATCAGTGGCACACAGGCCAAAGACGTGCTAGAGCTGGCCTTCGCGTCGGGCGACGCGCCCGCGGAGATCGTGGCGCGCGAGGGCCTGTCGCAATTGAGCGATGGCGGCGAGCTTGAACAGATCGTCGCGGAGGTGATCGCGGAAAATCCCAAGGCCGTCGAGGATTATCGCGCGGGCAAGTTCGCCGCTGTACAATTTCTCGTGGGCCAGGTGATGAAGCGCACGAAGGGCCGCGCCAAGCCCGACGCGGTCCAACCAATTCTGCTGGGAAAGCTCGACCAGTCCTGATATCCCTGCGGCGAGGTCGCCAAACGGGACGGACTGATGAGCGGGCGATACGATGGTGTACGCGTCCCAGGAGACATGGCATGTCGCCATGTCGAAGTTCGTCAATGACGAGGAGCAGGAGTCTATGCAGACGGATGGGCGGGCTGCGCCGCAAATCAACCCCTACAAAATGGCGGTGGCGCAGTTCGAGGCGGCGGCGGATCGGCTGAAACTTCCAGAGGACATGCGCGCGATATTGCGGGCACCAAAGCGCGAATTGACGGTCAACTTTCCGGTGCGGATGGACAATGGTTCGGTCCGGGTCTACACCGGCTACCGGGTGCAGCACAATATCAATCGTGGACCGGCCAAGGGCGGCATACGCTACGACGCCAATGTCTCGCTCGACGAGGTGCGCGCGCTGGCGATGTGGATGACCTGGAAATGCGCCGTCGTCGATATTCCCTATGGCGGCGCCAAGGGCGGCGTGATTGTCGATCCCAAGAAGCTCAGCATCACCGAGGTCGAACGGCTGACGCGCCGCTACGCGACCGAGATCTCAATCCTAATCGGCCCCAACAGCGACATTCCCGCGCCCGACGTGAACACCAGCTCACGCGAGATGGGCTGGATCATGGATACGTATTCCATGCACCATGGCTACTCGGTGCCGGCGGTGGTCACCGGCAAGCCGCTCGCGATCGGTGGCAGCGAGGGTCGCAACGAGGCGACGGCGACCGGCGCGGTGGCGGTCCTCAAGATGGCGGCGGAAGAGCGCAAGGTCCCCATCCGCGACATGCGTGTGGCGGTGCAGGGCTTCGGCAATGCTGGCGCGATCGCGGCGGAGCTGCTGCATGAGGATGGCGCGCGTGTCGTCGCCGTCAGTGACCGCCAAGGCTCGATCTACAACCAGAACGGCCTCGACGTCCCCGCGGTGATGCGCTACAAGCAGGAGAACAAGACGGTCGTCGGCTTCCCCGGCGCGGAGAAAATGGGACCACAGGACGTGCTGACCGTTCCCTGCGATGCGCTGATTCCGGCGGCGACCGAGGGGCAGATCACCGAGCGCAACGCCGGGAAGGTTCAGGCGAAGTTCGTGATCGAGGCGGCCAACGGCCCGACGACGCCGGAAGCCGACCGCATCCTCTTCGAGCGTGAGGTGGTCGTTGTGCCCGACATTCTCGCCAATGCGGGCGGCGTGACGGTGAGCTATTTCGAGTGGGTGCAGGATCTGCAGAGCTTCTTCTGGTCCGACGACGAGATTCACCAGAAGCTCGCGGTCATCATGGCGCGCGCCTATGGCAACGTGGCGCGCATCGCCCGCGAGGGCAAGTGCGACATGCGCACGGCGGCGAACATGTTCGCCATCAGCCGTGTCGCCGAGGCGACCGAGATGCGGGGCATCTACCCGTAGGCGAGACAACGTTCAATAACCCGTAACGCATAAGGCGAGCTTGCTTCGAATGTGAGCTCGCCTTCTTAGGCCATTGACTAATCAACGCGAGCACTGCCAGACGAACCAGTTCAACTGGCGAAGATCAGCCTCACCTATCGCCGTGACACTGATGCTCCAGAGACGATGACGTTGTCGGATGGCGCTAGCGAAGTCGCGCTATATCTCTCACCCCTGGGAGGGCGATCAGGATTGTTACCGCTGCCGCTTCCAGTTGGACGGCGACTTCCTGCATATTCTGGTCAATCAATTGAGGGAGTCCCTATTCTCTGCTACCTGCTCGTTACGGCCAGCCGCGACGCGCACAGCCGCAGCTTCGCGGCTGGCCGTAACAGAAGATGCGCAACACCCCAATGGCGGCGATTCGGTGCGCAGAGACATTGGCTACCACCAGTTGAGCGCCCTGCTGGACGCGCGCAAGTCAACGCGATAAGCATTGCAGCCACCATCGCTGCTGGCACTGCTTTCCTACCCTTATTTGGCCGCTCGGCTTCGCGACACGCCAGTCCTAGAAGGATACTGTTGTCACTCAGCTCGGAGATGCCTCATCCTCGGCGATGCCTGACAGCCGGTCCCAAAGAAGATAGTCGGTGCCATGCCTAGCGATGAGGTATTGCCCAGGTTCCACGCTCAACTGTGCGGTGGCGACGATTTCCCCCTGCTCCAGCCGCTCCAGGTCGAGGTACTTGGCGCCTTGCTTGAGACGGCTCCCCTCCGGCAGGATGGTCAACTGCTTCAATTCGTCGTTCGTGAGGCCAGCGAGGCGGGTGTGCAACTGCTTTATGCTCGCGCCGGATCGACCATACCATTCAGGGTGCTGCCCCTCCATGCCGTGGTTCATCCCGGCGCCGTCGTTCGCGGTGAGATCCTCGGTAACGTCGGCCTCCATAGCGCGCAAAGGAACAGGCGTATTCTGGTCGGAATGGTCCTCGTGCAGGCGCGATCGCTTGCGATGAGTATTGGCGTTTGAGTCGCTGCCGGGGCGCTTCTCGCCTTCCTGCTCTAGGGCGCGCGAGTCGGCTTTATGTGGCAGCTTTGAGAGTCCCTCTTGCATCGGGTGAACCTTGGCGTCCTGCGCAGGCGCGCTTGACTGCTCCTTGCCGTGGTCATGCCCGTAGTTCTTGGCGCGTTTCTTGGACGAACCGGTGGTGATCGGCGCCGTCTTCCGTGGATTGTTGTGGCCCGTCGCCTCGCCCGTATGGCCACCCAGTTTTCCTCGTGGCATCCTTGTCCTCCTGTGCTCCTTTCGCGCCAGTGCGCTGGATTGCGGTGTCGCACGCGGTGGAAGTCCACAATGGCTTGAGTCCGCTCCCCACTCGTTGCCTTCTCCTTCGATCTCTTCTCACTCCCCGCGCGCGTCTCCTCTAATGGTGAGGCAGCGAGACAATAGTTGTCCAGTCGGAGCCTTACAGCGCTTGCAAATGGGCCTAGTGTCACTTCTCGTCGCGATCGTATGCGCCGGTCCAGTCGGCGGCGGGCGAGAGCGACTGGAGCTTGCCCAGGAAGTACGTCCACCCCTCCAGATGTCCCTTGCGCGCTTCCCGCTCGGCTGGCGTGGCGCCATATGGTTCATGTAGCAAGGTGAGCGTCACGCGCTCGTCGTCGCGGGGCGCGGGAGCGAAGGAGACCGTCACCGTGCGGGTCGGCGCATCCGCCGCCTCGTGATCCCAGCGCCAGGTGAACGCCAGCATGCGCCCCGGCTCGAATGTGGTGAACACGCCACGCAGAGAATCGCCGCGCTCCGGCCACCAGTAGTGGTACGCGCCGCCTACACGCGGCTCAACCTCCGCCTGTGGCGGCCACCACTGTTTTAGTAGATCCGGGCGCGTCCAGTAAGCAAAGAGCACGAGCGCGGAGAAATCGAGAAACTCGCTGGCGAGCGTCAGCTCGGCGTCGCTCGTCGAGATATCCTTCACTGCCATGATCGTCCCTCCTTGAATCTCCACTGACATCATGTACGAGCGCGCTGCGAAATCCTCAGCGCAGTATAGTTCCTGCAGGAGCGGCGCTGGCCGGAATCGCGAGCGAAGTACCGCTCGTCGTCTCTGCTTGCGCCCAACGGACACAGCGGTCAACCATCAAAGAGAGGACCATCAGCATGAAAGAGCGCCATGACGACATCTGCGATGTGCCGGGTATTCTCGTCGGGCACGACACGAACCTGGAGGCGGCGACTGGTTGCACCGTCGTGGTCTGCGAGACGCCCACGCGCGGCGGAGTGGATGTGCGTGGTGGCGCGCCTGCCACACGTGAGACCGATCTGCTTGATCCGCGCTGCCTGGTCGAGGTCGTTCACGCCGTGCTGCTGACGGGGGGTAGCGCCTTCGGACTTGACGCGGCGGCGGGCGTCATGAGCACGCTGGAGGAGCGTGGCGTCGGTTTCGACACTGGCGTTGCGCGTGTGCCGATCGTACCGGGGGCAGCGCTGTTCGATCTTAGCCTTGGCCGCGCCGACATTCGCCCAGACTCCGAAGCGGGCGCGCGCGCGACAAAGACGGCTGCCAGTGGTCACGTCGCGCAGGGAACCGTTGGCGCGGGCACCGGCGCCACGCTTGGCAAGACCGGCGGACTGGCGCTGGCAATGAAAGGCGGGATTGGCAGCGCCAGCGCGACCCTGCCGGATGGGCACAGCGTCGGTGTTCTCGTCGCGGTCAACGCCTCAGGCGACATCTACGATTCTGAGAGCGGCGCGCTGGTGGCGGGAGCGCGACATCCCGAGGGCGGCTGGCTCGCGCAGGGCATAAAGGTCGAGCGTCGCGAGACGCCGTTTCCTGGCGCGAACACGACCATCGCCGTCGTCGCCACCGATGCGCCATTGAGTAAAGCCGAGATCTCCAAGGTAGCGCAGATGGCGCATGATGGCTTTGCGCTCGCAATTCGTCCCGCGCACACACAATTCGATGGTGACACGATCTTCGCGCTCTCCACCGGCCACGGCGCTGATCCGGAGACGCCCGCTGGCGCGTTCCTGGTTAGCATGGTGGGCGCGCTGGCGGCGCAGACCGTGGCGCGGGCGGTGGTCAAGGCCGCGCGCGCGGCGACTGGCCTGCACGGGATTCCCGGTCTGCGCGACCGGCAGACTCGGCAGGAATAGCGCTGGCGCCTGATTGTGCCATGGGGGCAGGCATGTTATACTCGGTTCATGCGCCCGCGTGAAGACTGCTCTACATTGAAGGCGCATCTGTGAAGGCGCATCTGTGGCCGGAAAGGAACGCTCGATGAGCGCGGTACACTATCCCCTTGGGCCATACTCTTCGGCGCTGACGCAGCCGCTCCCACTCACGCTTCTCCTTCGTGGCGATCAGATCGAGGATGTCGAGCCTGGGGATCTCACGCCATATCATCGTGGGGTAGTCGCACTCTGCGAGGGCAAGACGGCTGACGAAGCGCTTACAATCATCGAGCATTCCTGCGCGACCGCTGGCCAGACCCACCGGCTGGCGCTTGTTCTGGCCTTGGAGGCCGCGGCGAACCAGACGACATCGAAACAAGCGCGCCTCACGCGTGTGCTTTTCGCCGAGATCGAACGTATCCTCGCACGACTCTGGACGTTGGGCGTTTCGGCGCGGGCGGCGGGATTCCCGGCACTCTGGCGCGCCGCGCTCGACCAACGTGAGGACCTCTATGCCGCGACCGAGTCGGCCACCGGCGAGCGTGTCTACTGGGCCATCGCGACGGTAGGTGGGACGCGCGACAGCCTGACGCTTGCCGGCCTGGCCGATGCGATAACCGCGTTTGCGCCAGCCTGCGAGGAATGGCGTAAGGCGACTATCGCGCGTGGTTCGCTGGGAATGGCCGCCGCCGGACTCGGGGTCGTCAGCGAGGAGCAGGCGACGGGCTTGACCGGGCTGGCGGCGCGCGCGGCGGGCGCCCGGCAGGATGTGCGTGAGAGCGCCCCCTATGATGGCTACGTTGATCTCGCGCACGTCTGGCCATCGCCAACCTACAAGACTGGTGACGCCGCAGCCCGGCTGCTCTGCGCCGCCGAGGATCTGACGACCAGCGTCGCCGTCGCGCAAGCCTGTCTGGCTGAACTGGGTAATGGTCCCAGCGCCGGAGTGGATGAGCGTCACGATGCCGCAAGCGCGCAGCGAACAGGCCAGGCGACGGTCGAGGGGCCGCACGGCGCGGTAACCATTCGCGTGACACGTGACCAGGAGGGCGTTGTGGAGCGTCTGGAATGCGTGACGCCTGGCGCCGCGCTCTACGCGCTGCTTCCACGCATCCTGCGCACGCACAACGCGACGCAGGCTCCGCTTATTCTAGCAAGCCTCGATCTCTGCGCTGCGTGTCTCACGCTCTAGGCGACGGGATGGGTCGTGGCGCGGTCACGACGATTCCCCAGAGAGGATTTGTCCTGTGTCGCTGACACTATATTTTGCGCTGCTCTTGCTGGCTCCAGCAGTCTTCGCGCTGCTGGTCGCCGCACTTGGGTTCGCGCGCCAGGCGATCCCCTGGCTGGTGGCGCTCTGCGCCGCGCTCGGCGTCGCACTGCCACTCGTCGGACTCATCATCCTCAATCTCGCCAATATCTCTGGCGCGCCGATCCAGATCACTCTTCTTGGCGCGTCAGGGCCGAAGGTTCTCTGGGCGCTGGCGTACCGCGTGGACGCCGTCGGCTACTACCTCGCCTACGGACTGCTGGTCGTTGTCACTCCCCTTTTGCTGTGGCTCGCCTGGCGCGGAAAGTTCTCAGCCGCGCTGGCGCCGATTGACGCGCCTACCGAGACAGCTGCGGCCCTAGACAGTCCAGACAATGACGAGGAGACGCCAGATGCAGAGCCTGACGGCGTCACAGTAAGACCCCTACTCGCGACCGAGCAATGGGCTGGTATGGCGCTCGCGCTGGGCCTATTGAGCGCCGCGCTCAGCCTTGCCTTCGCGGATAGTTTCATCTGGCTGGGGATCTCGTGGCTCGTCGTCGCGGCGCTCGCCTGGGCGCTCGGCGAGTTGGGAAGCGATCTGTCGGGACTCGACTGGCTCAGCCTCGCGCTGATGGCCGCCGGGCCAATTCTCTGGGTGGGAACGATGTATCTCGCCGCCAGCCCGTCTGGCTTCACGCGCATCAGCGACCTGATGGGCATGGGCAATATCGGCGCGGGCAACGCGCTCCTCGTACTCGTCACGGTCGCCATCGCCGCAGGCGCGTATCCATTCAACGGCTGGGCGCGCCGCCGCGTCATCGTCAGCCCGCCGGTTGGGGTGGCCGCCATTGCGCTCGCCGCGCTCCCCCTCGCGCTCTTCGCTGGGGCGCGCACCTATGCCGCGCTGCAAAACGCGCTGAGCCTCTTGCCTACGGTGGGCACGGTCACACCGCCGATCACCGTTGGGCTCCTCTGGGTCATTCTGGGCGGGCTGACGGTGGCGGTGTGTGGCCTGCAGGCGCTCGGCAAACGAGACACTCGCTCGCTGATCGCCTTTCTCGCGCTCTCACAGGCGGGATGGGGCCTGATCGCACTTGGGGTGAGCCGTCCGGCGAGCATCCTCGGCTTCATCTTCCTGCTGACGACGATGGTTTTCGGGCTGGCGGCGGTGATCGCGTCGTCGGTTGTCGGCGGGACACTGGCGCCTGATGTCGAGGCCGACGGAGCGGGCGCGCATCCGTTCGGCGCCGCGCTACGCCCAGTGAATATGACGGTGTGGATTGTCGGCGCGCTGACGGCGCTCGGCGCGCCCCTCTTTGGCGGTTTCGTGGCCCAGCAGATGATCTCGGCGGGAGCGGTCCTGGCCGCGCAGATCATCATTCCGCTGGTTGGCCTCGCCTGGGCAGGCGACGCCCTACTGGCGATTGCGCTGCTGCGTGCGGTCGCGCCAGCCTTTGCCGCTGCGCGGCCTCCTGAAGAGGTAGTCACTGAGGAGTCAACCGATGTCGTCGTGGATGCTGGCGAGGCGGCGCCGGTCGAAGAGAGCGAAGAGGAAAGCGAAGCAAGTGTGGCCACCGCGCCACATCAGCCGCCGCTCACCTGGCCCGAGGCTCCCGGCCTCGTGTACGCGCTGCTGGCGATGGTGGTCGGAGCCGCTCCCAGTTTGCTGCTCTTCGTGGGCGCATTCTCGGCTGCTGGGTCACTCACCCAGCCCCTTGCAGTGTCCACGATCTTGAAATATGGGCCAACCGGGTACACGTTGACGCCTGGCCAGTGGCTTCCTGGCCTGGTGTGGATCGCCGCGCTCCTGCTGGGGGCGATATTGGCGATTCCTTTGTGGCGCGCCCGCACGCGCCCAGGCGAGGTCTATCTGGCTGGTCAGCCAGCCGCCGAAATCGCCAGCGCGACGGAAGCCGTCGAGATTGCTTCGCTCGCAACGCCCCGAGATGTATGGAGCGATTTGCTCCCAACACTTGATTCAGTCTGGACGACACCGGGACGCAGACAACTGCTCGACGAGCTGGAAGGCGCGGAGGCAGACGCCGGTGTCCTGGAGGCGGACACGCTGGAAGACGGCGGCGTCGAAGAGCAGGACTCGGACGAGGAAGAAAGCGCCAGCCGCGAGCGCGTGACGAAGGCGGGAGAGCAATAATGGCCGATTCAGAGAACGCGGAGCAAGCGCGTGGGACGTCGCGCACACCGGTCGCGGTCTTCGCTATCGATAGCGGCGGATGCGGCGCGTGCGTCCAGAGCATTCTGGCCTTGCAGTCCTCACGCCATGCCCACGCGCTACAGGCCGCACGGGTGAGCTTTGCGCAGACGCCGCGCCACGCCGACGTCATTCTGATCAGCGGTCCCCTCACCAAGGGCGCACGCGAGAGTATCGCCCGTGTGATCAACGCGACGCCACAGCAGCGGGCTTTGATCGCCGTCGGCGACTGCGCCATCGACGGCTGCGTCTTCGCAAATAGCCCGGCATTGGGCGAGGGCGCCGCCACCATATTCGATGTTCATGTCGAGATCGAAGGGTGCCCTCCTGCCCCGTTGGCCATCCTCGCCGCGGTCGGAACTGCGCGCGAGTTGCTGGCGGCTGCCGAGGAGGAAGGGGTCATCGAGGACACAACAGAAGACGAAACGACGCCAGAGACCAATGCGCAAGACGGCGCAAGCGAGGGGAGCGCAGAAGAATGAACGCGGTGATTGGCGTCCTGCTCGCTATACTGGTCTATCCTGGACTGCTCGTTGCCTTGCTAGTGGCCTGGGCGCTGAGCTGGGTGCGTACATCGGTCTTCGCCGCCGCGCGAGGGCGTCCAGTCAGCGCCCCACTGGCGTTTCTCGGCGCGGTTCGCACCTCCTTCGACAAGGAGGCCATTATCCCAGCGGGCGTCTCGGCCACCGCCATCAGCGTCGCGTCGCTAAGCGCTGTTGTGGCCCCGTTACTTGCGTTGATCTTTCTGCCACTGCCGGGCAATCCTCTGATCAACGCCGTTGGATTGCAAGGGGACATTATCGCCGCAAGCGCATTCCTGCTCGCTCTTCCACTGGCGCGCCTGTTTGTGGGCTGGGTAGCGCCTTCGCCACTCACACGCCTCGCCACCGACCGCAGCGCCCGACTGCTGGCGGGAGCGGCGCTGCCGATGGCGCTCGCGGTGACCGCCGCCGCACAGACCTTCATCTCCTTGAGGCTGGACACCGTGACGACTCCTGCGAGCGCGCCGACGATCATCTTGCTCACGCGCGCCCTTGCCGCCGCCGCGTTCGCCTGTGCGCTCCCTGTGCTGGCGCGCGCTACGACATTGACGCAGGTCGATCAGCAGGCTCCGCTGCCCTCCTCGGAACTGGGTGAAGTAAGCGGTCGAAACCTGGCGGCGTTCCGCGTCGGTGAGGCGCTGCAACTGGTGGCGGTCGCCGCGGTCTTCGTGACAATATTCATCGTGCCGCTGGCTGGCGGGGTGACGAACACCACTGCCCGCTACCTTATCTGGGCGGTCGCCATTCTCGCGGTGGCCGTTGCCGTGGCGCTATGGGATGGGCTACGCAATCAGGCGGTCGAGCGCGCCGAGCGCCCGCCAATCACGTGGTGGCTTGGTGTCCCGGTGCTGTTGGCCTTGGCGGCGCTGGTCGCGGCGGCCTGGGCTGGTCGCGGCCCCTAAGCGGCGCCGGTTCGCACACGCGCCTCAAAATTTCCGCAACAGGCGCTCGAGGACGACCGCGACGCCCTCTTCATCGTTCGACGGCGCAATGATCTGCGCCGCCGCGCGTGTCGCCGTCGCGCCGTTGGACATTGCGACTGGCAGTCCCGCTTCCCGCAGGAGTGGCGCGTCATTCTCGCCATCGCCAATCGCGATGACTTCCTCCTGCGCGATCCCCAATGTCTGGCGCAGCCGTCTGAGCGCATGCCCTTTGTTTACTTCGAAGCGGAAGAACTCCAGGAAGATGGGCATCGTCGTCGTGATATAGAGTCGCGCGCCGAGAATCGGAGCTATCTGCTCGTGGAGCGCAGCCACGCGATCAGGCGAGCCGACGACGAGGATTTTCGCCGCGGGCGGGGATTCAACCGTGAGCAAATCGCTCACGATCTCGGGCCGCTGTTCGCCAAATTCTTCAAACACGGACAAGGATGGATGTTCGCGATCTACAAAAATGTCGTCGAGCGCGAATTGTGAGATGAGTGTTTCAGGCGCAAGGCGACGCACGGTCTCGATCACAGCGCGCCGATCGTCGTTCGTGAGTGGCGCGTAATGCAGCGGCGGCTCGCTCACTTCTTCCATGATGGCGGCGCCGTTGAGGCAGATCTGCGGGCCATTCAGGCCTAGCGCCTCGATCAGTGACCGGATCGAGCGGAGGAGTTTGCCTGTCGCCAGCGTCACCGTGAGGCCTGATGCGCAGGCGGCGACCACGGCGCGCGCGACACGGGGTGGCAGTTGATGGCGCGAATCGAGCAGGGTGCCATCCACATCGAGCGCAAGAAGCCGATAGGGCACAGGAGCATCTACTTTCACAAGAGAGCGATACATGCGAACGCCGGATCCCCAGTTCATGGAGATCCGGCGCACATCAGGCGAGGACGCGACTACCAGTTCGAGCCGTAGTCGCCTGAGCCGCTGCGGGACCCGCTGCGCGAGCCGCCGCCGCCGCCCATCTGCTGGAAGCAGTCGCTGCAATACACTGGTTTGTCGCCGCGTGGCTGGAAGGGCACGCGCGCTTCCTTCCCACAGTTGGAGCAGGTGGCGGTGTACATCTGGCGCGGGCCACGGTCGCCACCGTAGCTCCCACCCCCGGACATGTTCGCCTTGCGGGCCGCCCGGCACTCCGGGCAGCGGGCGGGGGCGTGTTGCAGCCCACGACTTGCGTAAAACTCTTGCTCGCCTACCGTGAACAGGAATTCACGTCCGCAGTCGCGACACTGCAGGGTTTGATCGGTGGCCAAACTCGTAACCTTTCTTGCGACGGACCCGCATCACCCAACGATCCGGTGTCCGCTGCCCCGCCTCATCGCGAGGCTGCTGTGTACCTGGGGACTACGCTGTGGAGGAGAACACTGTGGGAAAGCATGCAATTGCGAGCGCATTTTACCCGTACAGGCCACCGTCGAGCGTCAAACATACGCCCGCGCTCCCCGCGCGCGGACGGAAGGCGACTCATCTGCCTTCGCGGGCCAGTATACCAGAGTCCTGCGAAGTATACAAGCCCTTCTCTTCAACGCCGCCCTTCCGCTCGAGGCCAGTTTCACTCTGGTATACTGCGCAAAAGCAAGGTGGCCGCCCCGCCAGCGAGTGCATCGGAGGTCGTATGGACCGTATCCGCATCAGTTCTGGCGCGCCGTGGGAGACAAGCGTGGGCTACTCTCGCGCGGTGCGTGTCGGTCAGCAGGTCTTTGTCGCGGGAACCACCGCTACCGACGCTGCTGGAGCGCTCGTCGGCGCGACAGCGTACGAGCAGGCGCGCCAGGCGCTGCGCAACATCGAGTTGGCGCTCCAACGCTGTGGCGCGCAGTTGACGGATGTCGTGCGCACGCGCATGTTCGTCGTCGATATCGCCGACTGGCAGGAGATAGGGCGGGCGCATGGCGAGGCCTTCGGCTCGATACGTCCGGCGGCGACGATGGTCGAGGTGCGGCGACTGATCGACCCACAGATGCTGGTCGAGATCGAGGTGGATGCCATCATCACCCAGGCCCCGGAAAGTGCGCCGTGACAGGTCTTCTTCAGGCCTATGCTCGCGTGAGCAGGAACACTCTATCGCGAGAGGCGATTGCATGCTAATGCGCACATTCACCTAGGTCAGCATTGGCGCTTCCCTCGCTGGGATCGTGCTCTTCCTTGCCTCCGTGACTGGGCGCGCCTCGCAACTGATCTTGTCGGCGGCGGGCGTCACGCTGATCCTGGCGATTGTGGGGATCGTTTTCGGCCATCGCGCGCTGGCGAGCGCGCTCAACGAGAGATCAAGCGCGATCCTGCCTGTGATTGGCCTTGTACTTGGGTATGGCGTCGCGCTCTTCACTGTCGTCTGGCTGGTCGCGCTGATCCATGCCATCCGCAACTTCAACTGATCGCCAATTGGAAAGCGAATGGGCTGGCCAAGAAGTAATCCTGGTCAGCCCGCTGAAGGCTCCGAAGCTACGAGTCTTGTTGGTCGCGTGTCTCCGATGGCGCCGGCCCCTGGCTCTTAAGTGACGCTGAAGGACGAGGCGTCTCCGCTGGCTTCGCGCCGTTGGCTTGGGTGGGGGTGGCCTCCTCGACCGTCTCCCCAGCCGCGCCGTCGGTGGAGGTCAGGCCGGGAATACGACTCATCAGGTCGCTCATGCGCGTGCCCGTCAGCGCCTCCAAGAGGAGCGGCACCTGCGCGACCATGTTGACGATGTCGCCAGTCAGCCGGTTCGCGCCCAAGTTGCCATTCGACCCGGAGCCAGTCGAGACGATGCTGATCTTGTCCACCTTTGCGAGCGGCTCCGCGATGGCGCGTACGACGTCTGGTAAGTTGGTGATGACCTTATCGAGCACTGCGGCCTGGTTGTATTCATGGTACGCCGCCGCCTTCACGCGCATCGCCTCGGCTTCCGCCTCGCCCTTCGCGCGGATGACATCGGCTTCCGCCATGCCACGCAGCCGCGCCGCCTCGGCTTCCGCCGCGCCACGGACCTTCGCCGCCTCGGCCTCCGCCGCCGCCTGCGCGCGCAGCGCCGCCGCGCGTCCTTCGGCTTCGAGCGAGATGCGCTGGCGTTCGGCCTCGGCGAGGGATGTCACGCGCTGCCGTTCCGCCTCCGCCGCGCGCACGACGGTCGCCTCCAACTCCATCTTGCGCCGCGAGGCCTCAGCCTCCTGCACCTTGATCTGCGCCGTCTTCTCGATCTCCTGGGCGCGCGCGGTCTCGGCGACAATCTGCTGCTGCACGATCTGTTGCTGGAGGTCCGTCGCCTTGTCGGCGATCACCTGCTGTGTCTTCACTTCCTTGTCATACGCGGCGCGCTTGAGGGCGAGATCGCGTTGGAACTCGGACTGCTTCCCCTCGGAGACGGTCTCCGCCGAGACGCGCTCCTGGTCGGCGGCGGCCCGCGCCACAGCGGCCTCGCGCTGCGCGTTCGCCTGCTGGATCTGTGTATCGCGCGCGGCCAGCGCCACCGCCACGTTGGCATCGCGCTTGACGCGCTCGACCTCCGGGCGGCCCATGTTCTCGATGTACTGGTGATCATCCGTCACCTGCTTGATGGTGAAAGAGACGACCTCCAGACCCATCTTCGCCAGGTCCGCCGAACTAGTGGAGCGCATCTTCTCGCCGACCATCTCCGGCTCTTTCACGATCTGCTCGACCGTGAGCAGGCCGACGATGCCGCGCAGATGGCCCTCCATCACCAGGCGAATGAGGTTCTCGCGGTCCTGCGGCGTCTTACTGAGGAACTGCTCCGCCGCCGTCAGGATACTCTCGCGGTCGGAGCGCACTTTGAGCTGCGTCACCGCCTCGACGCGCACCGAGACGCCCTGGTTGGTGTAGAGGTCTTGCTGGGGCGCGACATCGAATGACATCAGCTCGAGCGAGAGCTCCTCAGCGCGCTGGATCAGCGGCACGACGAACCTGCCGCCACCTTTGACGACCTGCGGCTCGCGACTGCCGCCATAGATGATTAGCGCGCGGTTCGGGCCGACCCGGCGATACAGCCGGCCATACGCGCTCAGGATCAGTAAGACCGCGGCGATGATCAGAATGGCGATCACCGCCACCGTCAAGACACCCGACAATTGGTCCAACTTGGAACTCACTTTCCTCCGGCCCCCCGTTGTGGGCCGCGTATCTACTTGCTGCGCAGGGCTGTGCGGGTGATGGAGACCAGAACACGCTTGCCTGGTCGTTCACAAGAAATTATCCGTACACACTGCTGACGAGAGTCTCACAAGCGCTTGTGCTTCACGCGGTGTCGCCCTGAGCGCCCTCCGCGCTACGCGCCTCCTTCGCCAACGCCGATGCGATGGATCGCAGTCCGGTTTATTGCCGCGGCTCGAGTGGCCCCAGCAGCCGCTGCTGTCCGGAGCGCGACTCGAGCAGGAAGCTGTCCCACGTCTGGACGCGCGCGACGCCATCCTGGTAACCGAGGATGACGATCTCGGCGCCATCAGGAATGGGCTGGCCATCGGCGCTGCGCGCGCCAACGCTCTGGCGTCCGCCGCCTCTGGACGTGAAGATCACCTCGCCGACGCCTCCCTCGCGAATCGCCATGCTGACCTGCCCCAGACGTCCCTCAAGCCGTGAGCTGTCGGCGTCGAGTAAGCTCTCTGGGCTGGTGCGGAAGAAGCGGGTGAGGAAGTTGCCGAGCGCGATTCCACTCGCCACGCCGAGCAGAAGCGGCAGAATAACGGAGGCCACTGCGCCGACATTGGTGAGGTTGTGCAGGACGTAGCCGAAAAGCCCAAAGATGAAGAGGAAGATCAACAGGCCATAGAGGCTCAGGCCGCTCGTGAGGATCGCGGTGATCGACTGCCAGCCCGGCGCAGAAGTGTCACCGCCTGAAGCTCCATGCGCGTGGGCGTCAATGTGCGTCCCGTTGTGCGCAGTAGCGGCGTGCCCAGCGTCAATGTGCGCGCCGTGGCCGCCGATGTCTCCGCCGACGTGCCCGCCGAGATGCAGATCGTGGGCGCCGATGTGGAGGTTGTGACCGACGCCGAGCGCGGCTGTGACGAGCAGGAAACCGCCGGAGAGGAACATACAGAAGAGGAAGACCAGCGATAGCGGATCGTTGGCAAGCATGCCGACCGCCTCCAGTGGGGTGTCGCGCGGCGCTGTTGCGACCATTGCTGCGCCGCGAACGCGCTTCAGGCGAAGCGTTATCCCTCCACTTCAGTATACGCGCATTCCAATTGCGTGTTGCGAGCAGTTTTTCGTCGATGCGCGAGAGCGCCGGCGTGCAATATGAGATACTGGACAAAAGGCCGCAGAGTCCGCCAATGCTTGTACAAAGATTCTGGAGTTCCGCAGGATGAGCGCAACCTCGCCCACCAACGCACATAGTCAGCGTCGCTCCAAGGGAAAGCGGCTTCCGCTGGTGGGCGAAGTAGCGATCATCACTGGGGCAAGCGGCGGCATCGGCTCCGCGACAGCGCGTGAGCTGGCGCGACGGGGCGCAAGCGTCGTCCTGGCGGCGCGGCGCGCTGAGCTGCTGGATGCGCTGGCCAGCGAGCTTGGCGCAGAAGGAGCCGAGACACTAGCAGTTCCGACGGACCTAACTGACGCTGCGCAGATCGAGCGGCTGGTCGAGCGCGCGCTGGAGCGCTTCGGCAAGGTCGACATCCTCGTCAACAACGCTGGCATAGGCACACCGCGTCCGCTAGCGAAGACACCGCCAGACGCGATCGTACGTGAACTGGCGGTCAACCTCGTCGGTGCGATCCTGCTGACGCGCGCGATCCTGCCAGGTATGCTCGAACGCAAGCGCGGCGCGATCATCTCTATCGCCTCAGTCGCCGGGCACGTCGGTGTCGAGCCGCTCTACTCCGCGACGAAGTTCGGGCTGCGTGGATTCTCGTACGCGCTACGGCGCCAACTACGCGGGAGTGGCGTCACGGTCTCGGCCGTCTCGCCTGGCTTCATTCGCACGCCGATGACCAGCAGCATGAAACTGCCGATGCCTGGTCCAGAGGTCGTGGCGCGCAAGGTCGCTGCGCTGGTCAGGAAGCCCAAGCGCGAGGTGATCGTCCCTCGCGTCTATCGCATCATACCGTGGATCGAGCGACACGCGCCCTGGCTGCTAGATCTGGCGGTGTCCCGAGAGCGATAGCTGTCCCAACTACGCTGGCTCATGTGATGGCGCCAGGCCAATGCGCGCAGCGAGGCGCGCCGCGGTCGTGTATGGGTCACTGCGCCGCTCGACGACCTCCTGCACGAGACGATCCCACTCCTCCGGGCCAATCGCGGCTTCGATGCGCTCGACCAGCGCCTGATGCAGCAGCGCCAGCATCTCGCTCTGCGCCTGGCGTCCGCCGCGCGCCGCCAGTTGCCCGCTCTCTTTCAGCGCTGCCAGGTGCTCATCGAGCTTGTCCGCAAGCTCAGGGATGCCCGCGCCGGTCGTGGCGCTGGTCTTGAGGATAGGGACGCGCCAGGAGCGCTCCTTGCGCGTATCGTCAAGGCTGAGAAGCATACGGAGCTCGGCGGCGGTCTGGTCCGCGCCGGGGCGGTCGGCCTTATTGACGACGAAGATATCGGCGATCTCCAGAATGCCTGCCTTGATCGCCTGGATGTCGTCGCCCATGCCTGGCACCGTGACGACGACGACCGTCTGCGCGGCGCGCACGATCTCGACCTCGGCCTGTCCTGCGCCGACCGTCTCGATGATGACTACATCGAAGCCGGCGGCGTCGAGCGCGCGCACGGTGTCGCGGGTGGAGACGGCCAGCCCGCCGAGGCTGCCGCGGCTGGCCATACTGCGGATGAAGACGTGCGGATCGCCGGACAGCTCCTGCATGCGGATGCGGTCGCCGAGGATCGCGCCGCCAGTAAATGGGCTGCTGGGATCGACGGCGATTACGCCAATCGTGCGCTCGCGCCGCCGCAGCTCGCGCGCCAGTTGCATGACCAGTGTGCTCTTGCCCGCGCCAGGCGAGCCGGTGATGCCGATGATGTGCGCGCGGCCGGTGTGGGCGTGCAGTTGGGCGAGGATGCGCTGCGCCTGTGGGGCATGATTCTCGATCAGCGTGACGACACGCGCCAGCGCGCGACGGTCGCCTGCGAGCAGCCGGGTGACGATGTTTTCGTTCGCCTGGGTCGGCATGCTAGCGACCCGTCTCTTCCCGCCGGGCAGGCTCATCGTGCGCGGGGGTCGTGGCTCCTGGCTCGAAGGCGGCGTCGATCTGCTCCAGCGGCGCGAGATCATGCTCCAGCCGCTCCGGACGCACATTGGCGCGCACAAACGCGGTGATTGTAGCAAGTGGCGTTCCAGGCCCGAAATTACCCTTGATTCCCATCGCCTCGATGGCGGGGATATCCTCGTCGGGGAGGATGCCGCCGGCCATCACCAAGATGTCGTCGGCGCCATTCTCGCGCAGCAACTCCATCACCTTGGGGAAGATCGCCATGTGCGCCCCGGAGAGGATGCTCATCAGGATGGCGTCCACATCCTCCTGGATCGCCGCCTCGACGATCATCTGCGGCGTCTGGCGAATGCCGGTGTAGATGACCTCCATCCCGGCGTCGCGCAGGGCCCGCGCGATCACCTTCGCGCCACGATCATGCCCGTCGAGGCCGGGCTTCGCCACCAGCACGCGAATCTTGCGTTCGTCGGCCATATCGTCTCGAAGCGCGCTCACAACTGCCGCGCTTCGTCCCCCTTTCGGCGCTCGTACAGGGCGTCCGCGGCCTCGTCGCCGCTGTGCGCGATTATACACGGCGCATGGGCTGCGCGCTAGCAGAGGAAGCGGGAGAATCCGACAGCGCAAGGAACAGCTGGGCGCTTGCGAGACATCAACGAGCAAGAGGACCAGATTTGGCCATGCGTCGCGCAGGCGCCTTGACAGGGCCTTGTAACAGTGGTTACATGTAACTGTAGTTACAACCACGCATCGCTGGAAGGTCGGGCTATGGTCACTGGTCTCTCCCATCGCGTACGCGCCACACGCGCGCTCCGCTCGCGCCCCTTTGCTTTATTGTGGGGTGGTCAGACGATCTCTGCGCTGGGAGATGGCGCCTACACCCCGGCGCTCGCCTGGCAGACGCTTGTGCTGACACATTCAAGCGCAGCTCTGGCCGCGATTATTACCGCAACCATTGTCCCGAGACTCATATTTCTGCTCGTCGGCGGTCTGGTCGCGGACCGTCTCCCACGTCGCGCTGTGTTGTTTGTCAGCGATGCTGTCCGTGCGTTGGTTGTGGGTGCGATTGCTGCTCTGTCCTGGAGCGGCGCGTTGGAACTCTGGCATCTGATCGTGCTTGGCGCGCTCTTTGGCGTCGCCGGCGCGTTCTTTCTTCCAGCCTATCGCGCGATGCCGCCGTTATTAGTGACTCGCGACGCGCTGCCGTCGGCGAATGCCCTGACAGAACTCAGCGGGCAACTCGGCCTGTTAATCGGTCCCTTGATCGGAGCGGGGCTAGTCTTCGTAACCGGCCCGGCTGCCGCGTTCGCCTTCGACAGCGCGTCATTTGTTTTCTCCGCAGTGTCCCTGCTCGCGATTCGACTGCCGCGCCAGCAAGAACTATCTGAGAATGCTCGAGTGCAAGATGAACATGAAGCGCTTGCGCGGGAGGGGCAGTCCCGCACTCAGGGCCCATCTATCTCGGAGCGCACTGGGGCGTTCGTCAGGCTGGCAGAGAGCTCCGTGAGGCGGCGGCTTTCATCCTGGCCTCAACGTGGTTACTGACGACAATCGTGATTCCAGCCTTTGGCAATGCGGCCTTTGGCGGATCCATGCTGGTGGCGTTGCCCAAGCTCATTCGTGACGTATACGGCGGAGGCGCTTGGCTGCTGGGAGCAGTCATCGCCAGCGTCGCGTTTGGGCGCATCACCGCGGCGTTCATGGTAGGTCAGTTGCGGTTACGACGGCGTGGCATCATTGCCTTTGCCGCCGACATCGTGGCGAGCCTTGCGCTCCTGGCTTTCATACTTCCACTGCCCTCCAACCTGCTTCCGGTCTTGGGACTCGTGGCGGGTTTCATGTTTGGCGCCGGCGGAGGCGCCTTCCAGACCATCTGGGTCACCCTGCTCCATGAGCTGACGCCCACTGAAAAGCTCGGGCGTGTGGCAAGCATTGATTTGCTGGGATCGTTCTGCTTGCAGCCACTGGGCTTTCTTGTGGCGGGCTTGGTGGCTGATTCACCAGGGCCGGCCTGGGTTTTCTTTGGCGCGGGACTGCTGAATCTGGCGCTCTACACGTTTCCACTTTTCTTGCCTGGTATCCAGGAGGTCAACTAGCCGCGCGTTGAGGAAGGCCGTTGCCCGCAATGCGGCCCTCCTCCAAGACCGCATCTGCGCGCTCCCCACCCAGGTGGAGTTGCGACCACAGGCGCTCACCGTGAATCCAAAGATACTCGATGCGCGACAATGAGCGTCTTTACGCTGGTAGGTACGGATCGACTGCTATACTGAGTCGCGCAGCGAGATTCATGGGCCGCAAGCGCGGCGTTCATGCGCGCTCGCGACGGGGAGGGAGTATGACCGGAATTCCGCTGATCATTAAGCCCGACGAAACGGACGACGAGGCCGCTGAGATCCTCGTGGATGGAACTGTTGATGGGCGCCCCTACCGGTTCCTGCTCGATACCGGCGCCGCGCGAACACACCTGCGCTACGATGGTTACACCGCTGTCTTCCCCCGCGTTGGCGCCGATACGTCCTCTGGAGTGTTCGCCAGCGGCTCCGACGACCTGATTACGGCGCCGTCTGTGACACTCGGCCCGATCTCGCGAAGCGACTTCACCGTCGTGCGTCTGGCCGAGCAGGGGCCAGAGAGAAGCAGCCTTATTGGCATGGACCTGCTCAAAGATACCTGCTGCCACTTCCTCTTCGACGAAGCGCGCGTCGTGGTGGATCCCGACAGCTTGGACGCCGTTCCCTTTCAAGATCTTTTTCTCGATCAGCGCTTCCACCCCTATGTTGATGTCCTGTTCGGCGAGACGACGGCCAGGACGGTCTGGGACAGTGGGGGCGGGATCACCGTCGCCGACACGAACTTCATCGAGCGGCTTCCGGCCTTCTTCCAGCCCATTGGCGACACGACGGGGACTGACTCGAAAGGAGCCGAGCAGGAGACGCGGATGTACCGCATGGCGGCGACCATCATCGGAGGGCAGCTGTTCCCGCCACACACCGTCGCCGGCGTGGACCTCGCGCGCGTCAACGCCACGCTGGAAGTTCCGATGGACTTGATCCTTGGCTACAGCACCTTGAGCAAGGCCAACTGGCTCTTCGACTTCCCCCGCCGTCGCTGGGCCATCACGAAGCTGCTGGTCTGATCGGCTATCAGCGCTACTGTGGTCGCAGAGATACTCAAACGTTGCGTACGTACATCTCTGGGTACGTGTGGAGCACGTTTGTACACGGCGTCATGTTGTGCCACGTTCGGCAGAGGAGGAGGCGGCGCGCGATGAGCAAGAGGGCGGGAGCGCCTAGCCGTCACCTGCAGCGGACGCTTCATCCGCCGCTTCGCCCTGCCCCTCGTTCAGGCGCAGCAACGCCGCTCTGCGTCCACCAACCGCGGACGGGGGCACAGAGCCTTCCTCCCGTATTGCGCCTTCCCGGAGCAGGTCGCTGACGATTGCGCCGATCGTGACACGCGAAAGCCCAGTCCGACATGCGAGCACGACCCGCGACGCAGGCCCGTCCTGGGCGAGACTCGCCAGAACGCAGGCGCGATTCGCCACGCGCACATCGGCTGGCCTGACTCCGCGTAGTAGATCGTGGGACCAGGTCGCATCTTCTGCGTGCTCCGACTGCTCCGTAGCCATGGCGGTGTGTCCTCAGAGAAAGCGCTGAGAGGTAACGGGGTCGAAGAAGAGCAAGTGGCTTGACTCGGGCTGGAGGGTAAGACGGCTGCCAGGCGCGATCGCCACTCCTGCCGCGACCCGCGCTGTTCCCATCCCGCCCGACTCCGCCTCCGCGCCCACCGGCGCGCTTGCTAGCCCAGGCAGACGCAAATACACCAGTTGCTCGTTGCCCAGATGCTCCACCACCTCCACCGTGCCGCCCAACGCGTTTTCAGCGCCCTCCGCCACGACACGCAGATTCTCCGGGCGCACACCCACGATCACCGCGCGCCCATCGCTTGTCGCCTGTCCGACGATCTGCTCCGCCGCCGCGCCAGTCAGGTGGAGCGTGCGCTCCTCACCTCCGGCGCCGATGACGAGGCGCGCTCCCTCGGACCCTCCGGAGTCGCGCTGGAGCCGCGCGGAGAACAGGTTCATGCTGGGGCTGCCGATGAAGCCGGCGACGAACAGGTTGGCAGGCTGGTTATACAGCTCCTCTGGTGTCCCCAACTGCTGGATGACGCCGGCGTTGAGGACCGCGATGCGATCCCCCATCGTCATCGCCTCGACCTGATCGTGCGTGACGTAGACAAAGGTGGTCCCGGTCTGCTGGTGTAGTCTGCTGATCTCGGCGCGCGTCTGCACGCGCAACTTGGCGTCGAGGTTGGAGAGCGGTTCGTCGAGCAAAAAGACCTGTGGTTCGCGCACCAACGCACGGCCCAACGCGACGCGCTGGCGCTGGCCACCAGAGAGTTCGCGGGGCTTGCGCTGCAAATAGTCCGCGATCCCCAGCAGCCCTGCCGCCCGGCGTACTCGGCGCTGGATCTCCTCATTCTTGATATGGCGCAGCTTGAGGGAAAAGGCCATGTTCTCATAGACGCTCATGTGTGGATAGAGCGCGTAGTTCTGAAAGACCATCGCGATGTCGCGATCCTTCGGCGGCACGTCGTTGACACGTCGCTCGCCGATGTAGAGATCACCCGCTGTAATCTCTTCCAGACCCGCGATCATGCGCAGGATGGTCGATTTGCCACAGCCCGACGGACCGACGAGGACGAGAAATTCGTGGTCGCGGATGTGCAGGTTCAGGTCATGGATCACGTTGACCTTCCCGCCGTAGCTCTTGTCTACCTGTTCGAAGCGGACCTCCGCCATAGCGCGCCGTCTCCTTTCGTCTACGCCGACTCTTTGAATGCGCATCGCGACCGATTCTGTCTGACTCAATCTATCTCATGCGCGCTGACCAGCGATAAACCCCGCGTACCAGCGCCCGCTGTCTTTGATGACACGGCGCTGCGTCTCGAAATCGACATAGACCAGCCCGAAGCGCTTGCTATAGCCCTGCGCCCACTCAAAGTTATCGAGGAGTGACCACACGAAATACCCCACGACCGGCGCTGCGTGCTGAATAGCGCGCTCGACCGCGCGCAGATGATCGCGCAGATAGGCCACGCGGCGCCGATCGGCGACGCGCCCGTCGCCATTCCACTCATCATGAAATGCGGCGCCGTTCTCGGTGATGAGCAACGAGGGTGGATGATATGCCCGGCTCACTTCCTCCAATATCATATCAAGGCCATGGGGGTACACTTCCCACCCCATTTCGGTCACGGCGTCCTGGGGCAGGTCCCGGATGTATTCGACGCCATGAGGCGCATCGTGCTCGCTGGCGTTCTCCGGGCGTTCACCGCGGATCACCCAACGATTGTAGTAATTGACGCCGAGGAAGTCAGTCGGCGCGCCAATGATCTTGAAGTCGTCCGCCTGGATGGGCGGAGGCGTGGCGCCAAGCTCCGCAAACAGCTCGGGGGGATACTCACCGAGATAGAGTGGGTCGAGAAACCAACGGTTGTGGAAGCGGTCAGCCCGCTGCACCGCCCGTACGGTCTCCGGACGCTGGTCGCCTGCGAAGATGGGGAAGAGGTTGAGCGCGGCGCCGATGCGCGCCTCCTCTACATGAGCTCGGATGCGCGGGATCGCCAGGCCATGCGAGAGTAGTAGGTGATGGCCGACATCCACTGCGCCCTGCGCGTCCGCTTGCACTCCTGGCGCATGCTCACCAGAGCAATAGCCCAGATAGGCGCTGCACCACGGCTCATTCTGGGTCAGCCACCAGCGCACACGATCACCCAGGCGGCGCGCCACCGTCTCGGTGTACTCGGCGAAGGCATAGGCGGTCTCACGATTGCGCCACCCGCCCCGCTCATACAGCGCCAGCGGAAGATCCCAGTGATAGAGCGTAGCCACAGGCGTGATGCTGTTTTCAAGCAGGCGGTCTACGAGGCGATCATAGAAATCTAGCCCGGCCTCGCTTACCTGACCAATGCCAGCTGGCAGGATGCGTGGCCAGGCGATAGAGAAACGGTAGGCGTTCAAGCCAAGCTGCGCCATCAAGCTGACATCTTGCTCGGCGCGATGGTAGTGATCGGCGGCGACATCGCCGGTTTGGCCGAGATGAGTGCGACCAGGCTCGGTGGCGAATACGTCCCAGACGGATGGTCCGCGGCCATCTTCGCGCGTCGCGCCCTCAATCTGGTAGGCGGATGTCGCCGCGCCCCACAGGAAGTCACGCGGGAAACTCATGATGGTTACCTTGCACTACGGAGGATAAGCGGGCGCGCGCCTGCGCCTGCTGGATGAGGAATGACGTACTTTGTAGTCGATAGAGGCAGGGCCCGGTGTTTCAACCGATGATCCCGCCGAAGGCGAGTCCGGCGCGCCAGTAGCGCTGGAGGAAGAGGAACAACGCGATCAGCGGCAGGACGGCGAGGAACGATCCGGTGACGATGAGGTTGAAGAGCAACTCGTGCGCGGCGGGATCGAAGTTCCAGGTCGCGAGGCCGACATTGACCGGAAAGAGATTGGGGTCGCTCAGCACGACGAAGGGCAGAAAGAAGTTGTTCCAGATGGCGACGAACTGGAACAGGAAAATCGTTACCATGCCCGGCACGAGCAGCGGCAGCGCCACCCGCGCGAAGATGCGCAACTCGCCTGCTCCGTCCACACGCGCCGCGTCGATCAACTCGTTTGGCACCGCCGCCGCGGCATAGACGCGCGCCAGATAGACGCCGATCGGAAAGAGCAAGGATGGCAGCAGCACCGCCCAATAAGTGTTGGTAAGATTGACCTTGCTCATGAGCAGGTAGAGCGGGAGCGCGATCGTCGTCTGTGGAACCAGGACGGCGCCCAGGATCAGCGCAGTGAGGACGCCACGTCCGGCGAACTGGTACTTGGCCAGGGCGTAGCCGGCTGCTACTGAGATGAGGGTCCCGACGGCGCCACCGACGCCGGCGTAGAGCACGGTGTTGGCGATCCAATGCAGGTAGACGCCATTCTCACGAGTGAACAGGTCCTCGAGGTTGGCCACGAGGTTGAAGTCGGCGAACCACAGCCCAAAGGAGCTGAAGAGGTCGGTGTTGTTCTTCGTCGCGGCGATGGCCAGCCAGTAGAGTGGCGTCAGGGAGTACAGCGTAATCACGATCAGGAAGATGTAGCCCGCGAGGTTCTTCAGCGAGAATCCACGCTGGCCGGCGATGCGCCGCTCACCATCATCGCGTCTGCGGGGCTGGGAGGACTCGGCACCGAGGTCCACGTCCATTGGGGTGGTCGCCATGTCTAGCCTCCTGACTGTCCGCGCGTGAGGCGCAGGAAGCCATACGAGAACGCGAAGGTGAGCAGACCGAGGATGATCGCCAGCGCGCCTCCGTAGTAGTAGTTGGTCTGCACGAAGGCGATGTGGTAGGCGAAGATGTTCGGCGTGAAGTGCGAGTTGATCGAGCCAGACAGACGGCTGAGAATCTGCGGCTCATTGAACAGCTGGAGCGTGCCGATGAGCGAGAAGAGCAAGCCAAGCACCAGCGCGGGTCGTATCAAGGGCGCCTTCAGCCGGAGCGCGACACCCACCTCGCTCAGCCCGTCCAACCGTCCCGACTCGTAGATCTCCTGTGGAATCGCCTGCAACGCCGAAAAGAAGATGATCATGTTGTAGCCCATGAACTCCCACGTCGAGATGTTCCCGATTGAGTACAGGATCGCGCCTGGCCCGAGAAAATCCGGCGAGGGCAGTTGCGCCAGCTTGAAGAGCTGGACAATTGGGCTGAAGCCGGGGCTATAAAAGAAGCCCCACATAATGACGGCGACAACCCCTGGGATGGCATAGGGAACGAAGAACGCGAGCCGGAAGAAGCGCCGCAGCCGGATCACTGTGGAATCCATCAGGAGCGCGAGGGCGAGCGCGAGGATCATCATCACCGGAATCTGTACCGCGCCGAAGAGAATCACGCGTCTGATGCTGTCCAGGAACTCTGGATCGCTTAGCGCCTTCAGATAGTTATCCGCGCCCGCCCAGACGATTTCCGGTGGGCCGAGGCCCAGGCCGCTGCGCTGGATCCGATAGAAGCTTTGTGAGAACGCGTAGAAGAGTGGGGCGAAAAAGAAGCAGACGAAGAGCGTGAGGAATGGCGCGAGCAAGAGATACGGCACGATAGTGCGACTGGAGACGCTCCGCTGTAACCTGCGCCCCAGCGAGGCAAGGGAAATGGCGCGTGGCTCCGCAGACGTGGCGTTGGTGGCGGTGGTCGTCATGACTGCCATCCTCTCGTACTGCATCGTAGGAGATAGCGCGAACAAGAGATGCCTCATGTGGACGCCACGCCCGGGAGGAGCGCCCCATCACTGGGCAGTGGGGACTCCTCCCAAGCGGACGTCAGATGGCGGCTCTTGCCTCAGCTCACGACATTGATATGCTGGTCTTTGAGGTCCTGGACAACCTGCCCCTGCAACTTGTCCAGCGCCGCGGCCAGACCGGTCTTGTTCGTGATGGCGGCGTTGAAGTCGTCACCCATGAACTGGTTGACCGCCGTCAAGTTAGGTGGCCACGTCCAGCCAGGGTTCAGTGTGCCACTGATGAAGACGTTATCCACCACCTGATTGTTGTAGAAGGCGTCTGGGGACGTTACCTCGGGGAAGCCGAGGGCGGTCTTGTTGGAGGGATACCAGCCGATGTCCTTGACACCGATCTTCAAGCTATCGGAGTTCGTGAGATACCAGCGGACAAACTCCTCGGCCTCTTTCGGATGCTTGGTTCCGCCGACGACCGAGATGGCGGAGCCACCCCACGGGGCGGTGACGTTCCCGCCCGCTGTCCATTGTGGCAGTGAGGCGACAGCCCACTTGCCGGCCTGGTGAGCGGCGCTCCCCTTGATCACGCCTTGCCCCCATACCGCGGAGGGCCAACTGGCGATCTTCCCACTATCGAGTCCGGCGTTCCAGTCGTTCGAGAAGTCGGCGACCGTGGCGACGAGACCCTTATCAACGAGGTTCTGCCAGTAATTGGCGACCTTCTTCGAGGCGTCGCTGTTAATCGTGACCTTCCAGGCGTCTCCCTGGATGGCGAACCAGATCGCGCCGGCCTGCCACATCAGGGCCTGGTTCCAGCCGGTGCTCTGCGGCGGGAAGGTGGCGATGTAGTAGTCAGGGCCAAGGGCGTGGATCTTCGCGGCGTCGACGGCGAACTCATCCCAGGTGGCTGGAGGCGTCGAGATGCCGGCCTTCTTGAAGGTGTCGGAGTTATAGAAGAGCGCCATCGGGCCGGTATCCTGCGGATAGCCATAGACAGCGCTGCCCTGCGTCGCCTGGGACCAGGCGGTGTCGGCGAACTGGCTCTTGACGTCGTTGGCCCCGTACTTCGAGAGGTCCACAAGCGCCCCGTTGGAGACGAGGGTGGGGATGTATTGGTATTCGACCAGTGCGACGTCAGGGCCGTTGCCCGCTTTCACGGCGGTGAGGACCTTGGGATAGTACTGGTTTGGGCCAGAATCCTGCTTGATGCCGGTGACATGGATATTGGGGTGCGACTGGTTGAACAGGTTCGCCTGATCGGCGATCTGCTGGTTGAAACCCCAGAATGTGAGGTTGACGGGGCCGCTCGCGGCGCTGCTTCCGCCGCACGCGGAAAGTGTCGCGGTGAGAACGGTGAGGAGCGCGGCGACGAGGGCCACTGGTGGTATGCGACGGGACCAGGAACGTGACCAATGCAGCATTAGGAACCTCCCGGCGATGGAATGGCGGATCAACCGGTGACCCGCGTTTGCGCTCAAGATGTCAGTCACTGGGTCTTGCGTGTGGTCTCAGAGCGGGCGCGGTGAGGCGTCTCACTCAGAATGGTTGCGAAGGTTCGACGGGGTATGAGCCGCTGGCAACTGGTCGTCGGAACAACCAGCGCCGCCTGCCTCTTGGAACGTGCGGTCTAATCCTGAGGCGCGGGATCTCTACACTTCGGCGGGAACACGACGAGCGGCGCCACAGGATGTGCGGACGACAAGCCGTGTCGGCAGGAATTCGCGGATGGGCGCGGTCTCGCGCTGCGAGGTATGCCAGCTTGGCGCCGGTTGACGTCGCGCGTTGACTGTGTCGAGCAGCAACGTGGTGGCGCGCTGGCCCATCTCGAAGAAAGGCTGGCCTATCGTCGTCAGCGGGGGATGCATGAACGCAGCCGGGGCGGTATCGTCGAAGCCGACGAGCGCCACGTCTTCAGGCACGCGGAGTTTCGCCTCCTCAGCGGCGAGGAGGACGCCGGAAGCCATGTCATCGCTGGCGGCGAAGATGGCTGTCGGCCGGTCCGGAAGCGCGAAGAGTTGCTGGGCGCATGCAAAGCCACCGGTAACCAGGAAGTCTCCTTGGACGACCAGGGCAGGATCAACCTCGATTCTCGCCTCCTCAAGCGCATCACAGTAGCCCCGATAGCGGTCCTCGGAGCACTCGTAGCCGATGCGTCCTTTGATGTGGCCAATGCGGCGATGGCCGAGCTGCAAGAGATGCCTCACGGCGGTATAGGCGCCGGTGCGGTTGTCCGCGCCCACCCAGGGTGTTGTCCCGGTCGGGATCATCTGGTCGTCAAGCATGACGACAGGATAGCCCGAAGCATGTAACTCATTCAGATAGGCGGTGGCCTGGCCAGGGTAAACGGCCAGAAGCCCTTCGGTCAGTTTCGCGGCGAGGATGCGGTCAATCACAGCGCTGCGATCCTGTTCATGGCTGATGCTGTAGAGCACCAACTCATACGTACTGTGCTCGATGATATCGCCGATGCCGCGCATGATCTGCGGTATGAGCGGCCAGGTGAGCGATGGCACAAGCACGCCGATCAGGCGGGTGCGGCCTCCCGCCAGCCCAGCGGCGGTAATGCTGGGCACAAAGCCTTGTTCATCCATGATGCGCAGGATCTTCAACCGCGTCTCCGAGTCGACATCCGGTTTCTGGTTGATGACCCGCGACACCGTCGCCTTGGAGACGCCAGCAAGCCGCGCGATGTCGTTGATAGTGACCGTGCCTGCCATGCTACGCCTCCAGAAGGCTTTCGAACCGGCAAACCCAGAGAAGATGAGTGCGAGGGGAAAGCGAGTCGCGCTCTGAGCCAGTGAGGACGGAGGGCGGGCTGCGGCAGGGCCTCGTTACCGCTTACGCGACCGATGCCGCAACCGTTTCCGTAACCGGTTAGGGACAAGTATACGGATGCCTTGTGTGTTTGTCAAGGGGCGCCGCAAACACGTTTCTCCAGGCTGTTTTCCCGCGCTGGATGTGAGCTGGTCATGACCTGGCTTCCTCAGCGCCCAGGACACTGTCGAGGTCTCTTGCGAGCACAGGCTGCGGCAATCCAACCTTGATGCAGGATGTCCGTACGTGTAGCGTGATGGTTGCAGAGGCGACGGATGCGCCTGGTCGCCATCATGAGCGCCACGCTCAAAGGAGCCTACTGAATGCAGGATCCAACGCAGAACTCGCAGCGCGTGCTCCGCCGGCAGAACGGGATCATCGGCGGAGTCTGTGGCGGCCTGGGCGCCTATTTCGGCGTCAGCCCATGGCTGTTCCGCATCCTCTTCATCTTCCTGCACCTGCCGGGAGGAGTCCCCGGTCTGTTGCTGTACATCGTCATGTGGATCGCCATCCCCAAGGCTGACGCGCCCACGACGACCTGGCAGAACACCAATACGCCGCCGACCTACCAAGCGCCAACCTATGCCCCGCCAGCGTACACGCCGCCAGCGTACACGCCGCCAGCGTACACGCCGCCTGAGCAGACACCGCCGCCAGGGAAGTACGACTAAGCGCCAGAAGGCGACTCTTATGGGGCAACGTTGCCAATGACGTTGCCCTGCTCATCAGTCGCTAGCGCGCCCTTACTCTTATCAAGCAGTACCAGGCGGTTATTCCAGGGGTCTTGCACCACGACGCATCGGCCGATCTGGATGTCAAACGGCGCGACCAGTACCTTGCCACCTGCGGCTACGATGGTTTCCGCTGCCGCATCGGCGGAATCTACCACCAGGTTGACCTCTAGTTCCGAGCGCTCGGTCTGGAGGACGATCTCGGCGTCGGAGTCTGGGAGGCGCAGACCAGCCGCAGTGGCGCTACGCCAGATGAGTGAGTGACCCAGGCCATCGCGATAGAACGCCAGTCCAGCTTCGAGATCAGGCACAGGAATCTGCAAACAATCAATTTTGCTGAACACCGGCTCGGAAGGATCGCCGGGCATCGCTTGACTCCAGGCCAGAACCCTCATATAGAGCGAACAATATTCCTTTCATTGTACTACTGGGTACTACTGGCGCTATGCCTGAGCGCTGTCCGTTGTGGCCGTCTGGGCCTCCAGCGCGCGCGCCAGGATCTCAGAGATATCCTCGACGGCGAAACGCTCCTGCGCGCCAACGCCCTTGATACCATCCTCGAACATTGTGATGCAGAAAGGGCAGGCCGCCGCCATGGCGTCCGCGCCGGTGGCAAGAGCTTCCTCGACGCGCGTGTTGTTGATGCGCCTGCCGGTGTTCTCCTCCATCCAGACACGCCCGCCGCCGCCGCCGCAGCAGAACGACCGGTTACGATGGCGGCTCATCTCGGCGATCTCGCCGTTGATGACGTTCAGCACGCGTCGTGGCTCATCATAGACGCCATTCCAGCGGCCAATGAAGCACGGATCGTGATAGGTCAACTTGCGGCGGTCGAAGCCTTGCGGGAGCCTTAGTTGGCCGGTCGAGATTAGTCGGTCGATGAACTCGGTGTGGTGGACGACCTCGTAGTTGCCGCCGAGCTGCGGATACTCGTTTTTGATCGTGTTGAAGCAGTGCGGGCACGTGGCCACGACCGTCTTGACGTTGTAGGCGCGCCCGGCGGGGACGCCGAGACCTAGTCCGCTGGTGGGGCTCGACGCGCCACTTGTCGCGCCGCTGGAGCCATTCGCGCCGTTGCGTCCTGCCATTGGCGCGGACTTGCCGAAACCGTAGCTGTTGAGGGTCTCGATGTTCTGCTGGGCGAGCGTCTGCCAGAGATACTCATTGCCGATGCGTCGCGCGGGATCGCCGTTACAACTCTCCTCGGGCCCGAGGATGCCGAAGCGCACGCCCGCGGCGTTCATGACTTTAGCGAACGCCGTCGCCACCTTGCGATTGCGCGCGTCAAACGATCCCATGCAGCCGACCCAGTAGAGCACCTCGGCGTCAGGGTCCTCGGCGAGGGTCTTCACGCCCAGACTTTCCGCCCACTCGGCGCGCGTGTCGTTGCTGATCTCCCAGGGATTGCCGTTGCGCTCCAGGTTGTTGAAGAGCGGTGTGACCTCCTGCGGGAAGCTGCTCTCCTCCATCACCAGGTGCCGGCGCATATCCTCGATCTTCTGCACATGCTCGATATCCACCGGGCAGATCTCGACGCAAGCGCCGCAGTTCGTGCAGGCCCAGAGCGACTCTTCCTGGATGCGCTGGCCAACCAGTTGCTCGTGATGGGCGCCGTCCTCGCTCGTCGCGCTCGCGCCGTCGCGCGGCAGGGCAAGTATGCGTGGGCCGTCGTCGAAGAGTTGCTCTTTGACGCCCAGGATGATCTCCTTCGGCCAGAGCGGCTTGCCAGTCGCCAGCGCCGGACAGACGCTATTGCAGCGCCCGCACTCGGTGCAGGCGTAGCCGTCGAGCAGTTGTTTCCAGGTGAACTGCGTGACCTTCGAGACGCCGTAGTCCTCGCGCTCCTCGATGTCGGGGATGAGGTCCAGCGCGCCGACCGGGCGGTAGTTGCGGAAGAAGACGTTAAAGGGTGTGGCGATCAGGTGCAGATGCTTGGAGCGCGGCAGGTAGATCAGGAAGCCGAGCACCACCAGCACATTCGCCCACCACGCTACTCCGGCGAGCACATACGCCGTCGCCTGCGGGATGCCGGTCCACGCCTGGCCGACGAGCGCGCCCAGCGGCGTCCAGAACTCGCCATTGGTGGCGACATAGGCGAAGACCTCAAAGAAAAAGACCGTGATAAGGACGAGCGCGATCAGGCTCAGAATGGTATAGGCGTCGGCCATCCCGTGCGTCTGGCTCTGCAACTGGCGCGGGCGCAGGACGAGGCGGCGGTAGGCGAAGACGAGCAGGCTGAGGAAGGCGGCGACGAGGAAAATATCGAGCACCACGGCGAAAGCGCGCGAACTGATGATGGGGATCTCGAAGTTGAAGCCCATCGCCCACAGGTTGAGCGCGTCGAGCTGGATGATGATGAAGCCCCAGAAGGTGAAGAAGTGCGCGACGCCAGGTAGCGGATCGCGCAGCACGCCGCGCTGGCCGAGCACCATCAGCGTGAAGTGCTTGACGCGCTCGCCTAAGTGATCTGTACGGTTCTCCGGGCGGCCCAGACGCAGCATGCGCACCAGCTCGCCGATGCGCGAGGCGAAGAGTCCCCACGCCGCGACCAGGATCACGCCGAAGATGATGGCGCCGATGATACCGCCGGCGGGCCAGAGGGTGGCGGGGAACATGCGCTGCTCCTTTACCTGAACTCACAGGCGACGACGATCATGGCACGCATCAGGATAGCCCAATCCCTGCCATGCGGGACAAACGGGCGCAGTGCGCGGCTTCAAGCGCCCTTGCGCGCCATCACCTTCTCGGTCAATTGCGGTAGGATCACGGTGAGGTCACCAACGATGCCCAGATCGCAGAAGCTGAAGATCGGCGCGTCCTTATCTTTGTTGATCGCGATGATCAACCCCGACGTGCCCATGCCAGCCTTATGCTGCACGGCGCCGGAGATGCCACAGGCGATGTAGACCGTCGGCTTGACCGTCTTACCGGTCTGCCCCACCTGATGCGTGTAGGGAATCCAGCCAGCGTCCACCGCCGCACGCGACGCTCCGACGCTCGCCCCCAGCGCCGCCGCCAGGTCCTCGACGAGCTTGAAGTTCTCTGGTCCGCCCAGGCCGCGTCCGCCAGAGACAATGATCTGCGCCTCTTCCAGCTTCGCGCGTGTCGCCGCAGGCATCCAGATGTCGTGCCCGTCCGGCGCCTTGCCCAGATGCCCCGCCTCTTCCGCGCCCTCGGTTCCGAAGGGACCGGATACCTTCGCGCCCTTCGCCGGGGCGGACGGCGCGGGAATTTGCTCGACAGCCGCTGTCCCGCCGATACGATTAGTTGGGAACGCATTGGGGCGCGCGCCAAGGAGTTTTGTTCCCTCGCCCTGGAACGCCATTTTGACCGACTGCGAGCCGCCGAACGCCGGAACGGTCATCACGACCTCGCCGCCTTCAACGGCCACATCGCCGACATTGTACTCCAGACCCAGCCCGAGTCGCGCCGCCACACGCGCCGCCACGTCGCGCCCGTAGTTCGTCGTACCGAACAGGACGAGCTTCGGTTGCCGCTGCTGGATGAGCGTCGCCAGCGTCTCGGCGTGCGGCTGGACGAGATACTGATCATAGACCGCGCCCTCGGAGGCGAGGATGGTCTTGACTCCACACGCGCCAAGCTCCTGCGCGGCGGCGGCGGTGGTTACTCCG
>Ga0070706_100000753_pt1 | contig 36268 bp, 34 predicted proteins | sample KBSK5501metaG_FD_65476 | JGI IMG/M metagenome (GOLD analysis project Ga0070706, IMG submission 65476) | Corn, switchgrass and miscanthus rhizosphere microbial communities from Kellogg Biological Station, Michigan, USA - KBS K5-50-1 metaG | ecosystem: Host-associated > Plants > Roots >... | reverse complement strand
GACGCTGGCGGCGGTGATGCCTTTGCCGAGAGAGGAGGTCACGCCTCCGGTCACAAAGACATACTTCGCCATGGGTCGGGTCCTCCGGGGTTTTTCTCATGCTATCGGAACGTGCCCACCTGGGCAACCCGAATGGCGCCCCGGACGGAGCGGCTGCAGGTTCGCCGGCGTCTGCGCCCGGCTGCGCGGACCCTCCTCTACCGCGGCTATCATCCGCTCCGATGCCCCTCGCTCGCTCGGGTCGACCGCTGCCGTTGCCGCCGCCCGGGTTGCGGTTCATGAACGAGGACGACGAGGCCCTCATCAGGATCGGCGACGAGCTCGCCGGGATCCTCGTCGAGCACGGCCTGACGCCGGACAACTCGGTCCTGGACGTGGGCTGCGGTTACGGCCGTCTGGCGCTCGGCATCCTCCATGCGACCAATCATCGCGGGCCATATCTCGGATTCGACATCCTCCGCCGGCAGATCGAGTGGTGCCGCGCGACGATCACCCCGGCCTTCCCGAACGTCCGTTTCGTCCACGTCGACGTCCGCAATGCGCGTTACAACCCGCACGGGACCCTCGAGGCCACCGAGGCGATGTTTCCCGTGCGCAGCGGGGCGACCGATCTCTGCGCGCTCTTCAGCGTGTTCACCCACTTCTACCGCGCGGACATCGATCGTTATCTGAGCGAGATCCGGCGCGTCCTGCGGCCGGGTGGCGTCGCGGTGACGACGTGGTTTCTGCTCGATGCCGCCCGGATCCCGCTCGCTGCCGCGGCGGACGCGATGTACCCGATGGTTCATACCCTGGACGCCACGGCCCGCTATGCCGACGCGACCGATCCGCTCCGGGCGATCGCCTACGACGAGGCCGCCGTTCGGGAGGCGGTCGCGGCTGCGCGGCTCGAGCTCGTGGAGGTGGTGCGTGGCACGTGGGCGGGCGAGCCCGGGCGAACGGTCCAGGACATCGTCGTCCTGCGTCGGTCTGTTTCCGACACGACAATCGATCCCGGTCCGAAGCGACCCGGTATCGGCGCACGGACCCGACCGGTCATCGCCCGGGTCCGCCGGCTGCCGCGAGGCGTCGTGCGGCGCGTCAGGCGACGACTCTCTTAGATCAGGGGGCATTCGACCGGCGGCCGCCCGATCGGGTCAGCCGCCGGTCCGTTGGTCGGCGGACTATTCGAACGTGAACGACTGGATGACCGGCATCGCCTCCTGGACGAAGGCGTCGAAGGTCGCCTGGTCACGTGCCCACGCGACGGTCGCGATGACGTCGCCGCCACCGAGGTCGAGGAGAATCAACCGTTCGCGTTCGGTCCCGCTGATGGCGGTCCCCGGATTCAGGTACGTGACGATAGGCGCGGTCTCGCCAGGACACGTCTTCTTCCAGGCCGGATCGATCCTGACGTCGAGCCATTTTCCGGGATGGCCGTCGATCGAGATCGCGATCGGCGCGGTCGTGACCAGGCCCGGCACCGTACGGAGCCAGGTGACCAGGTTGTTGACCGTGCGGCCGACACCCGGCGCCGCGGCGTCAGAGCACGGGCGGTCCTGGGCCATTGCCGTCGGCTGCGTGGTGAGCCCGATCTGTTGGATCCGATCGGCCTCGCCGAGCAGTAGCTCGGGCGCCGGGACGAGGCCGAACGAGTCAGGCCAGTCGGCGGAGTTCGCCCAGCCGTCCGGAACGGTGTAGGACAGGGCACCGAAGTTCGGCGTCCATTTCGCGCCGGGCTTGAGATGCGGCGCGATGAACTGGGACTTGTACGTGCCTGCGTCAACGGTGCCGAGGCAGAAGTCCTGGGGATCGTTGCAGCCCATCAGCCACCACACGCCTGCAACGGCTTCGGATCGAGTCGCGCAATCGTCGCGCTCCGCGGTGATCGTCAGGGTCCGGCCCGTCGACGAGCGGGTCCAGTCGTACGTGCCGACGTCGCCCTTGGTGCAGCCGCCGCTGGCAAGCGTCGTTTCCAGGCGGATGTTGGAGCCAGCGGCAGATGCGGCCGAGCTCATCAGGACCGTTGGGCCGGTATTGGCCTGGCTCACGGCGAGGCCGCCTGCGTCGAAAATGATCGTGGTGCCGGCGTCGGGCGCGACGAGGCCGCTGCGGTCGCCCATCCAGCGAGCGCGGAGCTCGCTCGGAATCGGCCCGCCGGCCGCGAACGATGAAGGCGATGGGGATGTGCCGGTCGGGCCGCCCGTCGTGACCGGCGAAGCTGATGTACCGGCCGTCGAAGGCGCCCCGGCCCGGGACAGGAAGAGCGTGCCCGCGACGACGACAACGGCCGCCGCGCCGAGCGCGATGGGTAGGCGGTTCATGGTTGAGGACCTCCAGATCAGCCATCGGAACGGCTGCCGCGCCTGCGGTGCCGTCTCGATCGCCTGGACGACGGAATCGACGATGCGATCCGGGACTTCGTCGGGCATCAGGTCGAGCCACGCTCGAACGAGTCGGTCGAAGTCGCGATTCGTGGTCATGCCATCCGTCCTTCGGGGGCGACCGGCGCCAGATCGGCCTCGATGGCCGAGCGCAGCGCCCGCGTCGCGTAATGCAGTCGCGATCGAGCCGTGCCCGCCGGGACGCCGAGCGTGTCGGCGATCTCGGTGAGGGCCAGCCCGAGGTGGTGATGCAGGACGAAGACCGCCCGCTGGTCGATCGACAGCCGGGCGAACGCCCGATCGAGCGCGTCGCGCTCGACGATCGACAGCAGGCCGTCCGGCCCGACCGGCCCGTCGACCGGCAGGACGCGGATGTTCGTTGACCATGACCGGCGGCGCCTGGCCTCGGCGTAGCAGGCATGGACGAGGAGACGGCGCAGCCAGGCCTCGAAGCGGGCCGGGTCGCGCAGGGTGGGCAGGCTCTTCCAGGCCGCGATGAGGGCGCCCTGCAGGGCGTCCTCCGCGAGGTCCGCGTCGCGCAGGATCCGTGCGGCGATCGAGTACATCCGGTCGCCGGTCAACTGGACTAGTGCCGCGAATGCCTCTCGATCGCCGTGCCGGGCCCGCTCGACGAGCTCGTCCACCGTCGCTCCCTCTGTGAAGCGCGCCTGGCGGGCGCGTTCACCCTCAATGAGTGTGAGGGTCGGGCCAAACGTTCAGATCGCGGAGGTTCTGGTCAGCCCCGTGCCGGAGCGATTCGGAACGGGAACCCGCCGCGTGTGACCAGGACCCCGGCGACGATCACGATGCCCCCGAGGACCTGGCCGGGCCGGATCGGCTCGGTGAGGAGCAGCGCGGCCAGGACGACTGCCAGCGCAGGAACGAGGAACTGGTACGCCGACGTCCGGGTCGGGCCGATCACCTTCACGCCGTTCTGGACGATGACGTTCGAGACGCCGGCGGCAAGGAAGCCCGAGTAGAGCACCGCTCCCAGGGCGTCGACCGGGAGCTCGGTCAGGCCGGCGGTCGCAAGCTGGACGATCGCGACCGGCGCCAGGACGATCGTGCCGGCGACCGTCGCCCAGGCGGTGGCCCGGAGCGGCGTCTGGCGACCGAGGAATGTCGCACCGAACGCCAGGTAGACCGACCAGCAGAGCGCCGCCAGCAGCGTGATCGCCTCGCCGGCAATCGACTGGCCAATGGTCAATCCGGGCCCCGAGGCGATGACGATCGCCACGCCGAGGAACGAGATCACGCCGCCGCTCAGCTTGGCCCGGGTCAGGACGTCCGATCCGGCCATCACCGCGAGGATCGCGACGATGACCGGAGTCGACGCGATGATCAACGCCGAGTCGCCCGCCGGAATCGTCGTGAGCCCGGTCGTCCAGAGGATCTGGTAGACGCCGAACCCGAGCGCGCCGAGACCGGAGATCGCGATCAGGTCGCGTCTCGGCAGCCCGATCGAGCCCTCCCTCCAGCGCAGGAGGAGCAGGAGAGTCGTCGAGGCGATGACGAACCGGAGAAACGTGAACCCGACCGGTGGCAGGACCGCGACGGCCGATTTGACAACGATGAAGTTCAACGCCCAGAGGACCATGACCGCGAGGACGCCGATCTCCGCCAGGCGGCGCTCGCGAGCGACGTGGGAACGAGCGGACATGTCAACGCCCGTCGGAATCCCGACGGGCGTTCGAGGATCGGCGACCTCAGCGGGCAACGGCCACTCGCTCTCCGAGGTCCAAGGCCGAGGTCCGCGAAGCCGTTGGCCCGAGGGGGCCTACGCGCCTTCGCGATCGAGCTCGAGCAGATCCTCCTCCTGCTCCTCGGTGACCTTCAGCCAGACGAACAGCCCGGCAAGGACGATGAGCGGAATGACGATCAACGCGGCAAGGGTGATGCCGAGAGCGACGGCGACGGTCTTGAGAGCCTTCATGATCAGGTCCTCCTGCGGATGGGCTGGCCGAGATGGTCGGATAGCGATCGGGTGCGCCGGCGTCGCCGGCGGTCTGGTGGTTCAGGCGGTGGCCGGCTTCGGCGCCGGGATCGGGACCCGCAGCGTCGGGCCCTGGGTCACGAGCTCGGAGATGTCGTCCCGGGTGAACTCGGCGAGCACATGGTGCGACCCGGCCTGGCCGCCGAGGAAGAGACGAACGACGAACGCGCCCTCCTGCTCGAAGAAGAAGACGTCCCGTGGCTTCTGCTCGTCCACGTACCGCCCGATCACGCGGAGCGCCGTCTCGTAGAAGCCCGCATCGCGGACCGGCTCCGGTCCCGGACGCCCGCGGCGGGCGACCGATTCCTCCATGAACCGGGCGATATCGTCGTCCAGGAACGTCAGCGTCTCCTTGGCCTGCGAGCCCATCGACTCGGACCACGATCCGCCGGCGGTTCCGGAGGTCACGACGCCCTGGACGATGAAGCCGTCGGGCGCCTCGACGAGGAGGATCTCGCGCATCCCGCGCTGGTCGATGAAGGCTCCGATCGAGCGGAAGACCTCCTCGAAGTCCTGGCGCGGACTTCCCTCGTAGATGCGCATCGAGCCTCCCTGTGTCAGCGCGGTCGCGACGTCCGCGTGGTCCGCGGCTGGTGCCTGTCAGGAGCCGGTTGTCTGGTCGAGCAGGCCGCGATCCTTCGCCCGCCGGTCGCTCGACCGGAACACGGCCACTGCCGCGAGTGTAGCCACCGCCCCGGTCGCCAGCAACACGACGACGATCTCGCCGGAGGTCGGCGAGGGCGCGCCGCTCAGCCGGGTGTACAGCGAGCCCGGGCCACCGATCGCGGTGACGCCGCCCGGAAAGAGCGCGTGGCGGATCCCTTCGACCCACCAGGTGAGCGGCGTCAGCAGCCCGAGCGACTGGACCGGCAAGGGCAGCACCGAGAGCGGGAAGACGACCCCGGAGATGAGGAAGAGGGCGCCGGCCGCCGCCTCCGGGTACGACCACGACTCCTGGCGGGTCTGCATGCAGATGGCCGCGAGGAGCAGGCCGATCGCCAGGATCGACGTCAACCCGAGGGTCATGACGGCCAGCAGCAGCGGCCAGTCGATGCGGCCGATCTCGAACGGGACCCTGAGGAACACGACGCCGACCGCGAGCGTGATCGAGGCACCCATCGCCCCGACGCCGATCCGCGCGACGCCGCGCCCGAACATGACAGCGAGGAAGTCGCTCGGGCTGACGTAGAGATACTTGAGCATCCGGTAGCGCTCGCGATCGTCGAGGATCATCCAGGCGAGGCCGCTCATGCCCGACAGGACGAACGACCAGAGGGCGCTCCCGACGACGACGAAGGCGCGGTACTCGGGCTTCGCGCCACCGCTGATCACGTCGAGCATCACGACGAGGATCAATGCCGACGCTAGGGGCTTGGCGACCGAGTAGATGAAGAACAGGAGCGGGTCCGTCCAGTTCGCCTCCATCTTCCAACCCAGGCGGACCGCGGTCACGAAGCTGTGACGGATGTCGATCCAGCCGCGGCCGCGGGTTCGGGCCGGGTCGAACCCACCCCACGCGGGCGAGGCGAGGCCGGGGGCGTCGGGCCGGAGGGCCGGGTCGACTGCGGTCATCGGGTCACTGCCAGCGCACCGACAGGCGGCCTTCGCTGCGAGCCCGGCGCTCGAGGATCGCCAGCGTCCAGCGCGAGAGGACGATGAAGACGACGACCATCGCGACGAGGATCCCGGCCTCGATGGCGGGCGCTGGCGTGCCGGCCGGATACGCCGAGCCGGCGAACGCCAGCTGGCGCATCGCGTCGAGCCCGACGGCGAGCGGGAGGATGCTGATCGCGACCGATCCGAGGACCCCGAGCCGGGCGATCGGGAAGTTCAGCCCCGACACGAAGTAGACCGGCTCGACGAGGAGCTGCGTCAGGTGCCACGCCTCGCGGCCCCACATCAGGAAGAGGCTGGCCAGCATCATCCCGAGCCCGTACAGGGCGGCAAGGGTCAGGAGAAACACGCCGATCAGGAGCGCCCACTGGTCGACCGAGAAGCTGACGCCGTAGACGGCCGTCGCGACGACCAGGACCGCAGCTGCCCGGGTCGAGCTCATCACGAACCCGCCGAAGGCCATCCCGAAGAGGACCGCCATGATGTGCATCGGGGCCGCGAAATAGAGCTCGAGGTTGCCCTGGCTCTTCTCCCACCACAGCTGCTGGGCCATCATCCAGATGACGTTGAGCCAGAACGCGGTCATCGCCCCGCCGAGGACGACGAAGCCGATGTACTGCGGCGGTGCCTCGAGCGCCCGGTAGACGAACACGAAGGCCGACGTCGCGAGGAACGGCAGCAGAATCTCGAAGAAGACCCAGCTCTTCTCGCGGAACAGGCCCGACACGCGCGGGTAGGCGCGGCCCAGCACGGTCCGGAAGTTGGTCATCGCGACCTGGCGCGGGGTCCAGTTCGCCGCCTCCTGGGGACTCGCCGTCGGGCGGTAGACGAACGCGTTCCGACCGGGCGCGTCTACCGTGCGCCGGCCGGCGTCGCCTCGGGCCGTCATCCGACGACCTCGATCTCGCGCTCGCGGGCCTCGTCGGTGGCGCCCCTGTCGCCGCCGGTCGGGCGGTCGTGATGGTCGCGGCGGTCCGGATCGGGCCCGTCGCGAACGACCTCATCGAAGCCCCGGCCGACGAGCTCGACGAACACGTCCTCGAGGGATGGCTCGGACTTGCGGAGAGCGAGGATGTGGGCGCCGAGGCCGCCGAGGGCACCGACCACGTCGCCGAGCGCCGCGTCGTCGACGAGGGCGAGGTTGACCTCGACCGTCTGGCGATCGTCGGCAGTCGTGGCCTGGTCGCCCACGGCGAGGGCGGCGTTGACGACGCCGGGCAGCCGGCGGAGGGCGCCGACCCCGCCGTCGAGCCGGTCGAGCTCGATCCGGAAGACCGACTCGCGCTGGACGCGCTTCTTGAGCTCCTCCGGCGTGCCGAGGGCGAGGATCCGGCCGTGGTCGACGATCGCGATCCGGTCGCATAGTTCGTCCGCCTCGGCCATGTAGTGGGTCGTCAGGAGGACCGTCCGGCCGGGGACGGCCGCCTTCCAGGCGAGGATCAGCTCGCGAACCGAGCGCGCCGCGGCGACGTCGAGGCCGAGCGTCGGCTCGTCGAGGAAGAAGATCCACGGGTCGTTGAGCAGGCCGCGGGCGAAGTTCATCTTCTGCCGTTGGCCGGTCGAGAGCGTGCTGACGCGCTGTTCGCGCTGCTCGTCGAGCCCGACCGCGTCGATCAGCTCGTCGACCCGGTTCCAGCCGTCGCGCGTCGGCAGGCCGTAGAACTGGCTGAACATCCAGAGCTGCTCGCGAACGGTCAGGATTCCGTAGCCCGACTGCTCGCCACCCGCGACCATGTTCATGATCCGCCGGATCTGCTTCGTCTGGCGCTCCACGTCGAAGCCGAAGATCCGGGCCGTGCCCTCCGACGGCAGGAGCAGCGTCGTCAGGATCTTGATCAGCGTCGTCTTGCCGGCGCCGTTCGGGCCGAGCAGGCCGAAGAACTCGCCGGGCTCGACGGCGAGGTCGACGCCGTCGAGCGCGACGACGGGCTTCGGCTTGACCTTGTAGACGCGTCGGATCCCGCGAACGTCGATGGCCAGCGGCTGGGCGTTCGCGGGGCGAGGATCGGGCTGGCCGGTTCCGGACACGGTGCTCCCTTGGGCGGTGGCTGGAGGGACGGGGAGTGTACGCCGGTGACGCCGTGTTTGGGAAGTGCCTCGTCGTCCAGGTGTGAGATATCCATCGAACACCAATCGTGTGGCGCGGCCACCGCAGCCCGATGCGTCCAGGGCGGTCCCTCGCCGCCGGCTCAGCCCATCAGCGCGACGGCCAACTCCCCAGCCACGCGGGCATCGTTGACGATGAGGGCGGTATTCGCGCGGACCGAGGCCCCGTTGGTGATCGCGCCGACCCTAGCCAGGAGCCACGGGGTCGTCTCGGGCCCGTGGATCCCCGCGGCGTCGGCCTCACGGACGGCGCGCTCGACCGCAGCCCGTGCCGCCTCCCCGGGGAGTGCCTCGGCCTCCGGAACCGGCACGCAGACGAGCAATCCGCCCAGTCCGAGCTCGAGATGGACCCGCGCGATCGCGGCCGCCCCCGCCACGTTCGGCGCCGTCTGCGGCGAGGCGAGCCCGGACGACCGCGCGTAGAACCCTGGCAGCTCGGATTGGCCGATTGTCACGATCGGGACGCCGTGGGTCTCGAGGTATTCGAGCGTCGCCGGGACGTCGAGGATCGCCTTCGGGCCGGCGCACACGACGACCATCGGCGTCCGGCCGAGCTCCTCGAGATCCGACGAGATGTCGAGCATCGGCGCGGTCCCGCCGAGCGCGCCACCGCCCAGCGCGCCCCGATGCACCCCGCCGATCCCGCCCGTCGCGAACACCCGGATTCCCGCCGCGTGGGCCGCGATCATGGTCGCAGAGACGGTCGTGGCGGCCCACCCACCATCGGCCAGCGCGACCGCCAGCGACGGGCGCGCGGCCTTGCGAACGGAGCCCGCCGGCGCGGTCGCCAGCGCCTCAAGGGCCGAGTCGCCTAACCCGACGAGCAGTCGCCCTTCGTGGATCGCGACCGTCGCGGGAACCGCGCCACGCTCGCGAACCGCAGCCTCGGATGCCCGGGCGACCTCGAGGTTCTGCGGATACGGCAGCCCGTGGCTGATCAGGGTCGATTCGAGGGCGACGACCGGCCGACCCTCGGCGAGAGCCACCGCCACCTCCTCTGCGACGAGCAGCCGGTCGCCGATCACCAGGCCAGCTCCGTCGGCGTCGTGCTCAGCTGCCGAGCCGCCGCTCGATGCGCCGCGACGACGGCCCGGTGGAGCGTCGCCGGCCGGTGCCGCGCCGCCGCATCTGCGCCCAGCCACGCCACGAGGAACCCGGCATCGAACGCATCGCCGGCGCCGGTGCTGTCGGCCGCCTCGAGCGGCGGCGTCGCAACGTCGAACGCCAGACGACCCGTCGCGGACGTTGCGAGGACCGATGCGCCGGAGCGGCCCTGCTTGATGACGACGATCGGAGCGATCTCGCCGAGCCCCGTGATGTCTGGACCGCCGACGATCGCCTCCGCCTCCGCGCGCGTGGCGAACAGGACGTCCGGAGCCGTCTGGCGAACCAGCCGCAAGGCCGCCCGGCGACCGTCGGCCAGCAGCGGGCCGACCGACGACAAGTCCAGGCTGACGAGCGTCGCGCCTGCCCGCGCGAGCTCGATCGCCCGCCGTCCGGCCTGGCCGAGCGGCTCTCCGAGAAGCGAGTAGGCCGGCAGATGGAGGAGGTCGACGCGGAACATGCTCGCTGCGAGGTCCCGCGGAGCGAGGCGATCGGCGGCCGCGCGATCGGCAACGAACGAGCGCTCCCCGCCCGGGGTGACCACCACCCCGATCCGTCCGGTCCGCTGGCCGGCGACGCGCGTCGCCCGGACGCGCACGCCGTCGCCTTCGAGGGCCGCCACGAGCCCCCGCCCTTCGTGGTCGCGGCCGACGGCGCAGACGAGCGTCGACCGGGCACCCAGTCGAGCCAGCCATCGGGCGGTCGTCGCGGCCGAGCCGCCCTGGCGGAGGGCGACACGACCCGGCACGTCGGTCCCGTCCTGGAGCGGGCGTGCCGGTGCGAGCACGACGTCGAGCATCAGGTCGCCGAGCACGACGACGCGTGGCGGTCGGGGGCTCGCCAGCCGACCGCGTCGGCGGCCGGGGATGGTCGGGGACATGGGTCGAGGATAACGGTGGCGAAGTCGAGCGGGCACGACGCAGCACAGCGGACGTTGCGGCCGTCTATCGATCCGGGCGCCGTTTCCGAATCTTCATCGGCGCAGACGTTGAGACCGAATCGATTTCTGAGAAGGTTCGGCCCACCTCGCAGGCCCATCGAACAGTGGCGGTCGATGACGTGATGGCCGATCTCGGACAGACCACGAACCGGAAGCTCGACCTTGCCCGGCGCTTCGTGCGGACCGGGCTAGCCGTCGTCGTCGGCGCGGCGGTGCTCGTCGCCCTTCGCCTGTCCGGGAGCCTGACGGACACCAGCGCGTCGCTCCAGATCATGGGCTTCGATCCGGATCGGGCCCGCCTGATCACCGATCTCGTCGCCACCGCGACGATCGTCGCGATCGCCACTCTTGCGACACGCGCGGGCTTCGCGGCGGCCGTGACCGGGATCGCGGGCGGCGGCGCGCTCTACCTGCGGCAGTTCGTCGATGAGACGCGCGCGGCGCTCGCCGCCTCCGGGGCCCAGGGCAGCTTCGATCCCGCGGGGTGGGGCGTGACCGTCGCGACCCTCGCGGTCGCCTTCGCGATCGTCGCCTGGGCTGGCGCCGTGCTCGCCCTCGTCGTTCGGCGGCTCGTCCTCGCCGGCTGGTCCGATGCCGTTGCCTTCGTCGGGGGCCATCGCGGCTGGCGCCGCGCGACCCGTCCGATCACGACGCTCGTTGCCCTGCTGCTCGTGGTCGGCACCGTCCCGGTGTTCGGGGACATGGTCAACTTCGCGCCCGACGTCCACATGCGCTCGGGTCGGGCGGGCCTGATCGGCCTGACGCAGACCGGCAACGACACGCTGCCGACGACCGGTCCGTCGCTGCCACCGGACGTCCTTGCCCATCCGACGCTGCTCCCGGGCGCCTCATCCACCGCTGCGCACCCGGTCCTCCTCGACGGCCGTCCCTGGACGAAGTGGCAGCCAGGCGGGTACGGCCGGGTCGACACGGTGCAGCTGGCCGCGCCATGGATCGGCGGGAGAAGCCAGCAGACGACCGTCGAGGTCTACCTGCCGCCCGGGTATGGCTCCTCGACCCGTGCGTATCCCGTGATCTACGAGCTTCCCTGGGGCCTCGCCGGCGGCTGGTCGACCGGCCTCCACATCACCACCGTCCTCGACACGCTCATCGACGGCGGGCAGATCCCGGCCTCGATCGTCGCATTCGTCGGAATGACGGGCGGACCGGAGCCGACGAGCGAGTGCGTGAACTCTGTCGATCACCGGCAATGGCTGGAGCGCTACCTGACGGACACGGTCGTGCCGTACCTCGACGGGCACTACAGGACGATCGTGACGGCGGCAGCCAGGTCGCTGTTCGGCTTCTCTCAGGGCGGCTTCTGCGCACCGATGCTCGCGCTGCGCCATCCGGACCTGTTCGCGACGGCGATCGCGGTCAGCGGCTACTACGAGGCCGGAATCCGCAGCAGCTCGACCCCCAATGCCTGGCGACCGTTCGCAGGAAACGCGGCGGTCGAGGCGATGTACTCGCCACTCGTGCTCGCCGGCCAGGAGTCAGCCGCCGCCCGCAGCACGCTCTTCTTCGAGCTCTCGGCGGATCCGACCGAGTCCTTCTTCGGCCCGCAATACGCGGCGTTCGCCGCGGCTCTTCATGCAGCCGGCATCCCGGTCGCGCTCTTCCCGACCACGGCCGGGCACTCATGGCAGGAGGTCCGGACCGAGATCCCCACCCTCCTGGAGACGCTCGCTCAGCGCGAGAATGCCCTGGGGGTCTTCGCGTGAGCGGCGCCGCCACGACCTCGGCCCGGGCTCGAGCGGACCAACCCCGCACGGCGTTATGGCCGATCGTGAGACTGATCCCGTGGACGCCGGCGATCGTCCTTGTCCTCTGCTCGGTTTCCGCCGATCTCGTCGCCATCTTCGGTGGCGACCCGCTCGGTCTCTGGCAGATCCTGCCGGCGGGCCCGGTCACCGGTGACTGGGTCAGCGCCGAGCTCTCGAGCACGGCGTTCCTCCTGATCGCGATCGCACTCATCCGGCGAAAGCGAGCAGGATTCTGGCTTGGGCTCTCCGTCGCAGGCGGCGCCCTCGTCGTCCAGGGCCTCAGTCTCGACCATCCGGTCTCGGCGCTGACCGCCGCGGCGATGGCGTCGATCCTGCTCGCCACCCGACACCGGTACGACGTCCGGACGAGCCACCCGGTCGCCGTCCTCGCGATCGCGCTCGTGGCCTTCGGAGGAATCCTCGTCGCCGTCGCAGCGGCGGCCCTGCCCGACGGCACCGATGTGGGCGGCATGGCCGCCGACGCGATCGGGGCGCTGTTCGACCTCGCGACGCCGGTCGCGATCCCGGGGATGGCGACCGCGGGGGCGTTGCTCGCGCTGGCTCGCGTCGTCTATGTCATTGCGACGGCCCTGGCCCTCGATCCAGTCGAGGACGAGCGACCGTCCGAGGTGGTCGCGGCGGCGCGGGTCGCGTTGCGCCGCCTCGGAAGCGGGTCCCTGCTGCCGTACCAGATGGGACCGACCTGCGTGCCGTACGCCGACGAGGCGGGCACGGCGGTCATCGCCGTCGCCTCGGCCGGCCGCACGGTCGTCGTGCTCGGCGACCCGGCGGGAGCCCCGGATGCCGGCCTCGAGCTCGTCGATGGCTGGGCACGAGCCAGCCGCCTGCGTGACCTCGTGCCGGTGATCTACCAGGCGTCCTCGGACGCTGTGCAGCACCTTCGATCATCGGGCTGGCACGCCGTCCAGGTCGGGCGGGAGGCCGTCATCGACCCGGTGGCGTTCGACCTGCGCGCCTCCGGCGTCGCCAATCTCCGCCATACGGTGACGCGATCGCGGCGCGGCGGCGTCCACGTCGCATGGTCTCCGACCGGCCTCGCCGGCCTCGATGACCCCCGCCTGGTCGGGCGCGTGGTCGAGCTCGACGCCGAGTGGCGTCGCGCGGCCGGACCCCGGCTGGGATTCACCGTCGGGCAGTTCGACCCTCACGATGGCGATCGATCGGCGATTGCCGTGGCGGTCGACGGGGATCAGCGGCCGATCGCATTCGCTGTGCTGCGACCGACGGGCGCCGACGCCGGCTGGATGCTCGACGTCATGCGCCGATCGCGGAGCGGGGTTCCGGGGGCGGTCGAGGCCTGCCTGGTCGCCGCGATCGAGGGACTCGCGGCGCTCGGCGTCCGCCGCCTCTCGCTCGGTCTCGCGCCACTGGCGGGTCTCGATGTCCTCGACGACCGGCTCGCGGAACGGACGCTGGCCCGCGCGGCGCGGCTCATCCGACCGCTCTACGACCACGAGGGTCTCGCGTTCTTCAAGAACAAGTTCGGACCGACATGGGAACCGCGCTACCTCGTCGTCCGACATTGGTGGGACCTGCCGACGGCGGTGCTCGCCCTGCTCCGGCTCCACCTCGGGGGCTCCTGGCCGCGGGTCGTCAGGTCGGTCCTGGCGGGCCTGGCTCCGGCTCGCTGAAGGCCGTCGCCGCGGCATGGGTGGTCTTCGCGAAGCGGGTCGTCGCGGGACGCAGCACGACACGCAGCCAGGCGATCGGCAGAATGGCGAGCCAGAGGCCGGCGATCGCGATTGAGCGGATCGTCCGCGAGGCGCGGCGCGACAGGGTCTCGCGCGACGACGACCCGTCGGCCGACGAGCTGCCCGCCGACCACGCGATCGTCATCGTGGCGATCCCATACCCCCCGAGCAACGCGGCGAGCCCGCGCCGCGCGGCGGCTCGTGATGACCCGAGGCAGCGACCGGCGAGACCGATCGCGACCCACGGCACCAGCGCCTGGCCCGCGTATGCCAGCGGGTCGAAGGACCGCCGGACGGTCCCCGTTCGGCGGAGCGTTGCCGGAAGCACGATCCGGAGGTCGCGCCGGATCGAGCCCTCGGCCCACCGCAGACGCTGCCGGAACAGGGCCCGTAGGGTGAGGACCGGCTGCTCCCAGACGACGAGCCCGGGCGGTCTCTCGACGCCTCGACCGGTCGTCTGGTAGAGCCGCGAGGACAGCTCGAGGTCCTCGCACAGCGCGTTGCCGGGCCAGCCGCCGAGGGTCGCGAGCAGGTCGGCTCGAAGCAGCATCCCGTTGCCCCGGAACTCCGCCGCGCCGCCGAGCGACAGGCGCGCCCGCTGGACCAGGTCGTCGAGCGACTGTTCGTCGTCCTGGAGTCTCGCCAGGATGTCCGCTATCCGGCTCCCCGGTGCCGGTCGCAGCATCCGCCGCCGGGCGGTCGCGCTCGAGGACCACGTCGCGGCCTCTTCGCATGCAGCCGAGAAGCCCGGGCCCACGCGTGCGTCGGCGTCGAGGACGACGACGATTCGATCCGGGCCCGGGTCGATCGCGACGGAGGCGAGGGCCATCCCCTTTCCGTCGCCGCCACCCGGACGACGGACGACGCGCCCCCTGACACCCGCCGCCGCGATCGCGGCCCGCGCCGCGTCGCCTGTTCCGTCGTCGGACCCGTCGTCGATGACGACGACCTGCGGTGGGCGGCCACGGAGGCGACCGAGGTCGAACAGCAGGGCTTCGATGACATGAGCTTCATTCCGTGCGGGGACGAGGATCGTGATCGAGCGTGGCCGGCGGCCATCCAATGGCGTCCCCGGGTCGACGCGCCGACCATGCCGAGCGGCGCCGATGAGCGCGATCAGCGGTCCCCCGACGACGGCCGCGGCAGCGAGACCATGCACCGCGAGGCGAGGCAACCTCGCGGACGGGACAGCCGCGCCGAGCAGGACCGCGGCCGCGGGCAGGAGGGCGGCCGCGAGGCGGATGGAGGCGTCCGCGTCTGCCGGCAGAGACGCAGACCGGTCCACGGGAAGAGGATACGCGGGACCGGTCCGCCCGCTGTCCGCATCGGCTCGCAGTCCGCGCCAGTGCAGGCTCCGCTGGCGACCACCCCGACGGCGTGCCTTCATCCGGGTCGCGGTACGATGCCGCTTCGCGGCTCGATCCGCCGCGCACCTGCCGACCAACGCGCGTGGCCGCCCCCCACCGCGCACCGGAGAGAGTGATGCCGACCGCCACCGAGACCCTCGACCGACTCGCGATCGACACGATCCGGACGCTCTCGATCGACGGCGTCCAGCAGGCCAACTCCGGCCATCCGGGCGCGCCGATGGGCGCGGCGCCGATGGCCTACACGCTCTGGACGCGCTTCCTCCGCCACGCTCCGACCCACCCGGATTGGCCGGATCGCGATCGGTTCGTCCTCAGCGCCGGCCACGCCTCGATGCTCCTCTACTCGCTCCTCCACCTGACCGGCTACGGCGTCTCGCTCGACGATCTCAAGTCCTTCCGCCAGTGGGGCTCGAGGACGCCGGGCCACCCCGAATACGGCCTCACGCCCGGCGTCGAGGCGACGACCGGGCCGCTCGGCCAGGGCTTCGCCAACGCCGTCGGGATGGCGATCGCCGAGGTTCGCCTCGCGGCCGAGTTCAACCGCGATGGCCACGACGTCGTCGACCATTGGACGTACACCCTATCCTCCGACGGCGACCTCCAGGAGGGAATCGCGTCGGAGGCGGCGTCGCTGGCCGGCCACCTCCGGCTGCGCAAGCTCGTCGCCCTCTACGACGACAACCATGTTCAGCTCGACGGCCCGACCTCGATGGCCTGGTCGGAGGATGTGGTCGCTCGCTTCGAGGCCTACGGCTGGCACGCCGTCCGGGTCGAGGACGGCAACGACATCGAGGCGATCGCGGCGGCGATCGAGGAGGCGCGCGCCGACGACCGGCCGAGCCTGATCGCGGTCCGGACCCACATCGGATTCGGCAGTCCGAACAAGCAGGACACCCAGAAGGCACACGGCTCGCCGCTCGGGCCGGACGAGGTCCGGCTCGTCAAGGAGGCCTACGGCTGGGATCCGGACAAGACGTTCTACGAGCCAACCGAGGCGATCGAGCTGTTCCGGCGGGCCATCCCTGCAGGCAACGACCTGGTCGCCGCCTGGGAGAAGGCGTTCGAGGCGTACGCCGACGACTATCCCAACGTGGCGGCGGCCTTCCGGCGGCGAGTGATCGAAGGGCGCCTGCCGGACGGCTGGGACGCGGGGCTCCCGACGTATGCCGACGCCGTCGAGGTCGCCACTCGCAACGCGAGCCAGGACGTGATCCAGGCGCTGGCGAAGCCACTGCCGCGGCTGTTCGGCGGTGCCGCGGATCTGTCGGAGTCCAACCTGACCGACGTCAAGGGCGAGGGCTCGTTCGAGGCGGATTCGCCGGGGCGCAATCTCCGGTTCGGCGTCCGCGAGCACGGCATGGGCGGGACTGCCAACGGGATCGCCTATCACGGCGGGTTCATCCCGTACGCGGGGACGTTCCTCACGTTCAGCGACTACATGCGCGGCTCGGTCCGGCTCGCCTCGCTCAGTGGGCTCCATGTGATCTACGTCTGGACCCACGACTCGGTGGGCCTCGGCGAGGACGGCCCGACCCACCAGCCGGTCGAACACTACGCGGCGCTGCGCGCGATCCCGAACCTGTGGTTCGTCCGGCCGGGCGACGCGAACGAGACGGTCGCGGCGTGGGCGCTCGCGATCGAGCGCGCGAAGGACGATCCCTCGGGGCCGCTCGCCTTGTCGCTGACGCGCCAGAAGCTGCCGACGCTCGCGGGTACGGCCGATCTTGCGCGCGAGGGCCTCCGGCGCGGCGGGTACGTCTTGCGCGAGGCCGGCGGTGGACGCGCGCCGGCGATCATCCTGATCGGGACCGGGTCCGAGCTCCAGCTCGCCTACCGCGCCGCCGAGGCGCTCGAGTCGGAGGGTGTCGCCGCACGGGTCGTGTCGCTCCCCTGCTGGGAGCGCTTCGAGCTCCAGGACGCCGCGTATCGCGAGTCCGTCCTGCCGAGGACGATTCGTGCGCGGGTCGCGGTCGAGGCGGGCGTCTCGCTGGGCTGGGATCGCTGGGTCGGCGAGGACGGGGCGATCGTCGGGCTCGACCACTTCGGGGCGTCGGCACCGGCCGGCACGATCTTCGAGAAGTTCGGGTTCACCGTCGATCGCGTCGTCGAGGTCGCCCGGGATGTGCTGGCGGGCAAGGTCCGCGGTCCCGTTCCGACGCTCGAGCCGGGACACCTGCCCGCGCCGCGATCCGGCCACGGGCACGGCTGACGGATGCGCGTCGCCTTCGCCGCCGATCACGCCGGAGCCGCCATGAAGGGCGAACTGTTGCGGCGCCTCGCCGAGGCCAGCCTCGGTCATGAGCTGATCGACCTTGGTGGTGACGGGTCGAATCCGCAGGACGACTACCCGGACTTCGCCGCCCGCCTCGGCTACGCCGTCCGCGATGGCCAGACCGATCGCGGCATATTGATCTGCGGCTCCGGCGTCGGAGCGAGCGTCGCGGCGAACAAGATCCGCGGGGTCCGGACCGCCGTCTGCCACGACACCTACTCGGCCCACCAGGGCGTCGAGCACGACGACATGAACGTGCTGACGCTCGGCTCGCGGGTGATCGGACCGGAGCCCGCCTGGGAATGTGTCATGGCGTTTCTCGGCGCCACCTTCAGCGGCGAGCCCCGCCACCAGCGGCGGCTGGACAAGGTCCTCGCGATCGAGGCTGCGGAGCGCGGCTGATCCCGCGCCGGAGGCCGCCCCGCGAGGCCAAGCCGCACGGCGTTCCGCCCGCCGGCCCGCCGCCGCATACCGCTTCCCGGCCGCGCGGCATTCCGCCCCCGAGCCGCGCGACATTCCGGCCCCCGAGCCGCGCGACATTCCGGCCCCGAGCCGCGCGGCACTCAGCGCCCAGCCGCTTGATCTGGAGATCGTTTCGCTCATCCGGAACAACTTCGCGGACGAACTCGTTCCGCTTGGGCGCAACGACCGGCGAATCGCCGCGCTGGGGGCGAACGCAGCCGGGCTCTCGAACCGCCGCCCGCTCGTGGGCGCGCCAGACCGTTGCCACGGACGCGCAACGTGCGCCCGACCGCCGTCGGACTACCATGGGCGTGATGCCTGACGACGCCGCCACCAGCCCGGCCATCGCGACCGCGAATCTCGCCCTTGGCGACGGCGCCCCCGCCTATGACGTGGCGGTCAAGCGGGCCCGCGACGAACGATGGGCCGAGCGCGTCTGGGATCGCGACGCGACCCTCTGGTCGATGAACGAGCGCGTCCAGGCCGCCGTCGCGGATCGTCTCGGCTGGCTCGACGCGCCGGCCCATTTCGCCGGCCAGGTGGCCGCGCTCGAGGGGTTCGGCGAGGGCGTCCGCGACGCTGGGTTCACGACGGCGGTCGTCGGTGGGATGGGCGGGAGCAGCCTCGCCCCAGACATCCTCCATCGGACCTTCGGGAGCGGCGAGGGCTGGCTCGACCTCCGCATCCTGGACTCGACCGACCCGGCTGCGGTGTCGGCAACGGTTGGCGACCTCGACCCGCTCGCGACGCTCTGGATCGTCGCCAGCAAATCCGGCACCACGACCGAGCCGCTCGCCTTCCAGGCCGACGCGTGGGATCGCGCCGAGCGCGCCCTGCGGGCCGCCCGTGCCCCCGGCTACGAGCACGCCGGCGAGCTCATGGTGGCGATCACCGACCCAGGAAAGAGCGTCGAGGCGATCCCGCACCACAACGACCTGCGCGAGGTCTTCCTCAACCCGCCCGACATCGGCGGGCGCTACTCCGCCCTGACGTACGTCGGGCTCGTTCCGGCCAGCTTGATCGGCATCGACCTCGACCCCTTCCTCGCCTCGGCCCTGGCGATGGCCGACGCGTGCCGCGAGCCCGAACCGGAGGCGAACCCGGGTGTCAGTCTCGGGCTTGCGATCGGCACGCTGGCCAAGGCCGGTCGCGACAAGCTGACGTTCGTCGCCGATCCCTCGATTGAGAGCTTCGGCGCGTGGGCCGAGCAGCTGATCGCCGAGAGCACCGGCAAGCACGGGACGGGGATCGTCCCAGTGGATCGGGAACCGCTCGGGACCGTAGCCGCATACGGCAAGGATCGGGTCTTCGTCCGCCTGGCGGTCGACGACGGCGAGGGCTGGCGGGAGGCGGACGCGTTCGTCGATGCGGCCGAGGCCGCCGGCCATCCGGTGATCCGCATCAGCCTCGCCGAGCCCATCGATCTCGGTGCCGAGGCGTTCCGCTGGGAGCTCGCAACCGCGATCGCCGGCGCGGTCCTCGGGATCGACCCGTTCGACCAGCCCAACGTCGAGGAGGCGAAGGAGCTGACCCGAAAGGTCCTGAAGGCCGCCGAGAGCGGCGAAGCGCGGACGCCGGCGCCGCCGGCGATCGTCACGGACGGTGATCGCGGACTCGCCCTGCATGGCGACGCCGCGCTCCGCCTGACCGCGGGCGACGGCACACTCGTCGGAGAGCTCGCCCGGCATCTCGCCCGCCGGAAGCCGAACGCCTACCTCGCCATCCAGGCGTTCATCGCCCCGTCCGCCGCGACCGAAGAGGCGCTCCAGCGGATCCGCGTGCTCCTCCGCGACGCCACGGGCAGCGCGACGACCGTCGGCTTCGGGCCGCGTTTCCTCCACTCGACCGGCCAGCTCCACAAGGGCGGCCCGCCGACCGGGTGGTTCCTCCAGCTGACCTCCGACCATCCGGTCGACCGGCCGATCCCCGGCTGGCCGTACACGTTTGGCCGGCTGATCGACGCCCAGGCCGAGGGCGACTTCGCCGCCATCGAGTCGCACGACCTGCCGATCCTCCGCGTCCACCTCGCCGAACTGGAGCGAGGGCTGGTCGCCCTCGAGGCGGCCCTGTATGAGGCGCTCGGGCGGGGCTGAGCGCAGCATTGATCGCGACCCGGGCGGTCGCCGCCACCAACGATGGAGGGCCAGTCGCAATGCGGATCGGGTTCGTCGGTCTCGGTCGGATGGGCGCCAACATGGTTCGTCGCCTCCTCCGCGACGGTCACGAGGTGGTCGCCTACAACCGGACCCCGGAGAAGACGAAGGAGATCGAAGGCGAAGGCGCGATGGCCGCGTTCTCCATCGCCGAGCTCGTCTCGAAGCTTCAGAAGCCGCGGGCCGTGTGGGTCATGGTCCCGGCCGGCGACGCGACTGAGGCCCAGATCGAGGAGCTGATGGAGCACCTCGAAGCGGGCGACACGATCATCGACGGCGGCAACACGAACTTCCACGACGACCAGCGGCGGCACGCCGCGCTCGCCCAGAAGGGCGTCAACTACGTCGATGCCGGGACGAGCGGCGGGATCTGGGGCCTCCAGGTCGGCTACTGCCTGATGGTCGGCGGCGACGAGCCGGCCGTGAAGCCCCTCGAGCCGATCTTCCTTTCGCTGGCCCCCGCCGGCGGCTATCTCCACGTCGGTGGGGCGGGCGCCGGCCACTACGTGAAGATGGTCCACAACGGCATCGAATACGGCCTGATGCAGGCCTACGCCGAGGGGTTCGAGATCCTCCACGCCTCGGCGTACCCGCTGGACCTGGCCGGCATCGCCGACCTCTGGATGCAAGGCTCGGTCGTCCGATCGTGGCTGCTCGAGCTGGCGGCTCGGGCATTCAAGGCCAATGGCCAGGACCTCGACCACCTGAAGGGCTATGTTGCGGACTCCGGCGAGGGCCGCTGGACGATTCAGGAGGCGATCGACCACGACGTCCCCGCCCCCGTCATCACACTGTCGCTGCTGACCCGCTTCCGCTCCCGCCAGGACGACTCCTACGGCGCCAAGGTGCTGGCGGCACTGAGAAATGAATTCGGTGGTCATGAGGTGAAGACCGAGTGATGGCGGCATGACCGATACCGCGGTCCCGAAGCGGCGAAAGACGTCGGACGCGGCCGACGCGCCGTCGGTCGCGCCGGAGACCGCGCCGGACAGGACGCCGCACCCCGCCCCGCGCGCGAAAGACGTGCCGCGAACGATGAAGGAGCTTCGGATCGCCCGCCAGGGCAAGCGCAAACCGCCGCCGAAGCAGGACGACAACCCCCTCCGCGAAGGCCTCCGCCTCGAGCGCGTCCCCGACCCGAGCTGCCTCGTCCTGTTCGGGGCGACCGGCGACCTCGCCCACCGCAAGGTCATCCCCGCGCTGTACCAGCTGTGGCGGACGAACCTCCTGCCCCACGACTTCGTCGTCCTCGCCATCGGTCGCCGCGCCTACGACGACGACACCCTTCGGGCCGAGTTCCACGACTCGCTCGAGAAGTACTCGCGGGTCCTTCCGCTCGATGACGCGGCCTGGCGGTCGTTCTCGGCGAGGATCCGGTACCAGAAGCTGGATTTCGACAACGTGGCCGACTACGACAAGCTCACGACGGTGCTCGACGCGATCGACAAGGAGCAGAACTCGCGCGGCAACCACCTCTACTACCTCGCGACCCAGCCGTCGGCATTTGCCGAGATCGTCGGCCAGCTCGGCCGGGTCGGGCTCGATCACGAGCGCCACGAGGGTGGCTGGCGGCGGATCGTCATCGAGAAGCCGTTCGGCCACGACCTGAACTCCGCAATCCGCCTGAATCGCGAGGTCGGCAAGGTCTTCCGCGAGTCGCAGGTCTACCGGATCGATCACTATCTGGGCAAGGAGACCGTCCGCAACCTCCTCGTCTTCCGCTTCGGAAACGGCATCTTCGAGCCGATCTGGAACCGCCGCCACATCGACCACATCCAGATCACGGTCGCCGAGACGATCGGCGTCGAGAACCGCGGCGCGTTCTACGAGGAGACCGGCGCCAGCCGCGACTTCCTCCAGAACCACCTCCTCCAACTGCTGAGCCTCGTTGCGATGGAGCCGCCGGCCACGTTCGACGCCGACGCCCTTCGCGACGAGAAGGTCAAGGTCATCCGGGCGATCGGCGAGATGACGACCGACCAGATCCGGAGCGACGTCATCCGCGGCCAGTACGGGCCGGGCTGGGTCGCGGCCAAACCGGTCAAGGGCTACCGCCAGGAGCCCCAGGTCGATCCCGAGTCGGAGACCGAGACCTACATCGCCGCCCGGTTCGAGGTGGACGACTGGCGCTGGTCCGGCGTCCCGTTCTACCTCCGGACCGGGAAGCGCCTCCCAAAACGGGCGACCGAGATCGCGATCCAGTTCAAGGAGGTCCCCCACCGCCTGTTCCGCGAGTCTGGCACGGATCCCGACCCGAACCTGCTCGCGATCCGCATCCAGCCGGACGAGGGGATCATGCTGCGCTTCGGAGCCAAGGTCCCGGGGCTCGGGATCGACGTCCGGTCGGTGACGATGGACTTCACCTATGGCTCGGCGTTCACGGTCGATTCGCCCGACGCGTACGAAACCCTGATCCTCGACGCCCTGCTCGGCGACGCATCCCTGTTCACCCGCGCCGACGAGGTCGAGGGTGCCTGGGCCCGGGTGACCCCGATCATCGACTCGTGGATGGACGAGGGTCCGCCCGAGTTCCCCAACTACGAGTCCGGCACGTGGGGCCCCGACGAGGCGGATGAGCTCCTGGGCCGAGAGGGCCGGAAATGGCGGCGAATTTGACGACCGGCGGTGCGATCGTCGACGCGCCGATCCGCTTGAACGAGCCGGTGCTGCGCTGGCGGTCGCGCGCCCACAGCATCGAGGAGGTCGAGCAGGAGCTCAGCCGGATCTGGTCCCAGGTGAACCTCGAATCGGACGTCGACGCCGACGGCGACCACGTCAATGAGCGCCACGTCGGGGCGCGGACGAGCGTGATGAACCTGGTGGTGATCGCCGCGAGGCAGGAGGTCGGCGAGCGCTGTGCGGCCACGATCCAGCGGCTGGTCGGCCGGCACCCGTCGCGGACGACGATCGTCCAGCCGGCCGACCCGGACGGTCCGTCCTGGCTGGATGCGCAGATCGTCGCCCACTGCATCATGCCCCGCGCCGACGCGCCGGAGACCTGCGCCGAGACGATCCATCTGACCTGTGGCGGCGAGTCGGGCCGCCATCTCGATGCGATCGTCGCGCCGCTCCTGATCCACGACCTGCCCGTCACGGTCTGGTGGCCCGACGAGCCGTCGTTCGGCAGCGCGCCGGTCAACGACCTCCTCGTGATGGCCGATCGGCTGATCGTCGACGGATCCGGCTGGCACGGCACCGGCCTCACCCAGCTCCGCCGGATGGCGGCGGCGGCGAACCGGCTGCCGCTCGCCATCTCGGACTTCGCCATGGTCCGCCAGTCGCGCTGGCGCGAGGCGATCGCCGCCATCTTCGACATCCCGGACTTCCTGCCGTATCTCCGCCACATCCGGCGGATCGCGGTCACGTATGGCGTACGCGACGAGTTCGGCGCCGAGACGACGAACATCGTGAAACCGCTCTATCACGCCGCATGGCTCGCATCGCGACTCGGGATGGAGGTCACCAGGCCGCTCGCGCCGATGACGAGCGGGGCCGGCCGCAAGCCGCCGGTGCGCGGTGCCGGCGGCCGGCTCACGACGCTGGCGAACCCGAGCGCCGGCCTGGGCGCGGCCCTCCGCCTCGATCGGAGCGATGTCGCGATCGTGATCCGGCCGGTCCTCTCGGCGATGCCGTCGGGTACGACGCTGCGCGTCGAGCTTCTCGCCGATTGGCGCGGCTCCGAGCTCCGAGCCGACGTCACCGCGGAGCAGGAAGCCGTCCATGTCCGGGTGTGGCAGGACGGCGTCCATGCCCTCGAGCGCGGGTTCAACGCGCCGCGCCGAACCGACGTCGACCTCCTTGCCGAGGCGATCGAGGCCGGCGGGCGCGATCCCGTCGCCAGTGGAACCCTCGCCCTCGCCGCCGAGCTCGCCGGAGGTCCGTTCCCATGACCGAGCCGACGGTCGTCACCCTCGCGGACCCGGACGCCTGCTCGCTCGCGGCGGCCGAGCGGATCATCGAGATCCTGGATGTCGCGATCGATGACCACGACGAGGCGCACTGGGTGACGACCGGAGGTTCGACGCCGGCCGCGATCTATCACCACCTGGCCCAGACCTCGCTCCGCGACGAGCTCGACTGGCGGAAGGTTCATCTGTGGTGGACCGACGATCGGTTCGTGCCGCCTGACCACCCGCTCTCGAACGCCAAGATCGCGGACGAGATCCTGCTCAGCCCACACCGTCCCGGCGAGGCGGCGACTGGTGGCGTCCCGATCCCGCTCGACCAGGTCCACCAGTTCGAGACGAACGTGGCGATCGGCGAGGGCCACGACCCGGACTGGTGTGCCCATCGCTACGCCGAGGATCTCCAGGCGGACGGCCCCGACCCGAACGACGACGGGTGGCCGGTCTTCGACCTGATCCTGCTGGGCGTCGGGTCGGACGGCCACATCCTCTCGGTGTTCCCGAACTCGCCGGCGTTCGATCGCCGCGAATGGGCGCTCGGCGTCGCGGCGCCGACCCATGTCGAGCCGCACGTCGCACGGGTCACGCTCAACCCCGCGATCGTCCCGGCCGCCGCCGAGCTCCTCGTCGTCAGCCACGGCGACGGCAAGGCAGCGATCCTCCGCGACATCCTCCGCGGCGAGCGGAACGTCCGGGCGTTGCCCGCTCAGCTGGCGCGGCGCCCGGGCGCAACGTGGATCGTCGATCGGGAGGCAGCCCGGCTGTTGTGACCGGCGCGGCGGACGACCGACGCGAGCCCGGTTCCGGTCGCGACCGCGCCGCGGCGAAGCCGATCGAGGCGATGGCGACGCCCGAGCCCGACCGCCGGATCACCGCCCCCGACGGCGTCCGGATCGCCGTCTTCCGATCCGGCGACGGACCGCCGATCGTCCTCGTCCACGGCGCCACGGCCGACCACACGACCTGGCGAACGAGCGGGCCCGTGCTTGCCGCCCGCCACACGCTCCACGCCGTCGATCGCCGCGGGCGCGGCGCGTCCGGCGACGGTGACCCGGGTCGGCCGTACGCGATCGAGCGGGAGTTCGACGATCTCGCCGCGGTCGTCGACGCGGTCGCCACCGAGAGCGGCGCTCCCGTCGACGTCGTCGGCCACTCGTACGGCGGGCGGATCGGGCTCGGTGCCGCCCTCCGGACCGGAAACCTGCGGCGCCTCGTCAGCTACGAGGGGGCTCCCCCGGCCGGCGACGGGCGGGGCTACCAGGACGCCGACGCGGGCACGGTCCGGCGGGTCGAGGAGCTCGTGGCCCGCGGCGATCGCGACGAGGCCCTGGCCACGTTCATGCGCGACATCGTCGGGATGCCCGAAGCGGACCTCGCCGCCTTCCGGGCCGACCCGATCTGGCCCCGCCGCGCCGCGGCGATCGACACGACGATCCGCGAGCTCCACGCCGAGACGAGCCGTGCCGGTTCACTGGACGAACTCGGCGCGGTCCGCCAGCCCGTCCTGCAGATCCTCGGCGGCGCCAGCACCGAACCATTCGCTGCGGCCACGCGGGCCCTCGCCGCGCGGCTCCGGAACGGGCGAGTGGTCACGATCGAAGGCGCGCGTCACGCCGCGCATCACACCCACGCCCCCGAGTTCGTTGCGGCCGTGGAGGCCTTCCTCGACGGTCCGGACGTGGCAGACTGAGCGCCATGGGCGACATCGTCTACTGGATCATCATCGGGTTCATCGCCGGGGCGCTGTCCGGAGCGGTCGTGGGCGGGCGGACGGCCCGGGGCTGCCTGCCGAACGTCGTCGTGGGCATCCTCGGTGCGATCGTCGGCGGCTGGCTGGCCGGGCAGCTCGGGTTCGAGCGCGGGACCACGTTCATCGCCGTGACCGTCGTCGCCGTCATCGGCGCGATCGTGGTCCGGGTCATCCTCGAGGCCGTCAGCCCGGACGACCGCCGCTGACCCCGGGCCCGGGTGACCGGCGGCGCGCCCATCACTCGCGGGCTACCATCGACCGATGACCAACGTGAGCGATCCGGCGTCAACATCGGCGCCCAGCGCCGTCGACGATCGGCCCTATTCGCCGGGCCTGGAGGGGGTTCTCGCGGGCGAGACGTCGCTCAGCAAGGTCGACGGGGCCAACGGCCGCCTGATCTACCGCGGCTACCGGATCGGCGATCTCGTCGAGCACGGCACCTATCCGGCGGTGGCCAACCTGCTCTGGACCGGGGACTGGGATCCGCGCGCGCGACTGGCCACGGCGCCGGTCCCGGATGCGGTCCTGACGACTCTCCGCGCGCTGCCGAAGACGGCCAGGCCGATGGACGCGCTGCGGACCGCGGTCTCCGCGTGGGGCGCGACGCAGGCCCTGCCGTACCCGCCGACCGTCGAGCAGGCGCGCGCGCTGACGGCGTTTTCGCCCTCGGCGCTGGCCGCCTTCGCCCGCATCCGCGAGAACAAGGAGCCGGTCGAGCCCGATCCGTCGCTCGATCTGGTGGCGGGCTTCCTCTACCAGCTCACCGGCGAGCCACCCGAGCCAGCAACCGCCCGGGCACTCGACGCGTACTTCATCGTCGGTGCCGAGCACGGCTTCAACGCCTCGACGTTCACGGCGCGGGTGGTGATCGGGACGAACTCCGACATCGCCTCCGCCATCGTCGCCGCGATCGGGACGATGAAGGGGCCGCTCCACGGCGGGGCACCGTCGGAGGTCGTCGACCAGCTCTCGAAGATGGGCTCGGTGGAGCACGCCGAGGAATGGCTCCGCGGCGCACTCGACCGCCACGAGCGATTGATGGGCTTCGGCCACCGGGTCTACCGAGCCTACGACCCGCGCGCCGCGGCGTTGCGCAAGGTCGCCGAGTCCATGGAGCACAAGCCCGACTGGCTCCACCTCGCGATCCAGGTCGAGGACATGGCCCTTCGCCTGCTCGCCGAGAAGTACCCGGATCGGCCGTTGAAGACGAACGTCGAGTTCTACGCGGCGCCCGTCCTGTCGGGCGTCGGGCTGACGCCCGACCTGTTCACCGCCACCTTCTCCCTGGCTCGCCACGCCGGCTGGACGGCTCACGTCCTCGAGCAATCGGCGAACAACCGGCTGATCCGGCCGGATGTCCGCTATGTCGGCCCGGCGGAGCGCGATCTTCCGAGCTGACCCCTACAGCCAGCCGCGCCGCCGGAACAGAATCGTGAGGAACCCGAGCATCAGGACCATGAGGGCCACGACGACCCAGAACGCGAACGGCTCGTTCTCCCCCGGCACCGGCAGGTTCATCCCGTAGATCGAGGCGATGAGGGTCAGCGGCAGCAAGATCACCGAGGCCGCGGTCAGGATCCGGAACGAGTCGTTGAGACGGTGCGAGAGGACCGACTCGTTCGTCGACTCGAGGGCCTCGATGACCTCCTTGTAGTTCTCGAGGGTGTCCCAGATCCGCTCGGCCGCGTCGGAGATGTCGTCGAAGTAGATCTCCATCTCCTCGGCCAGGTAGCGCTGCTTCGTCCGCTCGAGGTCGCGGAGGACCGCGCGCTGGGGGCGCACGATCCGGCGGAAGTTGATGATCTCCTGCTTGGCGTTCGAGATCGCGAGCACGATCTCCGACGAGCGCCCCTCGAGGATGTCGTCCTCGAGCTGGTCGAGCTTGTTGCCCATCTTGCGCAGCATCGGGAAGGCGGCGTCGACGTTCGTGTCGACGATCTTGTAGAGGAGGTACCCGGAGCCCTTGGAGAACGTCGATTCACGCAGCTCCTCGCGGGATTCCATCCGCTCGAACATCGCCTGGAGCGGCGGCAGCGGGATCTCGCTGAAGGTGATCAGGTAGTCCGCTCCGACGAACAGGTCGAGCTCCGCCGTCAGCAGCCGGCCGGATGCCTTCTCGAACGTCGGGAAGTGGAGGACGATGAAGAGGTAGTCGTCGTAGGCGTCGAGCTTCGAGCGCTGGTTGCGGGAGTAGACGTCCTCCCAGTCGAGCGGGTGGAAGTCGTAGTGCTGCTCGAGCCACTCGCGGTGCGCGAGGCGGGGATCGTCGATGTGGATCCAGCGGAGACCGGAGGTCTCGACGACGCGGGGATCGTCTACCTCTGTGGTGGGCGCGTCGAGATCGTCGGCCTGACGGGGTCGACGAAGCCGCGGGCGTGGGAGCGGCAGGATCGGCATCGACTGGGAGGCTTCATGTTGGGGGCTGCATCTTAGTCGATGGCTGTCGCACAGGAACGACGATGGCGGCGTTCCCGCCTGCGGTCCTCGCTCACGCACGTCCGAGTGCGCTCGCTGCGGTCCTCGGCGGCGCCTTGCCATCCTCGCCCCTGCGCGACGAACGCGGTCGCGCTCAGTGCTGTGACTGCTCGGCGTGTGCCTCCCACAACATATGCTCGGGTGTCTCGAGCTGGAAGGTCGAGTGGTTTATGTCGAAGTCGGCCGACAGGCATGTCCCGAGATGGTCCAGGATGTCGCCGGGCCGGGCGTCCTCGCCAAGGACGACATGAGCCGAGACGACATTCATCCCGCTCGTGATCGTCCAGGCATGCAGGTCGTGGACGCCCGTCACTCCCGGGGCCTCGCGGATGTGGCGCTCGACGTCGGTGAGGTCGACCCCCTTCGGCGTCGCCTCGAGGAGGACGTCGACGCTGTCGCGGAGGAGGCGGACGGTGCGGGGCACGATCAGACCGGCAACGACGAGCGACGCGACGGCGTCGGCCGGCCGCCAGCCGGTCGCGAAGATCACGAGCCCCGCGACGAGGACCGCGATGGCGCCCATGAGGTCGCCGGCGACCTCGAGATAGGCGCCGCGCATCGTCAGGCTCTCCCGCTGGCCGGGGGCGAGAAGGCGGAGCGAGACCAGGTTCGCGCCGAGGGCAAATGCGGCGACGATGATGACGAGGGTGGGCTGGACATCCGGCGGTGTCGCGAATCGGCGGATCGCCTCGACGGCGACGACGATCGCGATCCCGAGGAGGAGGACAGCGTTGACGGCGGCGGCCAGCATCTCGAGGCGATAGAGACCGAAGGACCGATTGTCGGTCGGGGGCCGGGCGGCAAGGCGGATCGCGATCAGCGAGAGCGCCATCCCCGAGACGTCGGCGAAGACGTGACCGGCGTCGGCGAGCAGGGCCAGCGAGTTGGCCGCGATCCCGGCGACGAGCTCGATGGCCAGGACCGCGACGCCGATCACGATCGCCACGGCGAACGGCCCGGCATGGCGGCCGGCGGCGGAGTGGGAATGGGCCATTTGACCGAGCGTAGCGCGTTCGCGCTTGCCCGGCCGCGGCGGTCGTCCGATTTCGCCGCCCGCCGTGGGACGTCGATCCCATTCCCCTGGCCCCGGACGAAGTCGGATTCCGAAAACGATCGATCGATCAGCGAACGGGAAGGGTCGTCGTCGTGCGGCGCCGGCCGCGCTGACGCGTTCAGGCGCGCCCGCCGTCGATCGGCGGTCCGCAATACTTGGCCGATGGCCGACGCGCTCCTCGCCTTCGACGACGCCGCCGAGCGGTTGTTCGCCAGCCTCCGCCGGGCGGCCCAGGGACGCCTCCCGGCGCTGGCCCGCCTCGAGACCCCGGCGTGGGTCGGCCTCACGCTGGCCATCGTCGCCTGGGGGCTGATCGTCTGGTTCAGCGATCCGTGGGGCCGTCTTTGGGGCACCGGTCAGGACGCGCGCTGCTACTGGCAGGCGACGCTCGCCGCTCCGTACCTCCACAGTGACTGGAACGACCCCATCGCCTACGTCTATTCGCCCGCGTTCCTTCAGCTCGTCTCGCCACTCACCGCCCTGCCGTGGCAGGCGTTCATGGCCATCTGGACCGCCCTGCTGCTCGTCGCCGTGCGGTTCCTGACCGGGCCGCGCCTGTTCGCGGCGGGTCTCCTCTTCCCGTTCGCCGCGATGGAGGTCGCGGGCGGCAACGTGTCGCTGCTCCTGGCGGCCGCGATCGTGATCGGGTTCCGTTGGCCGGCCGCCTGGTCGATCGTGCTGCTGACGAAGATCACGCCGGGCATCGGGCTGCTGTGGTTCGTCGTCCGGCGGGAGTGGCGGTCGCTCGCGATCGCGTTCGGTGCGACCGCCGCCATCGCGGTTGTTTCATTCGCGATCCTGCCCAACCAGTGGCGCACCTGGATCGACGTCGTGATCCGGAATGTGGCCGCCGGCAAGAGCGGGACCTGGGCGTCGGTCCCGATCCCACTCTGGATCCGGCTCCCAGCCGCGATCGCCATCGTCGTCTGGGGAGCGCGGACGGACCGCCGCTGGACCGTTCCGGTCGCTTCCATGCTGGCCCTGCCGGCCCTGTGGTACGGCGGGATCTCGATGCTGCTCGCGGTGATCCCGTTCCTGCCGGGCCGCGCGAATCTCGCGCGCTCCACCGATCGTGCGGTCGTCAGGCCTTCCTGACCGCGACCGTCAGCGCGACCGTCATCCCGCTCGCGACGTCGCCGGTGATCGTGCCGAGCTCGTGGACCCCACCGTCGTCCCCGAACACCATGTCGCTCTGGAGCGAGACCTGGCTCAGCGTCCGGACGCTCGACTCGTAGCCGGCGGTCGCATAGACGAGCTCGCACGCCTCCTTCGGCAGCGCGACCTGCGACGTCGCGATCTTGTTCGCCTCGTTGGTCGCGGCCTCGAGGTCGGTGTAGACCTCGAAGTGGATGTGCGGCCACCTGCCCGAGTAGCACGCCGGGAAGATCGACTGGAAGGTCGCGACCCCCGAGCCGTCGGTCGCCTGGACGCCGCGCAGGTAGTTCTCGCTGGCTGCGGCCTCCGAATACAGCGAGTAGTTGCCGGCCTGGTCGCAATGCCAGAGGTAGACGGCGGCGCCCTGGAATGGCGCGCAACGGTTCGCCGCGTCCTGGATCGTGAGCTTGATGGTCAGCGGGACGCCCTTGGCGGTGGTCGTCGAGGTTCCGAAGCTCGAACGGATGTCCGGGCGGACGATTCCGCTCTGGGCGAGAACGTTCGGGCCGTTCGAGCCGTCGCCGGGAAACGGGCCGGCCGTCTCCTCGGGGATGACGGCGCAGTCGGCTGCCGCGGTGGGCGAGGCGCTCGATCCGGTTGACGAGCCGGCCGCGGCCGACGACGGGAGGGTCGAGCCGCTCACGGACGGCGCGCAGGCGACGATCGACATCAACCCCGCGCTGATCGTGGTCAACCCGGCGAGCTTGAGGACCTGGCGACGCTCGATCAGGGTCGAGAGGTCGTAGACGAGACCACGGTCCGTCTCCTCAAGCTGCTGGTGCAGGGCGATCTCGTGGTCGCGCGGGAGGGTCAGGGCCACGGGGCAGGGCCTCCTTCTCTGGCGGGCATCCCTCCGTCATTCTGGAGGCGACTCCGGGGAGTGTCGCGATGCGGACCTTGCAGGACGGTGACGGCGAGTTGGCCTCCGGAGCCTCAAGAACGTGTCTCGTCGGCCACGAGCGCCTGCGGGGCATCCGGCCGCGCCGGTCGGGTCCGAACGCGCAGCGTAACGACGACCGCTCCGACCAGGAAGACACTGGCGCCGGCCCAGAACGGCCCCGTCGGCCCGGCGACGGCCGACAGCGCGCCGCCGACGAGCGGCCCGATGATCCCCGCCGCATAGAGCGGCAGGTAGACGAGGTTGAGGGTCTGCGATCGACGTTCCGGGGGCACCTCGGTCGCGAGGAGACTGAAGATCATCGCCCCCACGAGCCCGTTCGCCGCGGTGAAGATCAGGACCGCGGCGGCCAGTGGCGGGATGGCGTGGACGAGCGGCACCGCGAGCAGCGCGAACCCGCCCACGAACAGCGAGATGATCAGGACGGGCCGGAACCCGATCCGATCCCCGACGATGCCGCCGAGTGGCGCGATCGCCGCCCCGACGAGCGCCGCCGTCCCGGCGACGAATCCGATCGACGATGCCAGGCCGGTCCCCTTGCCCACGATCGACTCCACGATCAGTGCCTGGTAGGGCCTGCTCATCTGATTGGCGACGAAGGCAACGCCGTAGATCGCGAAGATCCGCCGGACGGTCGGATCGCCGAGCACGCTCCGGAGGGCCCCGTAGGCCAGCGGGAGGACCCGGCCATCGGGCACGAAGGGCGGGCGGACCTCGGCGGAGCCGAACCAGACGATCGCCGCCGTGGCGATCGAAAGCGCGGCCGACACCCAGAAGATCGACGACAGGGACCAGCCGAGCCCGTCGACCAGATACCCGCCAAGCGTCGGGCCGACCGCGAACCCGATCGGCCCGGACGCGCCGAAGAGCGCGATCGCCGTTCCGACGCGCCGCCGCGGGACGACGTCGCGGATCGCGCCGAGCATGATCCCGGTGTTGCCGAGCTGGAACCCGATCAGCAGCAGGCTCACCGCCAGCTGCCACGGCTCGCGGGAGAGGGCAACACAGGCGAACACGACCGCCTCGACGAGGCAGCTCCGGACGATGACGACCTTGCGGCTGTACTTGTCGGCCCAGACCCCCCACAGCGGGACAAGCGGCATCCCGACGATGAAGATCAGTGCCGAGAACAGACCGACGAACGGCGCCCGGTCCGCGTCGGGCACGCCGACGAAGCTCAGGTATGGGGCGAGGAAGGAAAACACCTGGCTGACGCCGATGCCCTCGACCATCGAGGTCAGCCAGAAGACCAGGACGATCCGCGGCCAGTCGGACCGACCGTCGAGATCACGAACCTCGCTGCCCGAGCCGGAAGATGACATGGCCGCGAAGCGTAGCGGTCCGCCAGAACCGGCGCCGAAGGTCCGGCGTAGACTCGGACAAGGAGGTCGAGGAAGATGCTGGGTCGGTACCTGACGCGGGCCGTCGACGCCCAGGCACGATGGTCGAGGCCGTTCGGCGATTTCAACCACCGCTGGCTCGGGGCGCTCTTCCATCCGATCCGGCCCATCCAGAACTTCCTGAACGGGACCTGGCTCGGCCATCCGGTCCACTCCGTCGTGACCGATGTCCCGGTCGGAGCCCTGACTGTCTCGATCGTCGGCGACGTCATCGGCCAGCACGTGGTGGCCGACGTGGCGATGCTGCTCGGTGTCCTGGCCATGGTCGCCGCGGCGGTGACCGGCTTGGCCGACTACACCGAGGTCGACGGGACGGCCCGCAACCGGGCGACGGTCCACGGGACCCTCATGGTGATCACGCTCGTTCTCTACACGATCTCCCTGGTGATCCGGGCGGGCAATCCGCCCGATCGCCTCGTCGCGTTCGCCGTCGCCGTCGCCGGCTACCTTCTCCTGGCCCTCTCCGCGGCGATCGGGGGCGATCTCGTCTACCTGGCGGGAACCCACGTCAACCGAAATGCCTGGCGCGGCGCGGGAGTGAAGTGGATCAAGCTCGATCTCGGCGACCTCGAGGACATCCCGGACGGCGGACCGACGAAGCTCAAGGCCGGGATCAACGAGCTCGCGGTCGTTCGCGAGGGGGATCGCATCCTCGCGGTCCACGCCCAGTGCGCCCACGCCGGCGGACCGCTCGGCGAAGGCAGCCTGGTCGGTGATGCGATCCAGTGTCCGTGGCATGGCTCGCGGTATCGGATGGCGGACGGCCACGTGGTCCGCGGACCGGCGATGTACGACCAGCCGGCCTACGAGGTTCGCCGTGCCGAGACCGGTGGGTGGGAGGTCCGTCGCCGGCCCTGATCGCGGATCTCGATCGTCCCGAAACCACGAAGACGCAGCCCGTCCGCTCGCGTAGCATCCATCCGGGACGTCTCGGTCAGCGCCGCGCGCATGGATTCTGGGGGAACGCATGAGTCACCTGTCGACCACGCTCCGCATCGAGGCGCCCGCCGCGGTGGTGTTCGACCTGATCGCCGATCCCGCGCGAAGCCCCGAATGGCAGACCCTGCTCGCCGAGATGGGCGAGATCAGCGGGCGTCCGGGCGGCATCGGTTCGAGCTTCGTCGGTTTCTATCGCGTGGCCGGCCGCAAGCTGACGAGCCGGTTCGTGGTGACGGCGGCGGAGCGCCCCCGCATCCTCCAGGTCAGCGGGACGACGAGTGGCGGCTGGGCCCGCTGGACCACGTTGATCGACAGCGATGGGCCCGCCTGCGAGATCCGGGTCAAGCTCGAGTACGAGCTTCCGGGCGAGATCGTCGGGTCGCTGTTCGGGATGCTGACCGGCAATCGCATCGAGCGCGAGTTTCGGCGGACGTACGAGAACCTGAAGGCCCTGGCCGAGGCGCGGTCGACGACCTCGGCGTCGGCGTCGCGGGCGATTGGCAGCTCGACGTTCGTCTCCGGCCGTCGAGAGCTGTTCGGGCTCGTCCAATCGACAGAACCAGACGAGGACGATGCCGCCGAAGCGGGTGGTCGGCTGGCCGCCACCTGAACCCCGCGTGGTCGCGATGTGGGCACCGAATCGGTCGCGCCGATCGCGCCCGCCGCGCCCGCCGCGCCGATCGCGCCCGTCGCATCTGCCGCGCCCGTGACGCCGGATCCGATCGATATCCCCGTGCCCGGCCTCGTCGTCCTGATCGGAGCCGCCGGGGCCGGCAAGTCGACCCTGGCCGCGCGCCTGTTCGAATCGTGGGAGATCGTCTCGTCCGATGCCCTGAGGAAGGCCGTGAGCGGCGATCCGACCGATCAGCAGGCCACGCGACCGGCGTTCGGGATCCTCCACCGCGAGGTCCGCCGCCGGCTCGCGGCCGGGCGGCTCGTCGTGGTCGACGCGACCAGCGTCGAGGCAACGGCCCGGGCGGCCCTTCGTCGGCTCGCGGTCACGGCCGGCGTTCCAGCCATCGCGATCGCGATCGTGCCGCCGGCGACGGAGGTCCATGCCCGGAACGCGAATCGCGCCGGCCGGGTCGTCCCGCACGACGTCGTCGACCGCCATCTCGGTCGTCTCGATCGGCTTGGCGCGACAACCGCCGCCATCGGCGCCGCCCTCCGTGCCGAAGGTTTCGCCGCGGCTCGCGTCCTTCGTACGACCGACGAGATCGATGCTCTCGCGGTCCGTCGCATTGGGGGTCCGGTCAGTCGTCCCTGACCCGCCCGAATGGCCGCGCCCTGAGCTCGACCCACACGCCGTTGCGGAGATAGATGTCGGCGCGGAACAGATCGAGTGCGGCGTGTTCGTCGGCCGCGCGGACCATGATCAGGGACGCAGACACGTCGACGAACGCGCCGGCCTCGATGACGACTCCCTGCCGCTTGAGCTCCCGGAGTCGCGCGAGGTGCTCCATGCGGAACGGAGTCCGGCTCTCCGCGGCATCGGGCGCGTAGGTCGCCTCGACCAGCCAGATGGTTTCGATCGGCGAGGGAGCGCTGGTGGGGTCGGTCATGTCGATCTCCAAGGGCTTGTTGCGAGTCGAACGCCCGCGCCGCCGATCACAGCTGCCGACGCCGGCGGTCAGACAACGGGCGCCGCCGAACCCCCCGCGATCAGGGCGATCGCGAGCGCCGCCACGATGATCCCGAACAGATGGCCACGGGTGACCCGCTCACGGAGGACGATGACCGCGAGGACGACCGTCGTCACGGGGTAGAGCGAGCTCAGGGTGGCCGCGACGTCGAGCCGGCCGGCCTGCGTCGCGAGGATGTACAGGCCGTTGCCCGCGAGATCCAGGACGGCCGTCGCGAGGAGCGCGGGGAGAATCGGCCGGGGGACGCGCCACGGCCGCCGGCCGAGGACGATCAGGGCGACGATCGGGACGACCGAGGAGGCCTTGATCACGGCCAGGGGCCACGCCACGCGATGCTCGGGAAACGACCCCACGGCGATGTTGAACAGGCCGAGGCCGACCCCGCCGATCACGGCATATTCGATCCCGGACCGCCGGCCGCCCGCGTCGGACGAGCGCGAGACGAGGACGACGGCGACGAGGGCGAGGACAATCCCCGCGACGACCTCGGCGCCCGGCCAGCCCTGGGCGACCAGCCCGACGATGACCGGCAGCGTAGCCGCGATCACCCCGGTGACGGGCGCCACGACGCCCATCCGGCCGACCGCCAGCCCGGTGTAGAGCCCGACGATCCCGGCGACCGCGAGGACGCCGGCGAGCGCCGCGAGGCCGAGGGTGGCCGGCCCGGGCGTCGGCTCGCCCGTCGCGAGCGCGACTCCGACCATGATGATCGTCCCGACCAGGTCCACGCCGATCGCGATCCCGAGGACGGGCGCGCGCCGGCCTGTCCAGCCCCCGCCGAAGTCGCCGGCACCCCAGGCGATGGCCGAGGCGAGTCCGAAGACGACGACGGCGAGGCCCGGTCCGGCCGGGTCAGCCGTGGGCAGCTCCGGCGGTCGCGCGTGGCCCGGCCCCGGCCGCGACGGGTTCGGCCGATCCTCCATCGTCGACCTCGGTCGGGCCGACCAGGGCCACGACCGCGTCGGCCGATGCGTGATACCGATCCGAGGTGGTCAGGTAGATCACCTGGAAGTCCTTCGCGATCTCCCGGAGCAGGTCGAGAGCGCGCCGGGCCCGATCGTCGTCGAGGGTCACGAACGGATCGTCGAAGACCAACGGCGGCCGGCGGTCACCGGTGACGAGGCGGACGAGCCCGAGCCGGGCCGCGAGATAGACGAGATCGAGGGTCCCCTGGCTGAGCGACCGGACGTCGAC
>Ga0070706_100000751_pt1 | contig 36305 bp, 26 predicted proteins | sample KBSK5501metaG_FD_65476 | JGI IMG/M metagenome (GOLD analysis project Ga0070706, IMG submission 65476) | Corn, switchgrass and miscanthus rhizosphere microbial communities from Kellogg Biological Station, Michigan, USA - KBS K5-50-1 metaG | ecosystem: Host-associated > Plants > Roots >... | reverse complement strand
TCGACGTCAGCAACCGGCCAGCGTGCGGCAGGGGCTGGGCGCTGGCGCGGTGCCGTTGCGCGCAATGCGGACAAGGGGATCGTGGCCATGGGGTTCCACCTCAGAGGCGCCAACAAGGCAGTCGATCGATGCAACAGGCTTGAAGCGCAGCGCATCGTTGGTACGGGCGACGACACCTCCGGGTCGGAGGCACCGTGCCCACGAAGCACGCTCTGCAGACGGTGGCGTGGTGGTCGCCGGGCAGATCGCAAGGGTGTCGGGCGATTATGCTGCAACGCAGCAGGCGCAATGTCCTGGTGCGCCCCTCGGAGCGGTGGCCTGCCCGGAGGGGATCGAACCCCCAACCCCCAGCTTAGAAGGCTGGTGCTCTATCCAGTTGAGCTACGGGCAGCGCGGGAAGCGTTCGCCGTCAGATGCAATCGCCAGCGTTAGAAGTTGGCCGCTCAGCGAAAGATGCCCTGAGTCATTGACTTCATTGGTCGGGGCGGCGGGATTCGAACTCGCGACCTACTGCTCCCAAAGCAGTTGCGCTACCAGGCTGCGCTACGCCCCGAACAGCGCGGATTGTACCGAGCCGACTCCGCAGGCTTCGGAGAATCTGCTTGACGCCTTCGTCAGCGCGCCGCCGCGACGGTTTCCTGCGGCGCCGGCAGCATCAGCATGCGCGAGATCTCGACGCATTGCTGGATGTGCTGCTCGCACACATAGCGCAGCGACGAGTAGGTCAGCACCGCCGACACCGCCTGCCCGGCGATCGGCACGTACTTGGCGGCCTGCTGAGTCGTCAGCCGTACACCGACCAGGCGCAGCAGCCTCACGACCAGGTCGCGCGTGACCAGCTTGCCCACCAGCATGCCGCTGCCCGCCGAGATCGCCTTGTAGACGACGACGCGGCGGTCCGGCGCGAGCCGCTCGACCTGCTCCGGCGTGAGGCCGAACGCGCGGTTGATCTCGGGCAGCAGCTTGACGAGCACCGCGACGTCGGTGACCCAGTCGACACCCGGGATCGGCACGACGGCCACACCCGCCGCGATCAGCGCGCGCCGCGAAACCAGCCGGCGGCAGTGGCGCACGACGGCTTCGATCTCGGCCGTGGTGCCCGGCACCACGACCCAGTCCTGCTCCTGCGTTGGCTTCCCGCGCATCGCGGCAGCAGCGTTGTGAGCCGACCGCCGCGTCGTCAGCTCGACGAGCCCTTGAGCTTCGAGACGATGAACAGCAGCAAGATCGCACCGATCACCGAGGCGATGAAGCCGGCCGGCTGGTCCGGTCCGTACAGCCCGAGCGCCTGCCCGGCGAACGCGGCGACGAACGAACCGGCGATGCCGAGCACCGCTGTCAGGATGATCCCCAGGCTTTGCGTGCCCGGGAGAATGGCGCGTGCGATCAAGCCGACGACGAAGCCGATGATGGCCATCCAGACATAGTGCATGGAATCCTCCTGATGTTGAGACGCCGAGGGGCGCGAGGGCAATGTAGCGCAGATGCGCGACCGTTCATGTGAACTGCCGTGAACGCGGCGCGTACCGGTTGTCACCCGGTCGTCACGTGCTGAGCTGGCTCCATGCCTTCTCGAGCCGCTTCACGCTGACCGGCTGCGGCGTGCGCAGCTCCTGCGCGAAGAGGCTCACGCGCAGCTCCTCGAGCAGCCAGCGGAACTCTTCGAGCCGCGCATCGGCCACGCCGCGCCGCTCGGCGATCTGGCGCGTGTAGCGCTGCTCCAGCGGGCGCAGTTCGGCGAGGCGCTGCGCGTCGCGCACCGGGTCGGCGCGCAGCTTGTCGAGGCGCAGCGTGACCGCCTTCAGGTAGCGCGGCAGGTGCGCGAGCTGGGCCCATGGCGTGTCGACCAGGAAGCGCTTCGAAACGAGTCGCGCGAGCTGCGCGGCGACGTCGTCGGCGACCTCCTTGGGCGGCCTTGCATCCTTCAGCTTGCGCTGCGCGATCGCCCAGTCGGCGAGCACGGCCGCGGCGCTGCGCGCGACCTCGTTCGCGATCAGGGTCAGCCGCCCGCGGCCCTCTTCGATGCGGCGCGCGAACGAGGCCGCGTCGTCGGGCCACGGCGCGGCGAGGAAAGCACGTTCGAGCGCGAGGTCGACGATCTGCTGGCGCAGCTCGTCGGCGCTGCCCAGCGGCATGTAGGTGGCCGCCATGCGCTGCAGGTCGGGAATGTTCTTCTCGAGGTACTTCAGCGCATCGCGGATCTGCAGCGCGACGAGGCGGCGCAGGCCCAGGCGATGCAGGCGCGCAGCGGCGTCGGGCTCGTCGAAGACCTCGATCTCGACGTGCGTGGTCTTGTCGATGAGCGCGGGGAAGCCGACCAGGGTCTGGCCGGCCTTGCGGATCTCCATCAGCTCAGGGAGTTGACCGAAGGTCCAGGCGGTGTGGGGCTGGGGTCGAGATGCTGGCGCTTCTCGTTGGCCCTCACCCCTGCCCTCTCCCGCAAGCGGGAGAGGGAGTTTTTCCTGGCCCCCTCTCCCGCTTGCGGGAGAGGGTTGGGGTGAGGATCTCGGCGCGCCACCACCGTCCCCCGCCGGCGCAACCTTCAACCCCGCCAACGCCTGAAACGCCGACCGCGCCTGCCCGCCCAGCTCCGCCTTCAACGCCGCGAGGTTGCGCCCCATCCCGAGCTGCCGCCCGTGCTCGTCGACGACGCGAAAGTTCATCCGCTGATGCGGCGACAACTGCTCCTGCTTGAAGTCGTTGCGCTGGATCGCGAGCTGGGTGCGTTCGCGCACCGCCTTCAGCAACGCGTCGACCAGGCTGCCGTCGGCGAACGCCGCGGTCTCGACGAACTCGTCGACGAACGCCTGCAGCGGCATCAGCCGCGAGCGCGGCCGCTGGTGCAGGCTCTTGACGAGCGCCAGCACCTTGCCCTTCAGCATGCCCGGCACCAGCCATTCACAGCGCTCTTCTGAGACCTGGTTCAACGCATAGATCGGCACCGTGACCGTGATGCCGTCCTTCGCGTCGCCGGGTTCGTGCAGGTAGTGCGCGGCGCAGTCGATGCCGCCCAGCCGCACGGTCTTCGGGAACGCCGCGGTCGTGATGCCGGCGGCCTCGTGGCGCATCAGCTCGTCGCGCGTGAGCTGCAGCAGCTTCGGGTTGCGCCTGACCTCGTCGCGGTACCAGCGCTCGAGGCTCGCGCCACTGCAGACGTCGGCCGGCAGCTGGGCGTCGTAGAACGCGTGGATCAGCTCGTCGTCGACCAGCACGTCCTGCCGGCGCGACTTGTGCTCGAGCTCCTCGACCTGCGCAATCAGCTTGCGGTTCGCCGCGAGGAACGGCAGCCGCGTGTCCCACTCGCCGGCGACCAGCGCCTCGCGGATGAAGATCTCGCGCGCTGCCGCCGGATCGACGTTGCCGAAGTTCACGCGCCGGTTGTGATAGATCACGATGCCGTACAGCGTTGCCCGCTCGAGCGCGATCACCTCGGCGGCCTTCTTCTCCCAGTGCGGCTCGAGCAGCTGGGTCTTGATCACGTGCGCGGCGATCTGCGGCAGCCACTGCGGCTCGATCGCGGCGATGCTGCGGCCGAACAGGCGCATGGTCTCGACCAGCTCGGCCGCGACGATCCAGCGCCCCGGCTTCTTCGACAAGTGCGCGCCCGGGTGGCGATGGAAGCGGATGCCGCGCGCGCCGAGGTACCAGTCCTCGTCGTCGCTCTTGCAGCCGATGTTGCCGAGCAATCCCGCGAGCATCGACAGATGGATCTGCTCGTAGGTCGCCGGCGATCCGTTCAGGCGCCAGCCATGTTCGGCGACGACGGTGTGCAGCTGCGAATGGATGTCGCGCCATTCGCGCACGCGGCGCGGCGAGATGAAGTTGTCGCGCAAGAGCTGCTCCTGCTTGCGCACCGAAAGCTTGTGCTCCCCTTTCTGTCCGCGCGCATCTTCGAGCCACTTCCACAGCTTCAGGTCGCCGATGAACTCGCTCTTCTCGTCATCGAACTTCTTGTGCGCGACGTCGGCGGCGCTCTGCTGCTCGATCGGACGGTCGCGCACGTCCTGCACGCTGAATGCGCTGGCAATGATCAGCACCTCGGTCAGCGCCTCGCGCTTGCGCGCCTCGAGGATCATGCGGCCGACGCGCGGGTCCAGCGGCAGCTTCGCGAGCTCGTGGCCGGTCGTCGTCAGCTCGTTCTGGTCGTCGACCGCGCCGAGCTCGGCGAGCAGCTGGTAGCCATCGGCGATCGCGCGCCGCGGCGGCGGCTCGAGGAACGGGAAGTCCTCGACGCTGCCGAGGCCGAGCGCCTTCATCCGCAGGATCACGCCGGCCAGCGACGAGCGCAGGATCTCCGGGTCGGTGAAGCGCGCCCGCTCGGCAAAGTCCTTCTCGTCGTAGAGGCGGATGCAGATGCCGTCGCGGACCCGCCCGCAGCGGCCCGCGCGCTGGTTCGCCGCGGCCTGGCTGACCGGCTCGACCAGCAGCTGCTCGACCTTGTTGCGGTAGCTGTAGCGCTTGACGCGCGCGGTGCCGGCGTCGATCACGAACTGGATGCCGGGCACGGTCAGCGAGGTCTCGGCGACGTTGGTCGCGAGCACGATGCGGCGGGCACTGTGCGGCTCGAAGATGCGGTCCTGCTCCTGCTGGCTCAGGCGCGCAAAGAGCGGCACGACCTCGACGCCGGGCGGATGGTGCTTGCGCAAGTGCTCGGCCGCATCGCGGATCTCGCGCTCGCCGGGCAGGAAGACGAGGATGTCACCGGAACCCGCAGGGCCGGAGGCACCGCTTCCGGTGCCGCGCCACAGCTCGTCGACTCCTTGCGCGATGGCGTCGTTCAGGTCGAACTCGCGCGACTCCTCGAACGGCCGCCAGCGCTGCTCGACCGGGAACAGCCGCCCCGAGACCTGGATCACCGGCGCCGGGCCCTGCTCGCCGGCGAAGTGCTGCGCGAACCGATCGGCATCGATGGTCGCCGAGGTCACGATCACCTTCAGGTCCGGCCGCCGCGGCAGGATCTGCTTCAGGTGCCCGAGCAGGAAGTCGATGTTCAGACTGCGCTCGTGCGCCTCGTCGATGATGATCGTGTCGTAGGCGCGCAGGAGCGGATCGCTCTGCGTCTCGGCGAGCAGGATGCCGTCGGTCATCAGCTTGACGCTCGCGCCGTGGGCCAGCCGGTCCTGGAAGCGCACCTTGAAGCCGACCACCTCGCCCAGCGGCGTGTTCAGCTCGGTCGCGATGCGTTTCGCGACGCTCGAGGCCGCGATGCGTCGCGGCTGCGTGTGGCCGATCAGCTTGCCGGTATTGGCAGTACCGCGGCCGAGTTCGAGCACGATCTTCGGCAACTGCGTGGTCTTGCCCGAGCCGGTCTCGCCGCAGACGATCACGACCTGATGCGCCTGCAGCGCACGCGCGATCTCGTCGCGCCGGGTTGAGACCGGCAGCGACTCGGGATAGGTGATCGGCGGGAGGGGCGCGGCGGCCGCCGCGGCGGGCGCTTTCGGCGCACGGTGCTGCGGGCTTCGCAATCCGGAATTCGACATGAAGCCCGCGATTATCCCAGCCCCTGAATCGAGACGGGGTTCACCCTATTGCCGCTCCCCGGAGCACGGAACACAGTGCTTGCGAACCGCTGCAAGCGGGCGCTTGGTTCATGTCATCTTCTTCGGAGTCGCCATGTCCAAAAAGCTTGTCTCTCCCGTCGCGGCGGCGGCTGCCGCATCCACGGCAGCGGCCGTCCCGCGACGCCGCTTTCTTCGCAACGCCGCCGCCGCTGCAGGCGCTGCCGGCGCCCTTGCCGCACCGGCGGTGTCGCGAGCGCAGACGACGAGCCTGCGCTTTCAGAGCACCTGGCCCTCCAAGGACATCTTCCACGAGTACGCGCAGGACTTCGCGAAAAAGGTCAACGAGATGGCAGGCGGCCGCCTGAAGATCGAGGTGCTGCCGTCCGGCGCGGTCGTGCCGGCGTTCCAGCTGCTCGAAGCCGTCAACAAGGGCACGCTCGACGGCGGGCACGGCGTCGTCGCCTATCACTACGGCAAGAACTCGGCGCTCGCGCTGTGGGGCTCGGGCCCGGGGTTCGGCATGGACCCGAACATGCTGCTGTCCTGGCATTACTACGGCGGCGGCCAGGCGCTGCTGGAGGAGATCTACAAGGCGATCAACATGGACGTGGTGTCGTACCTGTACGGGCCGATGCCGACGCAGCCTTACGGCTGGTTCAAGAAGCCGGTCGCACGCCTCGAAGAGATGAAAGGCGTCAAGTTCCGCACCGTCGGCCTCGCGGTCGACCTCTACACCGAGCAAGGCGCCGCGGTGAACCCGCTGCCCGGCAGCGAGATCGTGCCGGCGCTGGACCGCGGGCTGATCGACGCCGCCGAATTCAACAACGCCAGCTCGGACCGCGCGCTGGGCTTTCCCGACGTCGCGAAGAACTGCATGCTGCAGAGCTTCCACCAAAGCACCGAGCAGTTCGAGATTCTCTTCAGCAAGGCCAAGTACAACGCGCTGGCGCCCGAGCTGAAGAAGATCATCGACTACGCCGTGCAGGCGGCGTCGGCCGACATGAGCTGGAAGGCGGTCGACCGCAACTCGAAGGACTATCTCGAGCTGAAGAAGGCGGGCGTCAATTTCTACAAGACCCCGGACGCGATCCTGCGCAACCAGCTGGATTCATGGGACAAGGTGATAGCGAAGAAGTCGGCCGAGAACCCGCTGTTCAAGAAGGTGCTCGACAGCCAGAAGGCATTCGCCCAGCGCGCCGGCGCGTGGCAGAACGACTACCTGGTCGACTTCAAGATGGCCTACAACCACTACTTCGGCCGCAAGTGAAGGCGCGTCGCCGAACCTGACTCGCCAGCCATCCGCTCGCCCCGGATGAACGTCCAATCGCTCCTGCACACGGTCGATCGGTTCAGCACGTGGACGGGCAAGGCCTTCGCGTGGCTGATCGTCGCGCTGATGCTGGTCGTCTGCGCCGAGGTCTTCAAGCGCTACGCGCTGAACGCGCCGACCGCGTGGATCTACGACGTGAACAACATGATGTACGGCACGCTCTTCATGATGTGCGGCGCCTACACGCTCGCGCACGACGGCCACGTGCGCGGCGACTTCCTGTACGGCAGCATGAAGCCGCGCCTGCAGGCCTGGCTCGACCTGGCGTTGTACGTGGCGTTCTTCCTGCCCGGCATCGGCGCGCTGACCTGGGCCGGCTGGTCGTACTTCAACGATTCGCTCGCGATGCACGAGCAGACCTTCAACGCGACGCCGCTGCCGCTGTACCCGTTCAAGTTCGTGATCCCGCTGGCCGGCGTGGTCGTGATGCTGCAGGGCCTGGCCGAGATCGTGCGCTGCGTCGTCTGCATCCGCACCGGCCGGTGGACGCCGCGCCTGCAGGACGCCCAGGAGATGGACGTCGTCGAGCAGCAGCTCGCGAAGAGCGAGCACGTCGACGAGGCCGCGCGCCGTGAGGTGATCGAGAAGACGCGGGAGATCGACGAAGCCGCGCGCCAGCGCGGCACCGGCGCAAGGGAGTTGTCGTGAGCGGCCCCGCGCTGGGCCTGCTGATGCTGGGCCTGATCGTCGTCGTGATCATGCTGGGCTTTCCGACGGCGTTCACGCTGATGGGCCTGGGCATGCTGTTTGGCTTCGTCGCGTTCTACGACCCGGCGGTGCCGTGGTTCGACAACCACGTCTTCGACCTGATGGTGCAACGCGCGTTCGGCGCGATGACGAACGAGACGCTGCTGTCGATCCCGCTGTTCGTGCTGATGGGCTACGTGATGGAGCGCGGTGCGCTGGTCGACAAGATGTTCCACAGCGTGCAGCTCGCGTTCCGCCGCGTCCCCGGCTCGCTCGCGGTGACGACGCTGATCGTCTGCACCTTCTGGGGCATCGCCAGCGGCTTGGTCGGCGCGGTCGTCGTGCTGATGGGCGTGATCGCGATGCGCCCGATGCTCAACGCCGGCTACGACACGCGGCTCGCGGCCGGCGTCATCACGGCCGGCGGCACGCTGGGCATCCTGATCCCGCCGTCGGTGATGATCATCGTCTACGCGGCGGTCGCCGGGCAGTCGGTCGTCAAGCTGTATGCGGCTGCGATGTTTCCCGGCTTCTTCCTCGCGTTCCTGTACCTGCTCTACGTGATCGGCTGGGCGCTGCTGCGCCCGCAGATCGCGCCCAAGCTGCCGGTCGACCAGCAGCGCGCGCCCATCACGCCAGCGGTCGCGCACATCGCGGCCAGCTATTCGCCGCGCCTGCTGCCGGCGCTGTTCGCCGCGGTGTTCGCGCCGGCCCGTGCGCTGCGGGCCCGGGCCGATACCGATAGCCCGGCGGTCTCGCTGACCTGGCCGCGCCTGCTGCGCCACCTGTTCACCGCGCTGGTGCCGCTGCTGCTGGCGCTGGTGACGCTCGGCGCCGTGTGGTGGTACGTGACGATCTATTCGCAAAAGGGCGCGGAGCCGGCGGCCGCACCACTCGCCTCACCTCCCGCGGTGGCCGCGCCGTCGACAGGCGGCACGCCGAGTACACCGTCGGGCGGCGGTCTGCAGGAGCCACCCGGCGCCGTGACCGAGCCGCCCGGTTCGACCGGGCTGCAAGAGCCTCCCGGCGCGGCTGCCGCGCCGCCGCCGGCGGCCGAAGGCACGCTGCAGCAGCTCGGCGAGCCGGCCGCCGCACTGCAGGTCGCCGCCGTGCCCCAGCAGTTCTACATCGGCTTCTGGCTCACCTGCGCGGTCACGCTCGCGCTGATCGCCTGGTACTACTGGAAGATGGACGCCGAGCAGTTCGAGATCCTGCGCATGCTGGTCTCGTCCGTGATGCCGCTCGGGACGCTGACGCTGATCGTGCTCGGCGTGATCCTGTTCGGCATCACGACTGCGACCGAATCGGCGGCGGTAGGCGCGGCCGGCGCATTCCTGATGGCGTTTCAGGCGCGCACGCTGAACTTTCAGCGCATCAAGGAGGCGGTGTTCCTGACCGCGAAGACGACCGCGATGGTGTGCTGGCTGTTCGTCGGCTCGGCGCTGTTCTCGGCGGTCTTCGCGCTGCTCGGCGGCCAGCGCATCGTCGAGGACTGGGTGGTGGGGATGAACCTGACGCCGCTGCAGTTCCTGATCCTCGCGCAGGCGATCATCTTCGTTCTCGGCTGGCCGCTCGAGTGGACCGAGATCATCGTGATCTTCGTGCCGATCTTCCTGCCGCTGGTCGCGCACTTCCACATCGACCCGCTGCTGTTCGGCACGCTGGTGTTCGTGAACCTGCAGGCGGCGTTCCTGTCGCCGCCGGTCGCGATGTCGGCCTTCTATCTGAAAGGCGTGTCGCCGCCGCACGTGACGCTCAACCAGATCTTCGCCGGCATGATGCCGTACATGCTGATCGTCATCCTGTGCATGGTGCTGATGTACCTGTGGCCCAGCCTGACGCTGTGGCTGCCGGCCTATCTGTACGGCTGAATGTACGGCTGAAGCGAAACGGCATCGCGACGGGTCGACGCCATTCGCGTGGTTCTCACGGTTTACTTCCAGGTCTCGATGACCCTGCTGTCGTCGCACAATCCAAGACCGGCATTTGCTGCACGACAGAACCGCTCGTGAGCGACCGCAAGCAGAGGGAGCTGCGCGCCGCAGGACTCTCCCGCCGATGCCACGAGGCCACTGTCCTTGACGAAGATGTTGACGGCACTCGTCACTTCGACGTCGTTTCCGGCCACCATGCGCGGCCCTCGGTCGGACAGCATCCATGATCCGGCCGCCCCCTTCTCGACGAGCGCAAGCACGGTGGCCGGGTCGAGGCCCAGTGAGTGCGCAAGGCTGAGAGCTTCTGCCGCCGCGGCGATGTGGACCGAGCACAGGTGCTGATTCACGACCTTGATGCTCTGACCGTCGCCGAGCCGCTCACCCGTCACGCGCACCGTCCCCATGGCATCGAGGACCGCCGCGGCGGCGATCAGGTCGTCCGGCGCGCCGGCGGCGAAGATGACCAGCTCGCCGGTCCTCGCACGGGAGACGCCACCCGTGACCGGAGCATCCACGACACGTGCGCCCGCACGCTGCAGAACCTCTCCCTGCTCGCGCACGGATTGCGGCCCGACGGTGGACATGATCAGCCACAACTGGCCCCGCACCGAGTTGGTCATCCAGCCGACGAGTCCGGCCAGTTGATCCGGCGTGGCGACCATCACGACAACGACGTCGGTGGCCGGTGCCGCGGAGAAGTCGTTGACCATGTCGATACCGCACGACGCCGCGTTGGCGATGACGATGTCCGATAGATCGACGCCGGTGACGGTGTGTCCAGCGCGCTGGATCTGCAGCGCCATCGGCAAGCCGATGGCGCCGACGCCAACGAAGGTGACCTTCATCTCGATTCCCTTCAGCCCAGCCACGTCTTGATGCTTGCGCAGATGGCTGCGGTCGAAATGCCGTAGCGATCGTGCAGCGTCGGCAATGCCCCCGCGTCGAGGAACGCATCCGGCAGGCCGATCTGACGGAATGCCGTTGTGACACTCGAGCGCATCAGCAGGCTGGCGACCGCCTCCCCCAAACCGCCGATCACCGAGTGGTTCTCTGCCACGACGACGAGCCGCCCCGATCGCCGGACCTCGGCGAGGATCATCGCTTTGTCGAGCGGCTTGATCGTCGGGACGTGCAGCACCGCGACATCGATACCGTCGCCTTGCAGCTGCTGCGCGGCCTCCAGCGAGCGCATCGTCATGAAGCCGCTCGAAATCATCAGCACGCTCTTGCCGTCGCGCAGCAGCTTGGCCTTGCCGAGCTCGAACTTGTAGTCGTACTCGTCGAGCACCAGCGGCACGTTGCCGCGCGGCAGACGCATGTAAACAGGACCTTGGTGATCGGCCATCTGCGGCACCGCCTGCTCGATGTCGAGTGCATCGCACGGATCGATGATCGTCAGGCTCGGAATTCCGCGCATCAGCGCCAGATCCTCGGTCGCCTGGTGGCTCGGCCCATAGCCGGTGGTCAGCCCCGGCAGTGCGCAGCAGATCTTGACGTTCAGATTCTCCTCGGCGATCACCTGGTGCACGAAGTCGTAGGCGCGCCGGGTACCGAACACCGCATAGGTCGTCGCGAACGGGATGAAGCCCTCCTTGGCCATGCCACCTGCAGCCGCCATCAGCAGTTGCTCGGCCATGCCCATCTGGAAGAAGCGCTCCGGATAGGCCTGCGCGAACAGGTGCAGGTCGGTGTACTTCGCAAGGTCGGCCGTCATGCCGAGGATCTCCGGGCGGTCGCGGCCGAGTTCGACCAGGGCCTTGCCGAACGGCGCCGCCTTGACGCGTTGACCCTCGCCGGCAATGGAAGCGATCATCGCCGAGGTGGTGAGCCGCGGCTTCTTTTCGGTGGTGGCGCTCATCGTGCGACTCCTTCGGTTTGCGTGCTGTCGACATGGGCGATGGCCTGTTGCCATTCCGGCGGGTCGACGCGGATGAAGTGGTTCTTGTCGCGCGTCTCGAGGAACGGCACGCCCTTGCCCATCAACGTGTCGAAGAGGATGACTCGGGGCTTCTCTTCCTTCAACGCGCGCGCTGCATCGAATGCGGCGATGACGGCCGGCAGATCGTTGCCATCGACGCGTTGCACATGCCAGCCGAACGCCGCCCATTTGTCGGCGAGCGGCTCGAAGCCCATGATCTGTCCGGACGGACCATCGGCCTGCTGGTTGTTGATGTCGACCAGACAGATCAGGTTCGACAGACGGTGGTGGGCGGCGCCCATCGCGGCCTCCCACGTCGAGCCTTCGTCGAGTTCGCCGTCCGACATCGAGTTGTAGACGAAGGCCGGGTTGTTCTTCTGGCGCAGGCCGAGCGCCATGCCGACGGCGATCGGCAGACCCTGCCCGAGCGAGCCACCGGAGATCTCCATGCCCGGCGTATAGGTGGCCATCCCTGACATCGGCAAGCGGCTGTCGTCGCTGCCGTAGGTTTCGAGTTCTTCTTCGGGAATGATCCCGGCCTCGATCAGCGCCGCGTAAAAGGCGATCGCGTAGTGACCATGGGACAGCAGGAATCGATCGCGCCCCTCCCAGCCCGGATCCTCGGGCCGGAAGGTCATGGCGTGCCCGTAGGCGACCGCCAGCACGTCGGCCCAGCCGAGGGCCTGGCCGATGTAGCCCTGCCCTTGAACCTCGCCCATCCTCAGCGCGAAGCGGCGAATGTGGCGGGCGGTTTGTTGAAGGGTCGATAAGTCAGACATGGATTTCTCCTGATAGGTGTGGGATTCGTGTGGACGGTGTCAGAGGAAGCCGGTCGAGATCCATGGAATCGCGGCGACGACGACCACGCCGACGAACAAGGCGACCATGTAGCCGACGATCGGCTTCATGCCCTCGTCCGGATGGATCCGGCTGATCGCGCAGGCCGCGTAGTAGCCGACCCCGAACGGCGGCGCGAAGAGGCCGATGCCCATCGCGAGCGTCACCACCATCGCGTAGTGCACCTCGTGGATGCCCACTTGGCGCGCGATCGGGAACAGCAGCGGCCCCAGCAGCACGATGGCCGGGATGCCCTCCAGGACCGAGCCGAGGATGATGAAGGCGACGACCGAGACCGCCATGAAGGTGCTCGCACCGCCCGGCAGCGTCTTCATCGCGTCTGCCAGCGCCGTCGAGAACCCGGACTGGGTCAGCGCCCAGGCCATGCCGGTCGCCGCGCCGATGATGAACAGGATCGCGCCGGAAAGCGCCGCCGTGCTGACCAGCATCGGATAGATTCGCTTCCAGTCGAATTGCCGGTACACCAGGAGTCCCACAACCACGGCGTAGACGATGCCGATGGTCGACACCTCGGTCGCCGTGGCAACGCCTTCGACCACGGCTGCGCGGATGATCACGGGAAGCGCCAGCGCGGGGATGGCGACCAGCAACGACTTGCCGATCTCGCGCCCGCTCGCCTTGCGCACACCCGAAAGGTTCTCGCCCCGATAGCGCCACCATACGAGTGCGCCCAGCGTCGCACCCACCACCACGCCTGGCAGCAAGCCACCCGTAAACAGCGCAGCGATCGAGACGCCGGTCACAGACCCGATCGTGATCAGCACGAGGGACGGCGGAATCGTCTCGGTCTGCGCGCCGGTTGCGGAGAGCAGTGCCACCAGATCTCCGGGTTTGGCACCGCGCTTGCGCATCTCCGGAAAGAGTGCCGGCGCCACCGCCGCCATGTCGGCGGCCTTCGATCCCGAGATGCCGGAGACCAGGTACATCGCGCCGATCAGCACGTAGGAGAGTCCGCCGCGGACGTGCCCGAGCAGGTTCGCCAGGAAGTTGACCATGGCGCGCGCAATGCCCGTCATCTCGATCAGCAGGCCCAGCAGGACGAACAACGGCACGGCGAGCAGGATCAGGTGGCTCATGCCTTCGTCCATCCGCCCGACGACGACGACCGTCGGCGTGTTGGTGGTCAGCGCGATGTAGCCGAAGGTCGCCAAGCCGAACGAAAAAGCGATCGGCAAGCCCAGCAATACCATCGCGCCCACGCCGACCACGAAAAAGAGCAGCAGGTTCCAATTGCCCAGCGTCTTCAGCGCGGGCCCTGCCTGCACCATGACCGCGCAGACCATCGCGACAATGGCCAAGGCCAGGAGCGCGTCCTTCAATCGGCCCAGGCGAAAGATCTGCAGCAGACCGACGAGCAGCATCACGCCGAGGCCGATCGGCAGCGCCGCTGCGCGCCAAGAGTTGGCGATACCCATCGCCGGTGTCGTGACGACCGCCTCGTCCTGCGCGAACTCGTAGGCAGGGTGGACGACGAGCGCGAGGAAGGCAATCGCCGCAGCGATCGCGATCAAATCCAGAAAGGCTCGTGGCCTCGGTTCGAGCTTGCCGACGATCGCCGTCATGCGCATGTGCTCGCCGCGCTGGAACGCAACGATCGAACCCAGCATCGCCAGCCAGAGGAACAGGATCGAGGCCAGTTCGTCGGACCAAACGAGCGGCTGGTGAAGGACGTATCGGCTCGTCACCCCCATCAGCAACACGATGACCTCTGCGATCACCAGCAGTGCGGCCGGGACTTCGACCACCACGCCAAGACGCTTGTTGAGTTGCTCGATCCAGGCGACTGGTTCCGTGCCATGAGCGCCCCTGGCAATGCCGGGATCGTCACTCGCAATGTTCATAGCGTTCTTTCGTACGAGGTGGCGAGCGGTCACCCGAGCTTGCCGGAGACCTTCTCCAGCAGCGTCCAGGCCTCGGCGCCGTACTTCGACTTCCACTCGCTGTAAAAGCTCGTGCTTGCCAGCTTCTTCCGGAAGTCCTCTTGCGGCACTGTGAGGAAGTTGATCCCCTTGGCCTTGAGGTCCGCCGTCAAACTCCCGCTGAGCTTCGCGACATCGGCCCGCTGGTCGGTCGCAGACTTGTCGATCTCCCGCGTGATGACTTGCTGGACGTCCGCGGGCAGTTTCTGGAACGCGCGCTTGTTGCCGAGCACCCAGTACCCATCCCAGACGTGGCCGGTCATGCTGCAGCTCTTCTGGACCTCGTAGAGACGCGCCGTGGCGATGATGGCGAGCGGGTTCTCCTGGCCTTCCACCACCTTCGTCTGCAGCGCGGTATAGACCTCGTTGAAGTTGATCGGCGACGGAGCAGCCTCCAGCGCCTGGAACAGCGAGGTCAGCGGCGGCGCGGGTGGAACACGCATCTTGAATCCCTTCAGGTCGGCCGCGGACTTGATCTCACGACCGGAGGACGTGATGTGGCGGAAGCCGTTGTCCCAGATCTTCGATGCGGTGAAGATCGGCGTCTTCGCGATCTCGGCGCGGATGTAGGCGCCGAGTTCGCCGTCCATCGCCTTCCAGACATCGTCGTAGTTCTTGAACGCGAATCCGACGCTCGTGATGCCCGAGACCGGAACAAACGTCGCGAGAATCAGCGACGACAGGTTGAAGAACTCGACGGATCCATTGCGAACCTGCGCGAGCAGGTCGGTGTCGCTGCCGAGTTGATTGGCCGGGAAGAGCTTGATGTTGACCCGGCCCGACGTGGCCTCGCGGATGCGGTCGAGCGCTTCCTTGGCGCGCAGATTGACCGGGTGGGTCGGATCCTGGCCGGTGGCGTACTTGAGCTCGAACTCGGCGGCGTCCGCTCGATGCGTGAGGATCGAGAACAGCGGGAGCGCAACCGCTCCGGTCAGCAGCGTGCGGCGGGTCGGATGGGCGCGGGGGGTCGTCATGGCGTCTTGTCTCCTATGGATCGGATGAAGCGACCGCTGGTGCGGCTCAGTGAATCAACATGCCGCCGTTCACGTCGAGCGTGATGCCGGTGCAGTAGAGCGAAAGATCGCTCGCAAGGAAGACGCAGGCGCCGGCGATGTCCTCGGCGCGGCCGAGGCGGCCCAGCGGGATCGTCTCGGCGATCTCGGCCTTCTTCTCTTCGGTGAGCTTGCCCTTGATGATGTCGGTGCCGATGAGGCCCGGGGTGATGCTGTTGACGCGGATGCCCTGCGGGCCGAACTCGCGTGCCATCGCGCGCGCCAGTCCGAGCACGCCTGCCTTCGCCGCCGAATAGTGCGGGCCGCCGAGAATGCCGCCGCCACGTTGCGCCGAGACCGAGGAGATGCAGACGATCGAGCCACTGCCCTGCGCCTGCATCGTCGGGAGCACGGCCTGCGACATGTAGAGCGTGCCGCGCAGGCTCACATCGAGGATGCGGTCGTAGTCGGCGCCGCTGATCTCGAGCGTCTTCACCGGCTGCGTGATGCCGGCGTTGTTGACCAGCACATCGATGCGGCCGAAGGCCTTCAGCACCTCGGCGACGGCCGCTTCGCATGAGGCCTTGTCAGTGACGTCGGCGACGATGCCGACATGGCCCGTGCCGAACTGGGCCGCCGCGGCAGCCGGGTCCGCCCGGGCGAGATCGAGCACGGCCACACGCGCGCCTTGCGCCGCCATCAGGCGGGCCGTGGCGAAGCCGAGCCCGTTGAAGCCGGCGCCGCCGGTGATGATGGCAACCTTGTCCTTGAGCAGCATGTCGTCGTCTCCGAGAAGTGAGGGTCCGTTGCGAAACCCGGAGACGTGGATACGGGCGTGCCGATCCTTCAGGCCTGGTGGCCCTTGCAGGACCGCGGCGTGGGCGCCGCGGTTTGTCTCCTGGTGTTCTTGGACCGAATCTTCAGCGCCGAGTCGCATGACGACAAGCGATGTGTTATCAACCTAAGATGACGATCTGTCATTCAACAACAGGGTTGACCCGATGGCCTCGCTTCCGCCCGTCACCAACCTCCAGGCTTTCGAGGCGGTCGCACGCCGGCGCAGTTTTGCGCTCGCCGCGGCCGAACTGCACCTCACCGCATCCGCGGTGAGTCATCAGGTCGCACGACTCGAATCACACCTTGGCGTGCGGCTCTTCGAGCGCAGTGCACACGGTGTTCGCATCAGCGTCGCGGGCGAGCACTACCTCTCGCGGGTCGGCGGGGCGCTGTCGGCCATTGCGGCGGCGACGGAGGACCTGCGGCAGGGCGTCAGCAACAGCCTGTACGTGCACTCGGGCCCGAGCTTCGCGAGCCTGTGGCTGATGTCGCGACTGCAGGGCTTCGCGCAGGCCTATCCCGACGTCTCGCTCAACCTGTCGGCCGCGCATACGCACAGCGACTTCGAGCTCGGGCAAGCCGACGTCGACATCCGCTACGGGGTGCCCAACTGGCCGAATCTGGTGGTCGAACCGCTCTTCGAGGAGAGCCTCGTTCCGCTGGCGAGCCCCGCCTTCATTCGAGAGCATCGCTTGAAGCGGCCGGAGCAGCTCCTGGGAGTCAAGCTGATCCAGAGCAATGTCAGCGTCATCCAGTGGTCCGACTGGTTCGCCGCGTTCACGAACGTACGCGCGCCGGAGCGGTTTCCGGTGCGATTCGATCGGGCGCAGATGTCACTCGACGCCGCGACCCAAGGGCTCGGCGTGGCGCTGGAAAGCACCACGATTGCCGGTCGCCACATTGCCGAACGAAAGTTGAAACCGATCTTCGGCCTCGATAAGGCCATCAAGGTCAAGGCGCACTTTCTCGTCTATCCGGCTCGACATGCGAAGCGACCGCCGGTCGAGGCGTTCCTGGGCTGGCTTCATCGGGAAGCGTCGAAGCGATAGCGCCGTGTGGCCGGCGCCGACCCGGCGCCGGTCACAGCGTCGTCCAGCCGTTCGTCACGGCGATCTTCAGCAACTCGCTGGCCGAGTCGACGCCGAGCTTGCGGCGCAGGCTCAAGCGGTGGGTTTCGACGGTGCGCACGCTGATGTCGAGCTGGCGCGCGACGACCTTGTTGCTGCGGCCGTGCGCCAGCAGCAGCAGGATCTCGTGCTCGCGGCTCGTGAGCAGCGGCGCGGACGTGTTGGCTTGCACGATCAGCGTCGATACCGCCGCGCTGAAGTAGCTGCCGCCGGCGCACACCGCAGTGATCGCCGCCAGGATGTCCTCGGTCGGCGACTCCTTCAGCACATAGCCGCGGGCGCCGGCGCGGATCGCGCTGAGCACGTACTCGCGGTTGTCGTACATGCTCAGCATCAGCACCTTGATCGCCGGGTGGCGCTCGCGCAGTGCGTGCGCGAGCTCGATGCCGTTCATGCCGCGCATGCCCACGTCGACCAGCATCAGGTCCGGCAGCAGCGCGCCGGCGAGCGCGAGCGCCTGCTCGCCGCTCGCCGCCTCGCCGATCACCTGCAGCCCGGCGACGACCGACAACCGCGCCCGCAGCCCGTCACGCACCAGCGGGTGATCGTCGACGATGACGAGGCGTACACCCGCAGCCCCCGCGCCGCCCGGCGTCACGTCGACCCCGCCAGCGGGAAGCTCGCGATCAGCGACGTGAAGCCCGGCCGCGACACGAGCTGGAACGTGCCGCCGTTGCGTTCGACCCGCTCGCGCATGTTCGTGAGGCCGATGCCGCGGTCCTTGCTCTGCTCGACGTGCTGTACGTCGAAGCCGCGGCCGTCGTCGGTGATGCGCAGCGTCAGCTTCTCGTCGTGCTCGTCGAGGCGGATGTCGATATGGCTCGCCTGCGCGTGGCGCTCGACGTTGCGCAGCGCCTCCTGCGCCACCCGGAACAGGCTGACCGCCTGCAGTTCAGGCAGCCGCTCCTCGTGCACGCGCGGCGTCACGCGCACCTGCATGCCGCTGCGCCTCGCGAGCTCGTTGGCGATGTGCTCGAGCGCCGACGGCAGCCCGAGGTCGTCGAGCAGCGCCGGCCGCAGGTCGTGCGAGATCCGGCGCACCTCACCGATCGCCGTCGAGAGCGCCGCGATCTCCTTGTCGATGGCCGTGACCGGCTGCTCGCCCGGATGCGCCAGGCGATGCCCCACCAGCTCGAACTGGTACTTGATCGAGACCAGCAGCTGGCAGATGTGGTCGTGCAGATCGCGCGAGACCCGTGCCCGCTCCTCTTCCTGCGAGCTGACGATGCGGTGCGCGAGCGCCTTCAGCTTGCGGTCGGCCACGCGCTGGTCGCTGATGTTCAGCGCCAGGCCGGTCGCGGTGATCGCGAGCGCCGCGACCACCGCGACTGCGGCCAGCCCGATCAAGGTCTGGCGCACGCTGTCGAACAAGGTGCCGCGCATGCGCGCGGCGGCCGAGTCGACGTCGTCGAGGTAGATGCCGGTGCCCAGCATCCAGCCCCAGCGCGGCAGCGCGACCGAGTAGCCAAGCTTGCGCGTGATCTGGCCGCTCGACGGCTTGGGCCAGAGGTAGCGCTGGAAGCCACCGCCCTCGTTGGCGCGCGCGATCAGCTCGCGGATCACGTAGGTGCCGTCGGTGTCGCGCATGTTCCAGAGGTTGGTGCCGATCAGGTCAGGCTGGCGCGGGTGCACGAGGTTCAGGCCGTCGTTCGCGTAGACGAAGAAGTAGCCGTCGTCGCCGTAGTTCATGCTCGACAGGATGGACTTGGCCTGCTCCTTCGCGGCCTCGTCGTCGCGCCCGGCGCCATACAGATGATCGATCGAGGTGAGCGCGAGGCCGATGTAGTTGCGCAACTCGTCGCGCTTGGCGCTGAGCAGCACGTCTTCGAGCAGCTCCGACTGCTGGTGCTCCAGCCGCTGCGTCTCGAACACGAACAGCGCGCCGATCGCGGCCACCGCGAGCAGCAGCGGCAGCACCGCCAGCCAGAGGATCTTGGCCTTCAGTTTCATGGGCGGCATTGTGCGGTCGGCCCGCCGAACACCCGTGGCGGCGCCGCGGGGCGCTCGCGTTTTCCCCTATGCAGAACTACGCAGGTCGTCCCAGCAGACATGCGAATGCGTGAATCGATGGCCATGGACAGAATTGTGGCGCTTTGCAACCGGCATGCGGCCTCGCTCGGAGCCGCACGACAAACACATTCTGGAGACCTGGATGACGCGTTTCACGAAGATCGCCCTCGCACTGGCCAGCGCCTCGCTGGCGACGCTCTCGCTGGCCGCCGACCCGATCAAGATCGGCGTGGACGGTCCGTTCACCGGCGGCTCGTCGTCGATGGGCGTCAGCATGCGCGACGGCGTGCGCCTCGCGGTCGAAGAGATCAACAAGGCCGGCGGCGTGCTCGGCCGCCCGCTGCAGGTCGTCGAACGCGACGACGAGGCGAAGAACGAACGCGGCGTGCAGATCGCGCAGGAGTTCGTCAACAAGGAGAAGGTGGCCGCGGTCGTCGGCTACATCAACACCGGCGTCGCGCTCGCGTCGCAGCGCTTCCTGCAGGAGGCGCAGATCCCGGTGATGAACAACGTCGCGACCGGCTCGCTCGTCACCCACCAGTTCGACGACAAGCCCGACAACTACATCTTCCGCAACGCCGCGCACGACAGCATCCAGGCACCGATGATCGTCGAAGAGGCGATCGCGCGGCGCGGCTTCAAGAAGGTCGCGATCCTCGCCGACTCGACCAACTACGGCCAACTCGGCCGGCAAGACCTCGAGAAGGCGCTCGAGCTCAAGGGCATCAAGCCGGTCGCCGTCGAGAAATTCAACATCAAGGACGTCGACATGACGGCCCAGCTGCTGAAGGCCAAGGAAGCCGGCGCCGAGGCGGTGCTGACCTACGGCATCGGCCCGGAGCTCGCGCAGATCGCCAACGGCATGACCAAGCTCGGCTGGAAGGTGCCGATGATCGGCTCGTGGACGCTGTCGATGGCCAACTACATCGACAACGCCGGCCCCGGCGGCGAAGGCGCGCGCATGCCGCAGACCTTCATCCAGGAACCGACCACGCCGAAGCGCCAGTCGTTCATCGTCAGCTACCTGAAGACCTTCAACCCGAAGAACAGCCGCATCGACTCGCCGGTCTCGGCCGCGCAGGGCTACGACTCGATCTACCTGCTCGCCGCGGCGATCAAGCAGGCCGGCTCGACGGAGGGCCCGAAGGTCAAGGCCGCGCTCGAAGACCTGAAGACGCCGGTCGAAGGCGTCGTGACGACCTACAGCAAGCCGTTCACGAAGACCGACCACGAGGCGATCACCGCGAACATCCCGGTGTTCGGCGAGGTGAAGAGCCAGCGTGTGGTCTACGCCTACCCGGACGACCAGAAGAAGGCGTCCGAAGTACGGCTGAAGGACGTCAACGCCAAGGGCGCGCTGACCGTCTCGAAGAAGAAGTAAACCCGCACAGCCCGGATCCTCCGGCTTCGCGCCACGGCGCGAACGGAGGATTCCGCGTGCAGTCGTTGGAGGGCGCATGCAGATCCTCACTCAGCTCATCTACAGCGGCATCGCGCTCGGGATGATCTACGCGGTCATCGCGTTCGGCTACCAGCTCACGTTCGCGACGTCGGACACGCTGAACTTCGGCCAGGGCGACGCGCTGATGCTCGGCGCACTGGTCGGGCTCACGCTGGTCAACGCCGGCGTGAACTACTGGCTGATGATCCCGATCGTCTGCCTGTTCGGCGCGTTCCAGGGCGCGGTGGTCGAGCGCATCGGCGTGCGCCCGGCGATCAAGATCAAGAGCGAGTTCGGCTGGATCATGTCGACGATCGCGCTGGGCATCATCTTCAAGAACGTCGCCGAGAACGTCTGGGGCCGCGACGACCTGCGCTTCCCGTCGCCGCTGCCGGAGGCGCCGATCAAGCTGCTGGGCGCGAACGTGCTGCCGATGGAGATTCTCGTCGTCGTCGGGGCGCTCGCGATGATGCTGGCGGTCGAGCTGTTCAACCGCCGCTCGATCTACGGCAAGGCCGTGGTCGCGACCTTCAACGACCGCGACGCGGCCAAGCTGATGGGCATCAACACCGGCCTGGTGATCACGTTCTCGTACGCGCTGTCGTCGCTGACCGCGGCGTTCGCCGGCGTGCTGATCGCGCCGCTGACGCTGACCGGCGCGACGATGGGTGCGGTGCTCGGTCTGAAGGCGTTCGCCGTCGCGATCATCGGCGGCTTGACCAGCGGCATGGGCATCATCGTCGGCGGCATCATCCTCGGCATCGCCGAGACGACCACTGGCTTTTACATCAGCACCGGCTACAAGGACGTGCCCGGCCTCGTCCTGCTGCTGATCGTGCTGGCCGTGCGGCCCGCGGGCCTGTTCGGCAAGACGGCCATCAAGAAGGTCTGACACGCATGAACCGCAACCTTCTCGCACTGTCCGTCGCCGGCATCGCCGCACTGCTGCTCTTCCCCGTCGTCGTCCAGAACCCGTACTACCTGCACCTGCTCGAGACGATCGCGATCTACGCGATCCTGCTGTTCGGGCTGGACATCGTCGTCGGCTACACCGGGCAGGTCTCGCTCGGGCATGCGGGCCTGTTCGGCATCGGCGCCTACACCGCAGGCGTGCTGGTCACCAAGCTGGCAACGCCGCTGCTGGTCACGCTGATTGCATCGGTCGGCGTCACCGCGGTGTTCGGTGCGGTGCTCGCGCTGCCGGCGCTGCGCGTCTCGGGCCCGTACCTCGCGATGGTCACGCTCGCGTTCGGCACGATCATCCAGATCCTGATCAACGAGATGACCTTCCTGACCGAAGGTCCGATGGGCATCAAGCTGAACAAGCCCGCGCTGTTCGGCATCCAGCTCGACGAGCGCGAGTTCTACTGGCTGGTCGCGCTGCTGATGGTGCTGTCGCTGATCGTCGTGCACCGCGTGCTGCGCTCGCACCTGGGGCGCGCATTCGAGGCGCTGCGCGGCAGCCCGATCGCGTCCGACTGCATGGGCGTCTCGGTCTACCGCTACAAGGTCTACGCGTTCGTGATCAGCGCGGGCTTTGCCGGCCTGGCCGGTGCGCTGTATTCGTTCTCCGAGCAGTACATCTCGCCGAACACCTACAACTTCGAGCTGACCGTGCTGTTCCTGCTCGGCATCATCATGGGCGGGCGCAAGAGCCGCATCGGCGCGATGCTGGGCGCAAGCATCATCGTGCTGCTGCCCAAGCTGCTCGACGACATCGAGATGTTCCGCTACGTCTCGGTGGCCTTGAGCGTCGCCGTGCTGATCAGCGCCATCGTCGCGGTCCGCCGCGGCAAGGCAACGCTGGCGCAGATGGCCGTGCCGGTCGTCGGCAGCATGGCGCTGGCGGCACTGTCGTTCCGGCTCGAGACGATGACCGACTGGCGGCTCTCGATCTTCGGCGTGATCACGCTGTTCGTCGTCTACTACCTGCAGGACGGCATCGTCGGCTTCGTGCGGCAGGCGCTGAATCTGCAGCGTCCGCAACTGCCGGACGAGAAGGTCGACGCGGCGGTTCGGGCGCCGGCCGATGCGGTTGCCACCGCAGCGGCGGCTGGCGGCGATGCCGACCGCACCGAGCTGCTGCTCGCGCAAGGCGTGCTGATGCAGTTCGGCGGGCTGAAGGCGCTGAACAACGTCGACCTGGTCGTCAGGCGCGGCACGATCCACGGGCTGATCGGCCCGAACGGCTCGGGCAAGAGCACGATGATGAACGTGCTGACCGGCATCTACGTCCCCACCGCCGGCGCGATCTCGTTCGGCGGCCATTCGCTGGTCGGGCGCACGTCGTCGGGCATCGCGCGCTCCGGCATCGCGCGCACCTTCCAGAACGTGCAGCTGTTCGGCGAGATGACGGCGCTGCAGAACGTGCAGGTCGGGCTGCACCACTCGTTCGCGAGCAATCTGTTCGACGTGGCCGTGCACACGCCGCGCTACTGCCGCGAGCGTGACGCCGCGGCAGCGCGTGCGCTGGGCCTGCTGCAGTTCGTGGGCCTGCGCGACCTCGCGTTCGAGGAAGCGCGCAACCTGCCGTACGGCAAGCAGCGGCTGCTCGAGATCGCACGCGCGCTGGCGCTGGACCCGCAGCTCTTGCTGCTCGACGAGCCCGCCGCCGGCCTGACCGCACCGGACATCAAGGAACTGATCTCGATCATCCGCAAGATCCGCGACCACGGCATTACCGTGATCCTGATCGAGCATCACATGGACGTGGTGATGAGCATGTGCGACACCGTCTCGGTCCTCGACTTCGGGCAGAAGATCGCCGAGGGCGTGCCGGCCCAGGTGCAGGCCGACGAGAAGGTCATCGAGGCGTATCTCGGTGGCCAAGCCGTGGCGGGGGCCGCATGCTGACCATTCGCAATCTCCACGCAGGCTACGGCAAGGTCCAGGTGCTGCACGGCATCTCGCTCGAGGTGCCGAAGGGCAAGGTCGTCACGCTGATCGGCAGCAACGGCGCCGGCAAGACGACGACGATGCGCGCCGTCTCCGGGATGATCGTGCCGAGCGCCGGCGAGATCGCGCTGAACGGCAAGCGCATCGAGGGGCTCGAGTCGTACCACATCGCCAAGCTCGGGCTCGCGCATTCGCCCGAGGGCCGGCGCGTGTTCGCGACGATGAGCGTGACCGACAACCTGGTGCTCGGCGCGTTCCCGCGGCTGACGGGCAGCCGGCCGAAAGGCGATGTCTCGGCCGATCTCGAACGCGCGATGGAATTGTTCCCGCGGCTGAAGGAACGCCGCGCGCAGCTGGCGGGCACGCTCTCGGGCGGCGAGCAGCAGATGCTCGCGATGGCGCGCGCGACGATGCTGAACCCGGAGGTCGTGCTGCTCGACGAGCCGTCGATGGGGCTCGCGCCTATCCTCGTCAACGAGGTGTTCAAGATCATCGAGCGGCTGAAGGAAAGCGGCGTGACGATGCTGCTGGTCGAGCAGTTCGCCGCCGCGGCGCTCGGCGTGGCCGACTACGGCTACGTGCTCGAGAATGGGCGGATCTCGGTGCACGGCCCGGCGGAGAAGCTGCGCGATGATCCGGCGGTGAAGGCGGCATACCTCGGCGGTTCGCACTGAGGCGGAATACAGAAGCCTTCACTGCAGAGCAACAGCGGACGACAGAGTCGCGCGCCGGGCGTTGTCGCCGCCCACGCTGGAGACCCTTGATGAGCACCGCCCCTTCCGTCGCCCTGGGATCGTTGTGGCGTTCGGCTGGCCTGGCCGCCGATGCGCTGGAGCGCATCACGCTGAGCGGCGCCGAGCCGGCGCTGGCGTCGTCGTTCGCCGTCGGCACCGCCGCGCAAGTGGCGACCGCCGCCGCGGCACTGGCCGCGACCGAGGTCGGCCGGGTGCGCAACGGCCTCGTGCAACGCGTCGCGGTCGAGATGCGGCATGCCGCGCTCGAATGTAGCGGCCACTTCACGGTCGACGGCCGGCAGCCGGAGCTCTGGGACAAGCTGGCCGGCCTCTACCGCTGCGGGCCGAACGGCGACGCCGGTTGGGTGCGCGTCCACACCAACTTCGCGCACCATCGCGACGGCCTGCTCCGCCTGCTGGATCTGCCGGAAGGCGAGCAGACCGAGCGCGCCGCGGTCGCGCAGGCGCTGCGCAGCTGGCGAGCGCTGGACTTCGAGCAGGCGGCCGCCGAAGCCGGCCTCGTGGTCGCCGCGCTGCGCAGCTTCGACGAGTGGGACGCGCATCCGCAGCGCGCCGCGGTCGCGGCGTTGCCGCTCGTCGCGATCGAACGCATCGGCGATGCGCCGCCGCTCGAGTGGCCCGCGCTGGCACGCAGCCACCGCCCGCTCGATGGCCTCAAGGTGCTCGACCTGACCCGCATCCTGGCCGGCCCGGTCGGCGGCCGCGCGCTGGCGGGCTACGGCGCCGACGTGATGCTGGTCAACTCGCCGCATCTGCCGAACATCGCCGCGATCGCCGACACCAGCCGCGGCAAGCGGTCCGCGTTCGCCGATCTGCGCAGCGCCGATGACCGCGCCGCGCTGTTCGCGGTGCTGTCGCAGGCGCACGTCCTCGTGCAGGGTTATCGGCCCGGCGCATTGGCCGCGCTCGGCTTCGCCCCCGAGGCGCTGGCGGCGCAGCGGCCCGGCCTGGTACAGGTCTCGCTCTCGGCCTACGGCGACGCCGGCCCGTGGGGTGATCGACGCGGCTTCGACTCGCTGGTGCAGGCCGCCACCGGATTCAATCTCGCCGAAGCGCAGGCCGCCGGCGCGGCCGAACCCAAAGCCCTGCCGGTGCAGATCCTCGACATGGCAGCCGGCCTTCTGATCGCGTGGGGCGCGCAGGTCGCGATGCTGCGCCAGCAGGCCGAGGGCGGCAGCTGGCACGTCAGGGTATCGCTGGCCCGCACCGCGCAGTGGCTGCGCGAGCTCGGCCGCATCGCCGACGGCAACACCGCGCCGCGGCCCGATTTCACGGGCCTGATGCAGCTCAGCGCGTCGGGTTACGGCGAGCTGAACGCGGTGCGTCACGCCGCCGTCTTCTCGCACACGCCGGTCGCGTTCGACCGGCCCTCGGTGCCGCCGGGCACCGATGCGCTTGCCTGGTGATTCAGCCGCGCAGCCGTGCGCCCACGCGAGCGCGTGCAAGAATTGTGGTCGTTTGTCTGTTGCGACGTCCGCTGGGACGCATGCCGTGAGCCTTGTCTTTCCCCACACTTTCGTGCCGTGGTTCCGTACCGTGGCGCCGCATATCCATGCGTACCACGGCAAGACCTTCGTCGTCGGCATCGCCGGCGAACTGATCGCCGCGGGCAAGCTCAGCGCGTTCGCGCAGGATCTGTCGATCCTGCAGGCGATGGGCATCAAGATCGTGCTGGTGCACGGCTTTCGACCGCAGGTCAACGAGCAGCTGCGCTCGAAGGGCCACGAGGCGAGATACCACAACGGGCTGCGCATCACCGACGCGGTCGCGCTCGACTCGGCGCAGGAAGCGGCAGGCCAGCTGCGCTTCGAGATCGAAGCCGCGTTCTCGCAGGGGCTGCCGAACACGCCGATGGCCAATGCGATCGTGCGCGTGGTGTCGGGCAACTTCCTGACGGCGCGGCCGGTGGGCATCGTGGACGGCGTGGACTTCATCCACAGCGGCGTCGTGCGCAAGGTCGACTCGGCAGCGATCCGCCGCGCGATCGACAGCGATGCGATGGTGCTGCTGTCGCCCTTCGGCTTCTCGCCGACCGGTGAGGCCTTCAACCTGACGATGGAAGACGTGGCGACCAGCACCGCGATCGCGCTGCAGGCCGACAAGCTGCTGTTCGTCACCGAGATCCCCGGCATCCACGAAGACCTCGCCGACAAGGAAAGCCCGGTCGACACCGAGCTCGCCCTCGCCGACGCCGAACGGCTGCTCGCGACGCTGCCCTCGCCGCAGAAGCCGACCGACACCGCGTTCTATCTGCAGCACTGCGTGCGCGCCTGCCGCGGCGGCGTCGAGCGCTCGCACATCCTGCCGTTCGCAATGGACGGCGCGATCCTGATGGAGGTGTTCACGCACGACGGCGTCGGCACGATGGTGGTCGACGAGAAGCTCGAGAGCCTGCGCGAAGCGACCGCCGACGACATCGGCGGCGTGCTGCAGCTGATCGAGCCGTTCGAGCGCGACGGCACGCTGGTCAAGCGCAGCCGCACCGAGATCGAACGCGACATCGGCCACTACACCGTGATCGAGCACGACGGCGTGATCTTCGGCTGCGCCGCGCTGTACCCGTACCCCGAGGCCAAGACGGCCGAGATGGCGGCGCTGACGGTCTCGCCGCAGGTGCAGGCGCAGGGCGACGGCGAGCGCATCCTGAAGCGCGTCGAGCAGCGCGCGAAGGCGATGGGGCTCGAAAGCATCTTCGTGCTGACCACGCGCACGATGCACTGGTTCATCAAGCGCGGTTTCGAACAGGTCGACCCGGAGTGGTTGCCCGAGGCGCGCAAGCGTAAATACAACTGGGACCGGCGCTCGCAGGTGCTCGTCAAGAAACTGGCCTGAACCCGCCGGATACTGATACTCAAACAGCGAGAGGAGTTGCTGCGATGGCACGCACCGTTCAATGCGTTTACCTGAAGAAAGAGGCCGAGGGTCTGGACTTCGCGCCCTACCCGGGCGAGCTCGGCAAGAAAATCTACAACTCGATCAGCAAGGAAGCCTGGCAACTCTGGATGAAACACCAGACGATGCTGGTCAATGAAAATCGTCTGAATCTTGCCGACCAGCGCGCCCGGCAGTATCTCGCCCGCCAGATGGAGAATTTCTTCTTCGGCGCCGGGGCCGAGCAGCCTGCCGGGTACGTTCCGCCGAGCGCTTGATATTCGGGCGCGCTGTCGAGGGGTTACTCCGGCAGCCGCGCACATTGCAGGCCACCGATATTGCGGCCTAGAATCGCCGAATCCGAAACCCGGTTCCGATTCACCCGCAAGGAATATTCATGGCCTCGTTGCAAGAACTGATTGCCCAGAAGGAAGCTCTCGAACGCGAAATCGAGCGCACCCAGCAGCAGGGTCGCGCCGACGCGATCGCGAAGATTCGCTCGCTGATGGGCGAATTCGGGCTCTCGGTTTCCGACCTGTCGGGCAAATCGGCGAGAGCCAAGCCGGGCAAGGCTCCGAAAGCCGGTGGCGGGAAGGTTCCCGCCAAGTATCGCAATTCGACCACCGGCGAAACCTGGAGCGGCCGCGGGCTGCAGCCGCGCTGGCTGAAAGCGGCGCTCGCGGCGGGTCATAAGCTCGATGAATTCGCGGTTTGAGCGTCGGTTTGAACGCCGGCGCGAATCCCCATGAACGAAGCCACCCGCGCGGTGGCTTTTTTGCGGCCGGCGGCACTTCTGCACTGCCGAACAGCGGGCACGCCGGCCACCGCCACGAGGTATCCGAAACACGGTAATAGTCGCGATCGGCATTGGCCCCGTTCGCATACATTCACGAACATTTCGCGACTGCATCTGTGTCCGACCTCCGCCTCGTTTCCCTGCTGAGCCCACCGCACGCGTGGCGTGATGCGAGACGCTGGGCCTTGCGGGTCGCGTTGCTCGCGATGGCGTACTGGCTGTTCGGCCGCACCGGGCCGGCCGTTTCGCGGCTCGGCACCGATGCCACGCTCCTCTGGCCGCCTGCCGGCATCGCGCTCGCGGCGCTGCTGCGTTGGGGGCCGGGCGTCTGGCCCGGAATCGCGATCGGCGCGTGGCTGGCAGCACCCTCCGCGGGGTTGCTCGGATCGCCCGGCGCGAGCGCCGTGCCGCACTGGCTCGTGGTGCTGCTCGCGGCCGGCAGCACACTCGGCCCGGTACTCGCCGCGATGGTGTTGCGCCACGAAGGGCTGCACGCCGAGCTCGACCGGCGTCGCGACCTGTGGCTGTACGGCGCGGTCGGCGTCGTCGCAGCGCCGGCATTCGGCGCGCTGAACGGCAGCTTCTGGCTTGCCGCGTCAGGCCTGATCGCGTGGGCCGATGGGCCGGCGACCTGGGCGCACTGGTGGGTCGGCGATGCGATGGGCGCGGTCGTTGTCGGCATCCCGCTGCTGACTCTGTCGCGCAGCGCGATCGCGCGGGCTTACGGCCAGTGGCGCTGGATTCCATCGGGCCTGCTCTCGCTGGGCGTGCTTGGCACCGCCGCCCTGGCGTTCACGCTGGCCGACAGCACGCTGTTGGCGCGCTGGCCGCTGGTGTTCGCGCCGCACCTGCTGCTGTGCTGGCTCGCGGCGCGCAGCGGGCTGTTCGCGGCCTCGTCGACGGCACTGGTACTCACGTTGCTCACGCTGATCGCGACGGCCGCCGGCATCGGCCCGTTCCTCGCGCCGCAATCCGGCCACGGCGTGGGGCTGTTCGCCGCCTACGTGTGCAGCCTGCTCGTGATCCCGTTGCTCGCCACGGCGCTGACAGGCGAGCTCGCGGCGAACGAACGGCGCTGGCACCTCGCGCTCGACGGTTCGCAGATCGGCATCGGCGAATGGGACCTGGCCTCGGGGCGCATCGCGCTCTCGGCACGCTGGCTCGCGATGCTCGGCTACGCATCGCAGGACTTCGGCCACACGCTCGAGGCGTTCTGGGCCCGCCTGCACCCGGACGATGCGCCCGGCGTGCAGCGTGCGTTCGCGCCGCTGCACACCGACAGCCCCGCGAACTGCCGAGCCGAATGCCGCATGCGCTGCCGTGACGACAGCTGGCGCTGGTTCGAGCTGCACGCGATCGTCTCGGAGCGCGATGCACTCGGCGCGCCGCTGCGCATCGTCAACACCGCGCGCGAGATCGGCGATCTGCAGGCCGCGCGCGAGCGCCAGCACGTCGTCGAGAGCCTGTTCGAACATCTGCACGAGGGCCTCCTGATCACGGACGCGCAGAACCGCGTGGTCGAGGCGAACCCGGCCTACACGCAGATCACCGGCTACGGCCGCCACGAGATCCTCGGCACCGTGCCCAGCCTGTGGCGCAGCGCCGAGCCCGGCTCCGAGCAAGCGGCGCAGCGCAGCGCGATGTGCGCGAGCCTGGACGCCACCGGTTCCTGGCGCGGCGAGCTGATGGACCAGCGCCGTGACGGCGAGGCCTGCCTGCTGCAGCTCAGCGTCTCGCGCGTGCGCGACCCGAACGGCAGCGTCCGCAACCACGTGATCGCGATCGCCGACGTGACGCGGGCGCGCGAGCAGCTCGAGCAGTTGCAGCGCCAGGCGCATTTCGACGAGCTGACGCGGCTGCCGAACCGCGTGCGCCTCGCACAGATGCTGACCGACGCGATGCAGACCAGCCGCCGCGAGGGTTCGCTGCTGACCGTGTGTTATCTCGACCTCGATCACTTCAAGCCGGTCAACGACCGTCATGGCCACGAGGCCGGGGACCGCCTGCTGGTCGAGCTCGCGAACCGCATGCGCCGCTCGCTGCGCTCGTGGGCCGGCGGCGACGACGTGGTCGCGCGCATCGGCGGCGACGAGTTCGTGCTGCTGCTGCGCACCGCAACGCTGGAAGAAAGCCGCCACGCGGTCGAGCGCGTGCTGCAACAGATCGGCCAGCCGTACGCGCTGGGCGTCGGCGCCGGGCCGACGCTGATCACCGCGAGCATCGGCGCGACCGTTTTCCCGCTGGACGGCGCCGACGCCGAGACGCTGCTGCGCCACGCCGATCATGCGATGTACGGCGCGAAGCAGGCCGGCCGCAACGGCTACCTCTTCTTCGACGCCGAGCACGATCGCCGCGCCGAGGCGCGCTTCGTCGCGCTCGGCCGCGTGCAGGAGGCGCTCGACCACCACGAGTTCCGCCTGTACTTCCAGCCCAAGGTCGACATGCGCACGGCCAAGGTGCTCGGCGCCGAGGCGCTGCTGCGCTGGCGCCACCCCGAGCAGGGCGTGATCTCGCCGGCGCAGTTCCTGCCGCTGATCGAGAACACGGGCCTGTCGGTCAGCGTCGGCAACTGGGTGCTGCAGCAGGGGATCGATCAGCTCGCCCAGTGGCTGCGGCAGGGACTGGACATCACGCTGAGCATCAACGTCTCGGCGCGCCACCTGCAGGAGCCGCTGTTCGCGCAGCATCTGGGCGGGCTGCTGTCGCGACACCAGACGCCGGTTGCGCAGCGCCTGATCATCGAGGTGCTCGAGACCGCCGCGCTCGCCGACGTCGACTACACGATCAGCCTGATGGAGGAGTGCCGCGCGCTCGGCGTGCGCTTCGCGCTCGACGACTTCGGCACCGGCTACTCGACCTTCACCTACCTGAAGCGGCTGCCGCTGGACATGCTGAAGATCGACCGCTCGTTCGTCATCAACATGCTGAGCGATCGCCAGGATCTCGCGATCGTCGAGGGCGTGATCGGGCTGTCGCAGACGTTCGGCTGCAGCGTCGTCGCCGAAGGCGTCGAGACGCCGGAACAAGCGCGCCGGCTGATCGAGATCGGCTGCGTCGTCGGCCAGGGCAACGGCATCGCCGCGGCGATGCCCGCCGAGCACCTGCTCGACTGGGTGCGGGACTACCGCGGCATGGACCAGGCGAGCACGCCCTTCCCGGCGGACCGCGCCGCGCCGACGGCGATCGACAGCCTCACGCACTGAGGCGAGCTGCGCGGCGCGCTGGGCGCCGTCAACCCGAACGGCGTCAGCTCGCGTCGGCTCAATCGAGGTTGAAGCCGACTTCGACCGCCCCGGTCTGCACCCGTGTGACCGGCTGGAAACGCCACTGTCCGACCGCCGCCAGCGCCGCGGCATTCAGGCGCGGGTTGCTCGTGTGCAGCACCTCGAGGTCGGCGACGCTGCCGTCGGCCAGCACGCTGAAGCGCACCTGCACCGCGCCGCGGCGCAGCGCGCGCATCACCGCCGCCGGGAACTGCGGCTCGGGCTGCGCGATCGGCACGAGCGCCACCGGGCCGTCCACCGGCGCCTCGATCGGTGGCACGGCCGCAGGCGGTGGGCTGGTCTCGGTGCGCGCAGGTTTCGCGATGGCCTCGCCGGGCTTCGTCCGCTCCGCTCCAACGCCGGCCGCGACCGTGGACGCAGCGGGCGTCTTCGCCGCCTCGACCAGCGTGCGCGTTTCGGCGCCGCCGGGTGCCGATGCGGCCGCGAGGGCTTCGGGTTTCGGGCGCAGCACCCCCTCGGGCACCGGATCGGGGGCCGCGCGCACCGGCGAGGCTCGGGCGGCGGTCTTGCTGGGCGCTGCGGGCCGATCCTCCTTGGCCTCCTTCGCGTCCTTGGCCTGAGCCGGCGAGGTTGTCGTCTTGCGGGTGCGATCGCCCTGGATCATGATCCAGTGAAACACCTTCTCGGCATCGCGCTTGGCACGCTCGCTCGGCGCCGCATCGCCGGCGCCGGATGCCGACGCTGATGCCGATGGCGACCCTGGCGCCGCGGTGGTTTGCGCGAAGACCGGCAGGTCCGCCGCCGCGCACGCGGCGATGAGCAGCGCGACCCTGCAATGGCCAGGAAGCATCAGCGACATGGTCCCTCGACGACGTTTCTTTTCCGGGATGCGCGCGGATATCTCGGCGCTTCCGGGGCCCGCCGCATCGACCGGTTCATGACCGGCGGCGGCGTCGCGCGAGTCTAGCCAGCGCCGTGCCAGGCATCGCGTGCGGCCGGCCATCTGCGCCTCGGTCGACGCGCAGTTCGTCACGCTAGACTCGCCCGGTGATCCCGCCCGCCTTCCTTCAGGACCTGCTGTCGCGCGTCGACGTGGTCGACCTGGTAGGCCGGCACGTGCAGCTCAAGCGCGGCGGCGCGAATTGGAGCGGGCTGTGCCCGTTCCATGCCGAGAAGTCGCCGAGCTTCACGGTGAGCCCGAGCAAGCAGTTCTATCACTGCTTCGGCTGCGGGGCGCATGGCGATGCGATCCGCTTCCTCGTCGAGTACAGCGGCATGAGCTTCATCGACGCGGTGAAGGACTTGGCCCAGCAGGTCGGCATGACCGTGCCCGACGACGACCGCACGCCGCAGCAGCGTGAGCAGGCCGAAGCGCAGAAGCAGCGCCGCGCCACGCTCAGCGACGTGCTCGCCAAAGCCGCCGACGCCTACCGCAAGCAGCTGCGGCAAAGCCCGCGCGCGGTCGACTACCTGAAGGGCCGCGGCCTGTCCGGCGAGATCGCCGCGCGCTTCGGCCTGGGCTACGCGAGCGACGGCTGGCGCGGCCTCGCGAGCGTGTTTCCCAGCTACGACGACCCGCTGCTCGAAGAAAGCGGGCTGGTCATCGCGCACGGCGATGAAGGCGAAGATGAGTCACAGCGCGAGTCACAGCGCAAGCGCTATGACCGTTTCCGCGACCGCATCATGTTCCCGATCCGCTCGGTGCAGGGCGACGTGATCGGCTTCGGCGGCCGAGTGCTCGACCGCGGCGAACCCAAGTACCTGAACTCGCCCGAGACGCCGGTGTTCAGCAAGGGCCGCGAGCTGTACGGTCTGTTCGAGGCGCGCACCGCGATCCGCGAACGCGGCCACGCGCTGGTCGTCGAGGGCTACATGGACGTGGTCGCGCTCGCGCAATCGGGCTTCGGCAACGCGGTCGCGACGCTCGGCACGGCGTGCACGCCCGACCACGTGCAGAAGCTCTTTCGCTTCACCGATTCGGTCGTCTTCAGCTTCGACGGCGACGCCGCCGGGCGCCGCGCCGCCTCGCGCGCGCTCGAGGCGAGCCTGCCGCACGCGACCGACACTCGCACGATCCGCTTCCTGTTCCTGCCGAGCGAGCACGACCCCGATTCGTACGTGCGCGAGCTCGGCGCCGAGGCGTTCGAGCAGTGCATCGCACAGGCGGTGCCGCTGTCGCGCCAGCTCGCCGAGCTGGCCAGCGACGGCAACGACTTGACGACCGCCGAAGGCCGCGCCCGCATGCTCGCGACCGCGAAGCCGCTGTGGTCGGCGTTGCCCGGCGGCGCGCTGAAGCGCCAGCTCCTGGGCGATCTCGCGGCGCTCGGCCGGTTCGAATCCGCGGAGCTCGATGCCCTGTGGGGCGGCGGTCCGGCGCAGCGCCGCACGGGCAGCAGCACGCTGGCGGCGCGGCCGCTGACGCGTCGCCGGGACAGCGCCAACCGCGCGGTCACCTCGCGTCTCGAACGCGCGGTGTGGCTGCTGATCCAACGCAGCGACCTGTGGATCGGCTTGGACGGCGAATCGCACGATCTGCTCGCCAACCAGCCGGCGCCGTACGACGCCTTCTTCGGCTGCGTCGAGCGCAGCCTGCATGACCACGGGCCACTCGGCGCAGACGCGATGCGCGCCGAGCTGCGCGCCGCGGCGGCCTCGATCGACGGTGCCGCGCCGGTGCTCGACCGGATCGTCGCGCTGCTCGACCCCGAACCCGGCACCGACCTCGGCGTCGAGTTGCGACTCGTGCTGGACGCGCTGCGGCTGCAGGCCGTCGACGAGGAGCTGAAGCTGCTGTTCGAGTCAGGCCTGAGGTCGCCCGATGCCCAGCGACGCGGTCAGTTCCTGCAGGAGGAGCGGCGCCGGCTGAAGGCGCCACCGGTCGCGCCTACGGCCTGACGGCGCGTCAGACCCCTCTTGCTCATTGGCAATTCGGCGCCCGAGACGGTATAATCCTCGGTTGACGTACGCGCGGCAAGTGTGACAGCAGCACCTCCGGGCCTCGGCCACCCTCTGAACCAGGGTCCCTGAACGGGAACTAAGCAATTGGCCACCCTCTTCCCGCAAGGGCTGCACTCCCGAATGTTCACCCGAACTTGCCCGCACCGGCGTGTCACGCTCGGGTCGCCTGCTCACGCGGTGGCCATCCCGATGCGCGCTGCCGGTCTTGAATTTCGCACCGATGTGCGCAGTTCAGCATCAGGGCACCGAGTTCAAGGCTCATCGAGCCTATAGCCCCATCCACTGAGGAATTGCATGACCGCCGCGAAGAAAAGCGCTCCCGCCAAGACCGCTGCGCCCGCGCCTGCCGCCAAGAGCGCGGCGAAGGGCACGGCCGCAAAGGCCGAAGACCTGAAGAAGACCACCGCCGCCAAGCCCGCTGCGAAAGCAGCGACGGCCAAGGCCGCCGTCGTCGAAGCCAAGGGCAAGCCGGGGCGCAAGCCGAAGGTCGACGACAAGGCCAAGAAGCCCGCTGAAGACGGCGACGTCGATCTGTCCGATCTCGAGTCCGATCTCGAAGGCGAACCCGAGGTCGACACGGCTGCCGCCGACACCGCCGAGAAGGCCAAGGCCAAGCCGCTGCGCATGAAGGTCAGCCGCGCCAAGGAGCGCGCGCTGATGCGTGAGTTCGGCCTGGACGAGACCGCGCTGACCGAAGAGGAAGTCGCGAAGCGTCGCCAGGAGCTGAAGACGCTGATCAAGATGGGCAAGACGCGTGGTTTCCTGACGCATCAGGAAATCAACGACCACCTGCCCGAGAAGCTCGTCGACAACGAAATCCTCGAGGCGATCGTCTCGATGCTCAACGACATGGGCATCGCGGTCTACGAGCAGGCGCCCGATGCGGCGACGCTGCTGATCGCCGGCGGCGGCGCGACCACCGCCACCGAGGAAGAAGCCGAAGAAGCGGCCGAAGCGGCGCTCTCGACCGTTGATTCCGAATTCGGCCGCACGACCGATCCGGTGCGCATGTACATGCGCGAGATGGGCACCGTCGAGCTGCTGACCCGCGAAGGCGAAATCGAGATCGCCAAGCGCATCGAAGGCGGGCTGCAGGCGATGATGTTCGCGATCAGCGCGTCGCCGACGACGATCGCCGAGCTCATCTCCTACGCCGACAAGATCGGCTCGGGCGAGATGAAGATCTCCGAAGTTGTCGACGGTTTCGTCTCCGAGGACGAGGCCGACGACTACGTAGCCGAGGAAGACGTCGACTTCTTCGACGAGGAAGACGATGACGACGGCCAGGGCGGCAGCAAGGCGCTGACCAAGAAGCTCGAAGAGCTGAAGACCGCCGCGCTCGTGAAGTTCGATGCGCTGCGCATCAACTTCGACAAGATGCGCAAGGCCTTCGAGAAGGAAGGCTATCAATCGGCGGCCTACAACAAGGCCCAGCATGCGATCAGCTCCGAGCTGATGACGATCCGCTTCACGGTCAAGACGATCGAGAAGCTGTGCGGCATCCTGCGTTCGCAGGTCGACGACGTGCGCCGCTACGAACGCGAGCTGCGCAAGATCCTGGTCGACAAGTGCGGCATGCCGCAGGAATACTTCATCAAGCACTTCCCGCCGAACGCGCTGAACCTGAAGTGGGCGGAGAAGGAAGTCGCGCTGGCCAAGCCGTACAGCGTCATCCTGGCGCGCAACCTGCCGCCGGTGCAGGAGCTGCAGAAGAAGCTGATGGACCAGCAAGGGCGGGCGGTCGTGCCGCTCGAGGACCTGAAGCAGATCAACAAGCGCATGAACGAGGGCGAGAAGGCCTCGCGCGACGCGAAGAAGGAGATGATCGAGGCCAACCTGCGCCTGGTGATCTCGATCGCGAAGAAGTACACCAACCGCGGCCTGCAGTTCCTCGACCTGATCCAGGAGGGCAACATCGGCCTGATGAAGGCGGTCGACAAGTTCGAATACCGCCGCGGCTACAAGTTCTCGACGTACGCGACGTGGTGGATCCGCCAGGCGATCACGCGCTCGATCGCGGACCAGGCGCGCACGATCCGCATCCCGGTGCACATGATCGAGACGATCAACAAGATGAACCGGATCTCGCGCCAGATCCTCCAGGAGACCGGCCAGGAGCCCGACCCGGCGACGCTCGCGGTGCGGATGGAGATGCCCGAGGAGAAGATCCGCAAGATCCTCAAGATCTCCAAGGAGCCGATCTCGATGGAAACGCCGATCGGCGACGACGACGATTCGCACCTCGGCGA
>Ga0070706_100000749_pt1 | contig 36406 bp, 50 predicted proteins | sample KBSK5501metaG_FD_65476 | JGI IMG/M metagenome (GOLD analysis project Ga0070706, IMG submission 65476) | Corn, switchgrass and miscanthus rhizosphere microbial communities from Kellogg Biological Station, Michigan, USA - KBS K5-50-1 metaG | ecosystem: Host-associated > Plants > Roots >... | reverse complement strand
CTGTCGCCGCGCAGCCGGGTGATAGCCTCTGCCACCATTTGTACAGTGATCATCCTCGTGCCTCCTGACTTACGGCGCGGGGCTTGCGCGGAGCGGCGCGATATGTCATACTAAAGTGCGTTATACTATGTTGTATCATATGCTCCCCTTTCTAAGGGTGTGTGATAGGTTTCTTTGCTGTTTCTATGCTATAATAAATGACAAAGAAACCAACAGGGCCAGGGCGTTGCAGCGGCAAACTTCAAGCGCTCTGGCTTTTGCTTTTAGTCGTCTTTTTTGGGCGGTTTGTTTCTCTCGATAAAGGCTTCCAGTTCGGCACGGTCAACCCGCCATTCCTTGCCGATCTTAATCCCCGGTAAGTATCCGCTTCGTAACCAGATGAACACCCGTCGCTCAGGCACACTGAGCCGTTTAGCGACTTCCTCCGGCGTAAGCAACGGCTGCATCAGTGTTATCGTCTCCATGAGTATCCTTCGCTGTACCAAGATGTACTGAAATGTAGTATAATACAGACAAGCACATAATACCATGCTACCCTACAAATTTCAAGAGGTTTTTATGACAGTTTTTTCATTTACGTTAAAACTCGAACATAACATTATGTCGAGTAATAATGGAGGCCAGACCATGTATCACGCCCAACCTTTTCTTTTCCCCATCTATTCCATCTATGCATTGATCGACCCTCGTGATAATTCTGTTCATTACATCGGCATGAGCAAGCAGCCAGAATACCGCCTGTCTCAACATTTTTACCGTAAATTTGGCGGAGCCTATGACTGGCTACAGGAGCTCCTTCAACAGGGCTTACAGCCACTTCTTAGCATTCTTGAGACGACTGAAAATGAGCAGTATGCCTTCACCCGTGAAAGATACTGGATTGACTTCTATACAGAGCGGCACGCTCCACTTGCCAACAAATCTCCATATCATATGCGCAAACAGCTAAAGCGCCCTAAACACTCTTTGGGTTACTAGAACGTTTTTATATCCGTTGGAACGTTTGTCACTGGAAACGTTATGTAAAGTATGCTACACTTGCGATACAGGTGTTGCACCTTCCCCATAGATTGTAACCAGGTCTGTACTGCATCCCCTTATGCAACCATGTAGGCGTGAGGCGGGAGCCTTTCCCGCCAATTCACACCTGGATACCTTATGTTTAATACCTGGCCTATACCCTGGCAGGAGTGCGCGTCTGCGTTCCTGCAATCGATCTATGATATCTCCGGCTCCGAGCCAAGCCGCGAGACGTATCGCTCAAACCTTGCTCGATTCTTCAAGCATTGTGGCAAGCAGCCCGACGAGGTTTCTCGTAGCGATGTCCTCGCTTTCATGCAAAGCCCAAGTATCGCACGATGTAACCCTGGCGGCGAGGCCTCGGCTAGCACGAAAAACCAACGCCTCTGTGTCCTCACCTCGTTCTATCGCTTCGCCAGCTCCTATGAGGCCAATGGCGAACCTATCTACCAGAAGGCTATACCAACCCAAGGGATACGCTACCTCAAGCCTGATGCGCCCTATCGCTCGATGAATACCGACGAACTCAAGCGCTTCTTTGCGGCGATCCCCGGCGATACGATCAAAGGTAAGCGCGATTATGCTCTCTTCGCTACCTACTTCTGGACAGCCAGGCGGCGCAACGAGATTGCCGCTATCCGGTGGCGCGACATCGAACCCGCTATTATTGTCGAGCGCGACGGAACCAGGCGAACCGGCCATGTCTATCGCTATCGCCCGAAAGGCAAGCACAGGCAAATCAAGACGAAAGAGCTACCGCCGCGTGCCTGGCAACTCATCGAGCGCTATCTTGAGTCATCCGGTAGGCTCTTCACCATCCAGCCGGACGACTTCATTTTCATTTCGACGAAACCCGGGCAAGCAGGCAAACCGTTGCACGACGATTATATTAATACCCTTTTCAAACAGTATGCGATAGCCGCAAACCTTGATGTCAACCGGCTTAGTTTACACTCACTTCGCCACGGCGCAGCCCATGAGCGCCAGCAGGCCGGGCAAGATATCCTCCTCATCAAAGACCTGCTGGATCACGAACGCCTGGATACGACATTCCGCTATTTGCAGCGTATCGGCGGCGTTGCTGACCCAGGCGCAAAGCTGCTTGAAGCCAGGTATGGCCTCTAAATGGCTCGCTCTATCTTCCTGGTACACTCCTACGGAATGGCTCGCTCATTGACTTTGGCACTCTCTCAGACGTTGGCTCGCTCTGCATCGATGGTACTCTCATGGTCATTGGCTCGCTCTAACCTCTTGGCACTCTCTTGTAACATGGCTCGCTCCGCGTCATTGGTACTCTCATCCGGAGTGGCTCGCTCGCTAACAATGGTACTCTCAGATACCTTGGCTCGCTCGCGCCTATTGGTGCTCTCTATCAAGATGGCTCGCTCGCAGATGGCGGTACTCTCTGGGCGAATGGCTCGCTCTTGCATTATGATACTCTCATTCTTCCTGGCTCGCTCTCCTTTTAAGGTGCTCTCTTGCCATGTGGCTCGCTCCGCTACGATGGTGCTCTCCCAGGGACTGGCTCGCTCTTCATCAATGGTGCTCTCGTAAACCCTGGCTCGCTCTATCATCTTGGTACTCTCTCGACATTCGGCTCGCTCACATCCACTGGTGCTCTCCAAAGACTTGGCTCGCTCGTATGGTATGATGCTATCCAGCACATTGGCTCGCTCAATATGTATGGTACTCTCAAGTATAATGGCTCGCTCATCTTTCATGGTACTTTCCAAGCTGTTGGCTCGCTCACACTGTCTGGACTCTCCTATAGGATAGCTCGCTCTTTTGCTGTGGCACTCTCCTTGCAAGTGGCTCGCTCGCTTTTTTTGGTACTCTCTGCTAAGATGGCTCGCTCTTCAGCCTTGGTACTCTCGACCTTTTTGGCTTAGTCGTCCTCCATCGGCCAATTAGGTGGCTTCAAGAGGTCAACATGTCCCATGTGTTCAATAACGAATGGTTTGGGCGGTAATGTGCCATATTCGGTTTCGTACCACACCCAATGGAGATGTGATAAGAACATCTTGACCGCATACCGCTTAGCACGCTCGTTGATGTGCGCAGGTGGCAGCTTGCCCTGTGCATATGCTTTATAGGCTTCGGTTTCCTTACCCACTTTCTTGACAAGCGCCGCCGCCTGCTCAGCAAATGCACCCACTTCGTTGCGTTCCTGCTCTTGCGCTTTACGCGCTACATACAGCTTGCCATACACATCACGCTCGTTATTCTGGACCTTGACAAAGCTCTCCCCGATCTTCCAGCAGATCACTTTGAGTTCTGCATTCCAGGGGCGTTTCTGGCCTTTCTCCCAGGAAGCATTCGGGTTGAGTCCGGCAAAACTCCAGATATGCCCAACGGTCGGCGCTTTCGTGATGTCGATATGGGCCAGCAGGCCAGCGGCCAGCACCGGGCCAATCCCGATAATAGACCGGGCCCATTTGCCAACAACATTCGACTTACTGTACTTATCCAGAGCAGATTGGATATTCTTCTCTAAGCCTTCCGTATTGCTATACATCCAGCGTATGAGGTCGTGTGGTTCGCCTGACTCAGACAAGGCGCGTATCTGATTGCCAAAGCGGATACGGTAGCCTTGTACCTGGTAGTAAGCGTCCACCATGAATCTGGCTTCCCCCGATGAGAGGACTTGCGCGGCCGTGCGCAAGTCTTTGTCGAGCTTGACAAACGGCTCAAGTCCTACGGTGTCTAACATACTATTGCCTTTCTTATTCTCGCCCGGTGAGTATCGCTCTGATGCGTTTAGCATCTTTGGCTTTCACCATGCCGACGTTGAGACGTTCTCCGCCCTGACCATGAATGATAAGCTTGTGGCGACTCATGCCGGGCAGCCACATTGCCAGCTTGCTATCCAGGGCCGTGAATGATGAGCGTGCCATCGTCTGTGATTTGATGGAGCCGAGTTCGACGATAATATGCGTATCGGTAATAATCACTTTACCTTGCGAGCAACGAGTACGTAAGAGTTCTGCCATGATGTTCTTCCTTTCTACTGTATGATGCACTACGAGTTTTGCGGTTTCTGCTTCAGCGAGAGCGCGGGCGGAACGACGTTAGACCTCACCGCTGGTTGCTTGTCCGTCTGCTGTTTTCGCTCTTGTGCTTCCTGGCGAAGTTGCCAGATACGCTCGAAATCCTCAAGCTTCATGTAGGCGCGTCTATCGAGCGGAAACCGCTTTTTCTCGATCTTCAGGTGATCCAGGTAGTAACGCAAGGTGCCACGAGCGACACCAAGCCTTTCTGTTGCCTCCTTGAGCGAAATGTATTTTTCTTTCATGTCACCTCTTCATTGTGATAAATGCTGATATCCTAGTTATAACATACGAGTTTTGGCGTGTCAAGGCGAAAGATGCCAAATAAGTGGCTACAAGTGTTGACATATGGCTACGAATAGGCTATAATGTATATAGACAGTGAAACACAAAGGAGATCAAGATTATGAAGACACAAGCAACCATCCAGAGCGCGGCTATCTACCGTGTCACCGATAAAGTCACCGGCGAGAAGTTCTTCCTGGTGAAGAGCGACAGTTGCCGCGACTGCTACCACGAAGTGCGCTGGGACTCGGAACGGTTGGCCTGGACCTGCAACGGCGAGCATTGCCAGTACCAGCGCGGCGGCACCACCTGCAAGCACGCTCGTGCGGCCTCAGAGGTGATGCAGGCACGGCGCCACGCGGCAGTCCGGCTGCAAGCGGCAGAAGAGCGTGCGGTAGCCAACCTGGCATCAGCCGCTCGGCCCATCGACGAGCGCGGCAGCCTCAACCATACCAGCCGCGGCTTTAGTCTGCTACGCTAATGGACAGTTGGCAAAGAATGTTGGAGGATGAGCGCGAGGAATTGCGCTTCTTCCTCCGAGAAGAATTCAAGGAGAAAGAATCGATGGATCAAGAAGAGAGAGAAATGGTAAAGCGTTGGATCGAAGAGGCAATCAAGCCGCTCGTGGAGCGCATTGAAGCACTTGAGCGCGACATGGATAACCACGAGCACGATGAGTATGCCAGTATTGATCATGTCGAGCGATCTGAGGAAAGCGTCAAGAGTCAGATTTACCGATTGCGCAATGACCTGGATAACCTGGAATACCGCGTGAATGATGTAGATCGTAAAGCAGAACGGGCGCAATCCGCAGCCGATAACGCTAGCCGCAATTCTCGTGGCTGGTAAGGATCAAGGCAATGCCATTCAATCCGAGCGATCACTTAATGCAAATCAAGAACAAAAACGGCTCGTCTGATTACCTACAAGTAGCGTGGCGTCTCGTCTGGTTCAGGGAGAAACACCCCCAGGGCACGGTCGATACTGAAGAAGTGGTTATCGACCTGGATCGGGAGGTACAAGAAGAGACGTATGCATGGAATCAAGAAACGCGCCGGTCTGAAAAAGTGATGAAGCATGGTCGCGGTTATGCGCGGTTCCGAGCTACCGTTACCGATGGTAAGGGCGGGCGGGCTACTGGCACGAAATCCGAACATGCCGCAAGTTTCCCTGACTACATCGAAAAAGCCGAAACCGGCGCGGTTGGCCGCGCTCTTGCTATGCTTGGCTTCGGCACGCAGTTCACCGGAGATGAGTTTGACGAAGGCGAGCGATTGGCGGATATGCCGCTAGATCGCGGCCAGGTATCCGATAACGGGCGTAAGGGAATAGAAGCCGATACACCTAAAGCTGCTGCTGGCACTGAACACTTGACGAACGGGGACGGTTCGCCTGCATTCCCTGAGCGCATGAAACCTTCAGACGTTGAAAAGCTCTATAGCGATTTCTGGCTCTGGACAGGGCTCGATGCAGAGGTCGATGTACGCAAGCGCTGGGAAGCCTGGAAGAGTAGCCTCTTCGGAAAAGCGTACATTGCTGACCAGGACTTGACAGTGAAGCAGGGGGAAACCCTGCATGAGCGACTTGCAGCGGCACAAAAGAAAGCCGCCGTGACGAAAGGAGGTGATCGATGACTAAGAAGATATGCCCTGCCTGCATGGAGAAATGCACGAAGCTCTACGAAATCACGATCGGCGGCGTACAACGTATTCGCGTTTGTTTCCGTTGCAAGCGGGCACATCTCGCCTACGAGCGGGAACTAGCGCGTAAGAAGATCAAAGCCTCTTGATGTATGAGCGATTACTCGGTGTAAGAGATTTCTCGTAGGCAGTTCACAGATTTCTCTCATGTAGTTTGAGAGAAGGTTAGGTACACTCAGGAGAGAAGTACATGGCAGACGCGCAAGGCCCGAACATGAGCCGGGAATGGAACCTTGAAATTGGCGAAAAGTTGCTCGGTATCATCCGAGAAGAAAGGAACAAGACAATGTTACGAAAAGAGAATCAGCCGCGCGGGCATTTCCCGCTCGACGAGTACCGCAATGAGCGGGCGCGCCCGCTCATGACGTTTGTGGTTACGTTGTGGGTTGGGACGAGCGCGGAGAAAGTGCGAGCGCTCGTCGTTGAAGTCGAAAGCGACACGCAGACCAACGCGGTGTCGCAGGCACGCCAGGATTATGCATCCGAGGCGTCTAGGGTCGTGCATGAGCCAGAAGTGCAAATCATGAAAGGGACTGCTATCTGGCTGGCAGTTCCCAAAGAGTAGCTATGCCTGAGGAAGCCGCCATACAAGCGGCTTCCCGTCCATTCCACAAGTATCGTGACTTGCTGAGCTACTAGAAAAGGAGTTCAAGATGAATAGTTGGGTATGTGAATGTGGGGAACATAATCCCGATACCCGTTCAACATGTCGTAAGTGTGGAAGATAGAACAGAAGACAGCGTAACGGATCATACTTGTGATTAGAAAGGACAAGGTATGGAAGCATCTATGGTAATCCCCGTTATTGAAGAGCAAATCGTTGTTGACAGACACCTGGCCGAAAACGGCTACGAGTGCGAAAATCCTGATTGCATTTGTCACTGGGAACGACGGACGCAAGAGCAGGACTACGAGACAGGAACCCATGCGCCCGATTGTAGGTGTTTTTGGTGTGAACCGCAAAACTAATCGATTAGCTGGCTCGCTGGTCGGCCTATAGGCCAGCAAGGAGAACGTCTTGAAACTAGCGATAATTGACCTTGATGGCGTGATTTGTAATGTGGATGCTCGCTTCGCACAAGCGGAGGAAGTGAAACAAGCCTATATCAAGCAGACGGGCGGCTACCCCTATTATGATGAGCGGGAAGCAACTAATGTCTACTGGCGGGCCGTGTTTGACCCGGCGCAGGTGCCGAAGGACACGCTGATCGACGGTGTGAATGAGGCGTTGCTAAGCGTACAAGAGGCTGGCTATAAAGTTATCTTCTTGACATCACGGCCTGAGTCGATGAGAGACGCTACAGCGCATTGGCTGTTTGAGCATACCGTCTATGATAGCGACGATGAGCTGGTCATGAAACTATCAGCTTTCCAGTACGTGAAAACAACCGTCTGGAAAGCCGGTATGGTGCAAACGCTGGAGGCGCTCTATGGCGCAACTGATCTCTTGATCATCGATGACGAGCAGGTGAATATCAACGAGCATCTGAAATACTTCAGCAATGTGCAGACCCGGGAACTATGCAGGAGCCTCGCTGAAGCCGTGGCAAAGCTCAATGGCACGTGGGTCGAGCCCGATCCATTTGCGCCGGAGTTCTGATTGACAACCTGATGCCCGGATGCTAGGATGAGCATGTAGCATCATGACCCCAGGCGCAGGTGGGTAGGTACCATAAGACCTAGAACAGCGTCGGCCCCGCAGAGTGTATCAACAGCACCGAAGCGGGGATTTTTAACAGAAAGAGGGTGAGGCTCCCGGAAGAGATTGACAACCGCATAGAAGCACAGACAACCCAAGCCCTCTGTGTGCGGAACGTCCGGAGGGCTTTTCATTTTGTATATAATGGAAAAAAACAGGAGGTGAAGATGCAAAGACAATTGTACATCCTTAAGAAACATACAGATTTACTGACCGCGCGTCACCTGGCACTACAAGAATATGAAAAGTTTTTCCAGCAGTTCCACACACATATCAGCAACTCAACGCACACTATCCTCAGAGAGCGGTATGTGCTTGAAGGCAAGATGGCCTACCTGATTCGAATAGGATTTACCGAGGATACTTCCCTACCTGCATTCTCTGTAATGCAAGACTGGGCGGAGAAAAACATCACGAGTGATTTGACCAATGAAATATGATATAATCGGTCATAGACTTCTAGAGGGTGCGACTTGCTATGCTGAGCGACCAGGATACTGACCAAATGCCAGTGGTAAGACTGAAACACCTTTCCCCGACCTGGGTGAAACAATTAGATGAAGAGGTCGGCAAAAGGGGCATGTTCTGTGATCTCCTGGCCGTCTTTCGTGGCTGGGGTAAGCCAGTCATCGCACGTATCACTGAGGATTGGCCCCTGCACTCACGCAAGCCCAAAACGAATGATTGAAGCTCGAATAATGACTCCGGTGAGAATACCACACCGCTGACATCGAAAATGTCGCGTGGGGAGAAGTCGGTTCGACTCCGATGAGGGCTATCTATCCCCAATTTTTTAACAGTGCGTACTGGCAGGGAAGCAAGCCAGAAGCCGTGCTGGACACGGATACAAGAGCCTCTTGCAATGGCTCGGTTTCGCGGGATAGGCGATGAGGGTATACGGACTCTATCCATTTGGCCGTATGCTAGGGGAACGAGTACACTAGAGGCTCAGCTTCCATTCCCTCATTGACTTTTACTGAAGCCAGGGCTATACTATTGCTATAGAGCGTGTCACGTAAAGTAAAAAATCTGTTTTCGGCGTTCTCAATCTACGGATTGAGGCGCCGTTTTTTATTGGAGTAAGCAAGCAGGCAACGTTTCCTATAATTGTTGTTAGTAGCAATGCAACAGCGTAGAATAGCGGTAGAACAGGCTTTACAGGCTCATCGACGAGGTGAAAGGGATGTGATCCGTGGTCGATTGGAAAGCAATTCAATCCAAGTACGAGCAAGGGGCATCCTTGCGCGATGTTGTTGCTAAAGTTGCCCCACAAGCCGACTTATGCTATAATGAGGCATCAAATATTGTTGCGCTAGGCGGTGCTGCTAACACCCCTAGCCGGATACATCTGCAAGGAGACGTATCGATGGATATGATACCGCAAGACAACACGCCCCGCAACGCCGATTGGGAATTGATTAGACAGAGCTTTGAGCAGGGTGCCTCTTTACGTGAAATTGCAGCGCGTTATGGCAGTTCCCCGGCAACCATTTTGCGGCGGGCTCGCCATGAGCAGTGGCAAAGGTCACTCACGACACATGATCCCGTTTGGAATAAATCCCGCGCTGAACGCAAATGGCGATTGAAACATCTTCATAAAGAACACTCCCACACGGATAAGGCCGTAGCTGTTTATTCCATCTATGCCCTCATTGATCCTAGAGATCAGTTAGTTCGCTATGTGGGTATGAGCCAAGATGTAATTAGGCGTTTTGGCTCACATCTCCGGCTAGAACATGATGAATCAAATCCCGCTAAGACTGCTTGGATATCGGACTTAAGTTCGCATGTTTTACTCCCTATTCTTTCTGTATTAGAGACGGGTTTAACCTTCTATGATGCATCGAGAAGGGAAAAATATTGGATCACGTATTTTGCTTATGGCTTGGACATGCCTCTTGTCAATTATCGCCCATATAGTGAGATGCAGTATGATTGATTGGGCAAAGATTAGGACAGAGTATGAAAGTGGTCTATCTTTGCGCCAACTTGCAGTAAAGTATGGTGTTGGCAAATCCACGATTGCGGAGCGCAAGTACAAAGAGCAATGGGACAGACCGGACACCGGACACCGGACACCGGACGCAAAACACGCACAAATCAACAAAAATTCGACACCTAAAAAAGACCTCAGTACCAAAGATAGACAACGCCTTTTCCTTGAAGCCTTTTCCGAACATGCCAATGTGCTGCTTGCTGCTCGCGCTGCTGACATTGATCGTACCACTGTCTATACCTGGCTAGAGCACGATGAAGACTTTTCTTTCGCCTATAATCAGGCGAAAGAAGACGCCAAAGACGTGCTACGCGCTGAAATCTATCGACGTGGCAAAGAGGGATGGGATGAGTCAATCTATGAATTGGGCGTGCTTACGAAGACTGTACGCAAGCATAGCGACACGCTGCTCATCTTCCACGCCAAGATGCTCATGCCTGAGTACCGCGAGAAGTCTACCGTTGATGTCAACAGTTATACGCAGGTGCAACGTGACCCAGCGTTGCAGCAACTCACCGACGAGGAGTTAGAAACGCTTGCGAGGATCGATGACCGCATCGCGCACCACGGGGAGTAACGCACTGTTACATCCTCAAAAACTGAAGAAGGAGCTACAAGAACGAGGCAGAGAATCGTTCCGTTTCTTTGCACGGCAAGCCTGGCCTGTGCTTGAGCCAGGAACGGATCTTATCTGGAACTGGCACCTCGACGCGATCTGTGACCATCTGCAAGCCGTGTTCGAGCGGCGCATCAAACGATTAGCCATCACCATCGCGCCCGGCCATGCCAAGTCCTCGTTTGTCTCGGTCCTGTTCCCGGTGTGGTGCTGGATTAGCGACCCGTATAGCCGCTGGCTGTGCGCTTCCTACTCGCTGGACATGGCGGTACGTGACAACAAGAACCGACGCGACCTGATTGAGTCCAACTGGTTTCAGGAACGCTACGGACCGCTGTTTGTTCTCTCCTCCTCGCAAAACGTCAAGGGCTTCTTTGAGAATGATAAACGCGGCTATTCGATTGCGGTAGCGGTGCGTGCATCGGGCACCGGCAAACGTGGCACACACCTCTTGATTGATGATCCGAACAATGCGATGGCTGGACTTGCTGACATCGAAGCTACCAAAGAGTGGTTCGGTAAAACCTGGATGTCCAGGCTCAACGATCAGGAAAATGGCTCCATGATCATAGTCGGTCAGAGGCTGCATGAGGAAGATTTGATCGGCCATGTGTTGAAGCTCGGCGGGTGGGAACATCTGAACCTGCCGGAAGAGTATGAGCCCGCCCGTAAAAGCTCCACCAGCATTGGGTGGGAAGATCCACGAACACAAGAGGGTGAATTGCTTTGGCCTGCGATGTTTCCACGAGAGGCGTTAGATGCACTGAAGCGCGGTTTAGGGCCGCTGAATTATGCAGCACAGTTCCAGCAATCCCCTATTCCATCCGGTGGCTATATCTACAAGGAAAAAGACCGGCGCTGGTTTACCGTTGACCAAACGACCGAGTCCTACCTGCTTGAGACGCCGCGAGGCCGGGTCACTGTTCCTATCAAAGACTGCTGGAACCTGGCGGTGATTGATCTCGCTGTCTCCACGAAAAGCACCGCTGACTTCTTCTTGATGGAAACGTGGGCCATCACGCCCTACAAGGATGCGCTCTTGCTCCATGCCTTGCACGAGCACCTGGACTTTCCAGAGCAGCAACAACAGATACCGCTCATCTTCCAACGCTTTATGCACTCGATCATCGCTGTAGAGAAGGTTGGCTACCAGCTCGCCATGATCCAGTACCTCATCTCGCTAGGCTTGCCGATCAAGCCGTTCCAACCGAAGACCGATAAGATCATGCGTTCCACTACTGGCTCTATCCTCTATAGCAACGGCAAAGTGTACCACAACAAGAACATGGAAGGCATCGAAGAGGCGGAGAAAGAACTGTTCAGCTTCCCCAAAGCGCCACACGATGAGTACCCGGACTGTCATGCCATGATGGCGCTGGTGATCAGCACCTATGGCAGACCCGGCGTGCTTGATCTGGAGAACGCCGAGGTTGAACTTGACACGACACTGAGCATAGAGCAACTGATTGCCGCCGAAGCGGTGACGGAAGAGCAGAAAGAGCAGGCCGCGCAAGAGGCGCTGGCACAAGAGCAGGAGTTATTCAAAAAAGGTGGCGTACTCATAAACCCGTGGGAATGGAGCGAAACCCATGAGGAAGGTTGGGGATATGATAGCTAAAATTGCTTCCCAGGCGGCTTTATGGTATAATGCAAGAGCTAAAAATGTTGTGTCGCGGCGGTACTGGACATACCCCGCGACCGGATACATCTGGATTGGAGATGCATCAATGGATACTGTACCTCATTCTGGCCTCAACGACAATCCTCACATGATTCTTGTTCCACTTACATTAAAGGACAAGAATTTGTACGTTTCTATTAGCTTTGCTGATGCTGAATTATCAGATAGGATTTGGCGCGCTCAGAGCAATGGAACTTCATTTTATGCTGTACGCACTGAGAGATATCCTGCTGGCGGTCCCAAGAAACAGCGTGTTGTATTTATGCATCGTGTGATATTGGAGCGTAAGTTAGGGCGTGCTATCCATCACGGCATGGTTGCAGACCATATTAATGGAAACACTTTAGATAATCGTCGTGAAAATCTACGCGAAGCAACACTGCGTCAAAATCAGCATAACAAGAGAGGACAATCACAAGCTTCTCATGGCTATAAAGGAGTAATTTGTTTACAGAATTCTCCATCTAGAAAACAGGATACGCTTAAAAAACCTTGGGTTGCACGTATTTGGGGGGAAGGTAAACGCCATGAATATGGCGGGTTTGCCACAGTAGAGGAAGCTGCAAGGGCTTATGACCGTGCAGCAATTAGATTTAATGGAGAGTTTGTGCGTTTGAATTTCCCTAAAGAAGATTATGCGGAGCTGCACGAGGGAGGTGGTTGGGAATGAGCGAACAGGAAGTTATTTATATCTCCACGCCACAAGCTATACGAGGAACTGAACGCTATAAGAAGTATTATCGCCTGATTGGTCGCCATTTTATTGGGGCAAAGCATATTAATGCACCGGAACTATTTCCATCAGGTCGGAGATGGCAAGAGGTTCTGAAGCTTATGACAACGCTTATATTTATTCGCGGTGAGAAAAAAAGTATTGATCGCGTGTGTCTTATGGAAATCATTTCGGCACACAATGCCGGTAAAAGGGTATTCATGGCAGGTACCGACCTTGAAGAAACCCTTGTGCTCACACCATTCGATTACCTACATTTTTTCATGCCAAGCAACGAGCAGTTAGATAAGCGTAATTGGATCAGTGTATTGAAGCGCCGCAAGCGCCAAACCCCGCAAGTCAATGTATTTGAGTGGGCTGCATCGCACGAAGGCGGAATGGAGGGATGGGAATGAAGCTGATGGAAGCTATCAACGCGGTTATGAGCTATCTGGTGCGCCAGCAGATGGTCTTTACGCTGACAAAAGCGTGGGAAGTCACAGAGGCGCATTTCAGAGTCTCCGTGCATCAATACCAGCCGGAGAATATCACCCGTGTGTTTGATGTGCTGCCTACCGACGTAGCCGATTGCTGGAATGTCGTGGAGGTGCAAGCATGAGTAGACGCAGCAGGAACAGGCGCGCATATACCTCTACGCAGCAAAAGGATAATCCTAACGTCGCCGTAGTGGTACAAAACCAGGGCGTCGGCACACCCGCGACCATGCCAAGGAATATGAGGGCATATATCCAGGAAGGCTATCGCGGCTCAAGAACAGTCTTTCGCGTCGTGCAATATATTGCCAGGGCGGGAGCTGGTATCAAGTGGAAGCATTATACTGATGCCACGAAGCAGAAAGAGATCACCAATCCGAATGACGAACTCATGACGCTGTGGGGTAAGCCAAATCCGAAGACATCAGGCTCACAGTTCAGAGAAGCGATGCTTGCCTATTATTGCTTAACCGGCAATTCGTATATCCTCGGCATCAATCAATGGCAACGCCCGAAGGCCAAGTTTGACGAGTTATATAACCTACGCCCTGACCTCACCAAGATCAAAGTAGATAAGGATGGGCCAGTTTACTATGAGCTTGGGAATACCACACCTCCCACACGCTATCCTGATCCATTTGTCATGCACAATAAACTGTTTGCGGGCAACGATGATGTATACGGCATGTCTCCCATAGAGGTAGCGGCTATGCTGGTTGACGTGCAGAAAGCCGGCCAGAAGTGGAATTTAGGCCTGCTGAACAATATGGCGCGACCAGGCGGCGCGTGGGTGACTGACGCACTACTCGGGGATCAGGAATATAAGAGCCTGAAGGATGAAATCAAGAAGAAGTTCGCGGGCCCGCGTAACGCCGGTGAAACGGCTATACTGCATGGTGGTGTGAAGTGGCAGAGTATGAGCATGAGCCCGATGGAGCTTGATTGGATCGAGTCAGATACGAAGAGCGACCGTGATATAGCGGGCATCCTTTTCAATTTCCCCCTGTTTCTCCTGGGACTTGCTGATAGCACCTACAGCAACCAGGAAGAAGCACGCTATGCGCTCTATACCGAGATCGAATTGCCGCTTCTGGATATGTTTCAAGATAGCTTGAATATGTGGCTCGTGCCGCCTTTTGGTGGGTATTTGGGTTACGATCCAAAGGATATAGAAGCTATACAGAGGCGATTGCAAGAAGCGCAAGGGCAAGCATCTGATAGGGCTCAGGCTGAATTCACTGCCGGTACTACGACCCTCCATGAAGCTAGAGAAATACAAGGCAAGAAACCGTTGCCCGTCAAGGATTTCATGTATGTTAATCAGGTACCGGTGCATGTAGAAGACCTGGACGAGTACATTGCAGCACAAGCCGGTAAGGTGATCAATCCGCCAAAGCCGCCGCCGATGTTGCCACAGACGATAGTAACCCCGGTAGACGATAATAACCCGGATGATAGTAACCCGGATGACAACCAACCGCCTCAGAAAATGCTGCCTCCTGCTGTACAAATCAAGGTGCTAGACCTCCAAACCGCCGACGAGAAAGCGGCCTATATGAAATCGGTCGAGAGCCAAAGGATAAAATGGGAGAAGGTGATCGTGAGCAGGCTGCAAGACTACTTTAAGGACGAACATAAGACGATTGCCGCAGCTGTGAGTAGAGGCGATGTCTCAGATGCAGCCCCCAACGTAGCACACGCTCTGACCGTCTTAGAGCAGCAAGGGACGCTTAAGAACTTATTGGTGAGTGTTTACCAGGATGTCGGGACAGACAGCGGTGAGAGCGTTCTAAAGGACTTAAAATACAATGAGAAGCCGTTTGAGCAGAAACAACTTGCCATCGATTTTAACCTCTATTCACCAGATGTGCTTATCTATCTTCTCTCGATGGCGGGTAAGAAAGTTACCCAAATCGATGCGACGACGCTGGCAGAGTTGCAAAGCGCGCTTGAAGAGGGCGTGCAGGCCGGAGAGTCCATCGCGCAGTTATCGAAAAGGGTCGATGATCTATACGCCTTCCAGACCGAAGAACGCATCCAAAAAATAGTCGCAACTGAAGTAGTAGCAGCTAGCAACTATGGCTCACACGAGGCGGCTAAAGCGTCTGATCTCTCGCTGAACAAGGTGTGGCTGGCAACCAACGACGGGCACACACGACCCGATCATCGGGAAGCAGACGGGCAGACGGTAGGCATGGATGAACCTTTTGATGTAGGTGGAGAACAACTGATGTTCCCAGGCGATACGTCGCTCGGAGCTTCTGCTAAGGAAATAATTTTCTGCCGCTGTACGCAATACTACGAGCAAGCGCCGGATAGTAGCCTGGAAGATGATATCGGCAAAGCGTTGACGCGGTTAGCCAGGAGCATCCCACAGGTGGCAGTCACCCGAGAGCAGTACCGCGAATTGTTGAGGATAAAGCGATGAAAAAGCGAGATGAGCGACGGTTTCAGGCGACCGTACGGGAAGTGTATCTTGCCTATCTGCGTAATGCACACGCACATGGCGTCAACATTGGTTGGCCGTCCTGGGCAGAAGTGCATCCCGGGTGGAAGCGCATCTTCTATGGTCAGGCAAGAGAACTATTGAGGGCTAAACGATGAATAACAAAGAAGCCCAGGTTTACAAGGAAAAGCGACAGCGGTTCTTGGCCGCGCTCAAGCGGTCTGATCCAACGATTGTCAGTGTCCTTGAGACGAGCGATGAGCGAAGCAGGCTCGACCGCGAGGAGAACAGGCGCAGACGAGTAGAAGCGTTTCGCAAGCGAGCAGAGAAGAGGGCGAAACGATGAACACACAAGTCGAAGAGTATATCGCTACTCTGCTGAGCCTGGGCCTTTCGCGCAGCCAGGTAAGCGAGAAAGCCTATGATTACGCGCTGGCGTTACTGCTAGAAGAGCAAGCCGAGGGCGCGTCTGTCACAGCGGCCATGATGGCGCGGGCTGCTGAACTGGTCAGGGATGCCATACCGAAAGTAACTCGTTTCTACGAGCTAAAACAGAGGTGAGAAAATGAGAGTACCAAAGATCGAACGACCGATAGAATACAAAGCCATCCTGAGCGGGGAGATCAAAGCTACCAATGATGCACAAGGAATCATTGAAGGCTATCTGAATTATATTGGGAACGTCGATTTTGGCGGTGATCGCACGATGAAAGGCGCATTTCAGAAGACGATAAAAGTCTCGTATGCGCGCAAGTCAGAACAGAACCTAGATTATCTCTGGCCCTATCTCTGGAACCATGATTATAGCAATCCTCGTCTTGTACCAGGGGGCATATTCGATGCTGATGAAGACCGTAAAGGGCTCTACATCAAAGTGAAACTCTTGCAAGAAATTGAGATAGGCCGGGACCTCTACGCCAGTTTCAAAGCTCGAACGATTACCAAGCAATCGATGGGATATATAGCGCAGCAAGTTGACTGGGTGAAAGAAGACGGCCGTTCTATCCGCAATTTGCTGGAAGTAGAGGTAAAGGAGGGAAGCGCCGTTGTCTTCCCGATGAATGACCTGGCCCAGGTAGACACCGTGAAAAACGGGAGGAGGAGCTTTTTTATGACAGGTAAAACAAAGCAGGAATCGCCTGCTGTAATCACGACCAAAGACTACGCATCCGATTATGCGCAAGTGACACAACAGGACTGGGTTTCGGATCTCTGGAATCTCTGGTATCCGTTCAGGAACGCCATGACCCAGGCGTTTGTGATTGGCGATCGGCCAGCAGAGGATATCGATACAGCCCTGGATCAATTCGGCGTGGCTGTGCGTGCGTATGTGCAGCAAGGGATCGCGCTGAACATGACCGAGTACCTGCAACCTGACGACGATGAGAGTACTACCATGCCAATGTATATGAGCGCTGACGACAACCCTGAAACGAAAGAAACGAAAGCGGGTCGGGTGATCTCAGCAGCTAACCATGCCAAGATTACTAAAGCAGTTGACGGTATTCATGAGCATACCAAGACCATCAAGGAAGTGCTGAAGTCGGCAGCGACCCAACGGGCGGCAGACCTGCAAGGATACCCCGTCTATTCCTCATCTGAGAATGACCCGACACCTGAGCAGAAACAGGACGAGCAGGACGATAACACGGAAACGCCTCCTGCGGATATGCATACGCTGCTGGATGATCTGGTCAACGTGCTACACGCACAAAACTCATTCCGGGGCATTTAAGACTGTGGTATACTACTACTAATACCAACGGGCGCTGATTTATCTACCCCGTTACTATAACGACCCTGGCACAATTGAATACAAACGAAGGCGCTGCTTAGACTACCCTTCGTGATATAAAACCGAATAAACGCAGTGGGCGCTGTATATCTACCCCGCGAGCGTGGATGAAACGTACATTTCAGCCATGAACGGAGGTAGATTTTTTATGGCGATACAGCTTACGGAACTGAGAGAGCTGACGGATGAAATCCAGAAGCTCAATAAGCACCTTGATGAGCGTGTCAAAACCATCGAGGAGCGGCAAGACAAGACCGAACTCAAGATCAGCCAGGGCGGGCCTATTGCGGCTGAAGCCAGGGCTGAACTCAACAAGATCAACGAGAAGATCAGCGGTGAGATCAAAGAATACAAAAAGCTGGTGTTGCAGCATAAAGAAGAGATGCTTGCCATGCAGCGCCCACCCGTTGCAGGTGGATATCCTGGCTCTACTGCTGGCTCCTACAAGCCCCCGGCAACTAAAGCGATTGAGAAGTTCCTACGCAAAGGCGGCGATGCCACAGCCCTGACACGCGAAGAACTTTCGTACATCTCCTTTAACCACATGGACTATGACCAGTTCACACCAGAGCAAAAAGTCATGGTGTCAGCGGCGGCAGACCTGGGCGGCTTCTTCGCAGGGACTGACCTCAGCGACAAATTCATCCAGAAACTGTTCTTGATCTCACCCCTGCGCTCACTTGCCGATACGCAGACTATTGGCGGTGAGAAGTTGCTGATCCCGTCAGAAGGTACGACCGATACAAACATCTTCTGGTCGGATGAGCAGACCGGTTTCCAGGCGTCCCCTGACCCCAACCTGGGCATGATTGAGGTGTTTGCGCGAGAATTGAACGGTTACCTCAAACTTTCTCGCCAGAACCTCGAGGATAGCGTGTTTGACGTGGAAGCCTACATCCTCAAGCGCTTGACGCGCCAATTCGCGCAAAAAGAGGGCACTGCTTTCATTTTGGGGAACGGAGTTGCAAGGCCAGAAGGCATCCTGACGGTAGCAGCGCAGGCTTCCTTCGGTGGCATGAACGGGTTGGTCGGCACCGACAGTACTAACCATAAAATCCTGCCAACCGATATCATCTCGCTCATGCACGTCGGCAAATCAGGCTATCGGCCTACCGCGACCTGGCTGATGTCTAATGCCACCATCGGCGCGTGCCGACTGTTTGCCGACACCACGACCCGCCCACTCTGGACGATGTTCGGTGACGAGTTCAGGGAAACCCTCTTCGGTCGGCCCATCGTGGAAATGCCGGACATGCCCAATCCAACCTCGGGCGCGAACGTCTACACTGCCGGTCAGCTGCCTGTGATCTTCGGCGATATCGGGCAAGGCTACCAGATTGTGGATAGGGTCGGCCTGACCTTCCAAACCTTAAAAGAACTGTTCGCCATTCAGAACCAGGTGGCCTACCTTGCGCGTGTGCGCGTGGGTGGTAAGGTCGTGCTTCCTGAAGCGATCTCTGTCCTGAAGATGGCCTAGTTGTCCTTTTGCCGCTTATAACAGAGCAGACAAAAGACAAAGGAGATAGAACACATGTCTTTTCCGGGTGTCATCGGGAAAAACCCGAGTAAATACCTCTGGGCGATCCAAACGCTTCTGCCCAAAGCGTATGTGGGTACAGGCACAAGTGGAGCCGATATCAACCGCTATCGCAATGGCGGCTATAGCGGGCTTGCCCTGGTCTTCATTCCTGGACTGTGGACTGACGGCACGCACACCTTTGTGATCGAAGAAGCCGACGATAACGGCTCCGGCGCACCTGGCACCTATACAACGGTGGTTGCGGCTGACCTGATGCCTTCGCCTGAAGTGGGTGTATATGGCACGGCTGCCACGTTCTTACCGTTTAATGCTGCTTCGACGGTTGTGCAGCGCATTGACTATATTGGGCGTAAGCAATGGGTGCGCGTGCGTTCCGTTGAAGCTGGTGTCACCACCGGCGCGGTCTACTCCGTGCTGGCTCTCCTGGCAGCGCCGAACATCTTCCCGGCTGCATAGGAATTGAGGCATGGCGCATGGATAGCTTGAAACTTGATTGGCAAGTCACGGTACCGGTAGCAGTGGAACCTGTGCAGCTTCCCGATCTACGGTCGCTCGTCACAGGCTCTTACCTGCGCGTGGATTTTGGCGATGACGATACGCTGCTCACCGCCTTGATCTCGCAATGCAGAGCTGATGCGGAGCGCCTGACAGGCAAATCATTCGCGCCGCAGACGCTTCAAGCACAGTGGACCATGCCTCAAATCAATGCCGGGAGTCTCACCGGCCCTGGCTTGCTCTATGACCAGGATTTCTACCAGTACAACGAGTCGCTTGGAGCGAACCCGTTTAGCCCGGCGCCGTTCATTCTGCCCATGCCACAACCACCATTAGTAGCGGTGAGCCTGTTTGAGTACCGGCAAACTGCGTTCGCAGCCTGGCAGACGTGGCCTCAATCGGTCAGTGGAGTGTCGCAGTATGTCGTGGATACGCTGCCTATTCCTGGCGTGGTCTACCTGCAATATCCGCCACCGGCCTACCAGTACCGGCTGACGTATACAGCAGGCTACACGACGCTACCGCCAGAATTGAAATTACTGTTGTTACAGTACATCGCCTGGAAGTATGAAAACCGGCTCGGTGAGGACAAGAGCGATGAGCTCAGGAACATCTTCGTGGGCAGAAAGACGTGGGTGCTCTGATGCCATCGCTCTCAAGCCGCAAACAGGTCAGTTCGACAGCATCAGGGCGCAAGGTCTATGCCAAATTCCAGAAGCTCACCGGCACACCAGACGGGCAAGGTGGCTTCGTCGGCGGTGGCACCTGGACGGATGTGCCGGGTCTGACTATTGTGCCTGTAACGTTGCGTACCTGGTCACCTTATGAGAAGTTCATGGCGCAACAACTCTATCCAGGCGTGCAGAGCAGGGCGTATATGCGCTGGCGGCGCGGCGTCAACATTCTCGTGCAATGGCGCATGATGTACGGCAATCACACGTACTGGATACGCGGTGTGAGTAACTACGACGAGGCGAACACCGATATCATTCTCTACCTGGAAGAATGGCAAGCGACAGGGACGGTGCATTCATGAGCGATGAAGTCACGATCAGCGGCATGGAAGCGGCATTCAAGAACATCGACGAGGAATATACCAGGCAGGCCGACCGGGCCAATAAGGCTGTACACAGTGCCGGGTTCACGGCTCAGAAAGTCGCTAAGATCAACTGTCCAGTAGGCACGCCTGAAAGCACAGGCATCAAAGGTTATCATGGCGGGCGGCTGCGGGCGTCGCTCCATGTGGATAACTCGAAGTACCTGGAAAGCACGGTTGGAACAAATGTTTATTATGCGCTGTGGGTGCATGAGGGGACGCGCAAGATGCAGGGCAGGCCGTTCTTGAGGAAGGGCTTCGATACAGGGTCCAAGCAATTGCAGGCTGAGCTAGGAGTGAGCATTTGAACAGGCAGGAGTTGATCGAGCAATTAGCGCAACTCTCAGAGCGAGAGAAGCAATCAGATAGAGACGAAGTGGCGCATATCTTGTCCATCATCGACGAGTACATGAAACAGGCTGTGACCGCAATCAGCAATGCTCAAATGAAGCAAGGCGTGCGCTTGCATCCAGATGCGATGCTTCGTGCGATTGAGGAAATGACATGAGCGCGCAAACATCCTTGGGCGAAGTGCAGGCGGCTGTCTATGCCCGTCTCACCGGCGATACGACGCTCATGGCGCTACTAGCGACTCCGCTCATGGGAACCTTTGCCGTGTTCGACTTCGCTACCGTGCCTGAAAGCCAGCCATTCCCTTATATCACGATGGGCGATGCGCATGAGCAGCCCTTTAACGCATTTGGCCGACGGGGATATCTCACCGCATACAAACTGCACATTTGGGATAGTCAGTTCGGTGGCTTTGCGAAGTCTCAAGCGATCCTAGCCAGGATGAACTTCCTGCTCGATCAAAAACCGATGACGCTTGCAAGTCAATCCCTGGTCTACTTTCTTTACCAGGCGGCGATCCAGATGAACGATCCAGGCGATTATAAGATACTCCATACGAGTGTGGAGTACGAGACATTTACACAAGAATAGACAAATGTATGCACATGTTATGCACATTGTGTACACACAAGAATAGGAGATGCCATTATGGCTGTAGCTGCATATCCAGCGACGCTGAAGATTGGCGCGAACGCCATTCTGGACATTCAGACCCACGATCTTCCATTCAAGATAGAGACGGACGAGACGACGGCTTTTTCAGGCTCCGGTGGCGCTGCTGTCGGTACCAAGACGTTTGTGCCAACACTCCTGGGTATGCAGTGCAAGATATCCGGGTCATGGAACAAGGCAGACACGAATGGTCAGCTCGTGATAGAAACCGCGTTCTTTGCACGCACGCTGACGACGTTCATCTTCTCGCCCAACGGCACGAATACGTACACGTTCTCGGCCTGGATCACAGACTACAACATCAAGACTGATCCGAAGAGCCGGGTCACCGTTGATTTTGGCATTCTGATGAACGGCACCGTTACTCTCGCCTAGTAGCGTAGAAAGGAAGGCCACGCGATGGCTGTAGCCGGTTATCAGTCGCAAGTCTTGGTTGCTTCTCTGCCTAGCGTACCTGTGACGTTTGAGCCTACCACGACGGCGGATTTGATCACATTCACCATCGCGAATGCTGCTCGCCGGTACTTTGATAAATCGGTACCTACGATTGTGCAAAGAGCCCAGGATGAAGTGCAGCAGATCGCCATCACCGGCGCGCCAACAGGCGGAACGTTTACGCTGGTCTTTGGGGCTCAGACGACAGCAACGATCAACTGGAATGATAATGCAGCCACGGTTCAAACCAGGTTGCAAGCCCTCTCCAGTATTGGCGCTGGTAACGTCCTGGTGACCGGTGGGCCTGGGCCAGGGACACCGTTTATCGTGGAATTCACCGGTACGTTGCAATGGGCTCCTCAGGCGCTTATCACGCGTGGAACGGATAGCCTGACAGGTGGTAGCACTCCTGATGCGGTCATCACCAGGATAACGGCCGGTGCTAATTTCAGCGCGATCACAGCAGGTTTTACGCTCTTCAGGGCAAATGCCAGAGTGGTATTCCCGGCACCGCAAGTACAGGGTACCGCGATAAAGCTGAATGGCAACTACTTCCCCTACGCCGTCATTGCCGAGGCGGCGTCGTGCGAGTTTCAGGGCAAGATGAATACCGAGGACACGACGACCTTTGTCAGCGCAACGGCTTCCGGTGGTGGGCATAACTATACGCCAACGCTGCTTGAGGGAACATTGAAGTATGGTTCATTCTGGATCAATATAGCGAGAGCGCAAAGCCTGGTAGCACGTGATTTCTTGATCGTCTCATTCCAGACACCGCCGGGCAACCGCTATGAGGGCTTTTGCTATGCATCCGATTGCAACATCAAAGACGATGTGGGCAAGGTGGTGACGCAGGATTTGGTATTCCTGCTCACCGACGAGTTCTTTAATTCTTAGAAAGGAACGATATGGCACATTCAGCGTTAGAGGCGCGGGCCTTACTGTTTCAACGCAAATTGCAAGAAAAGCCGGTCATCTTCTCTATTCCAGGGGTAGAGGAACTGGACGGCGAGCTTTCCATGTTAGAACTCAGAGCGACCGAGTTGAAATGGTGCGAGAGGCTGTCTGATACACCCGATGGCACTGACGAAATACTCATGATGGCAGCGGTCGTTGCCAGGTCGTTGATTATGCTCGATACCAAAGAACGCCTGTTCAGCGATACGGATATTGATACCGTGGCCGACTTCGGCCTGGCTGCCTTGAAGCCGCTCTCTGACCTGGCGTCCGAGGCGTCCAATATCGGGGTAGACCTCTTAGCCGAGGCTAAAAAAAAGTTAGCCGCAGCCCAATTGCCCGATTCCAACTCTTCCTCTACCGTGAACTCGGAGCCGCCGGCAGTGGCCTTACCCTCGATGAATTCTTCGAGCGCATGACTGCGACTGAGTTTCACGAGTGGGTCGTTTTCTATCAGTTGGAAAAAGAGGACCATGAAGCGGAGATAGTAAAGGCCAGAGCAGAAGCGAAAGCAGAAGTAGAGGCCGAGAGAAACAGACAAACATGAGTACGGTAGTCGGTGATCTTCTTGTCAAATATCGCGCCGATATCTCCAATTTGGCTTCTAACGTCAAATCGGTCAAATCCGACATGTCCTCGGTCGGAGAGAGCGCGAAAAAGTCTGGTGAAACCATCTCTGGTAGCCTGAAGAAGTCAGGTGATGCTGCTGAGCATACCTCGGGCGGCTTTAAGCATCTACTTGAGCGCGGCCTTGAATTTGCCGCCATCGATGCGGGCATTATGACGGTCGGAGGCGCGCTCGGGTTCCTCAAAGACCAGACAGAAGAGGTGGTGAAGGTCACAGAGGCCCACCAACTCGTTGCAGCACAGACTAACCAGGTCTTGAAGTCGACGCATGATGTTTCAGGCATGACGGCGACCTCACTGAATGACCTTGCCGACGCTTTCTCTCAAACGACCATGTTTTCTCATGATACCGTGCAGAGCGGTGAAAACATGCTACTCACCTTCACTAATATCGGCAAGAATATCTTTCCGCAGGCCACACAAGCCGTGCTTGATCTTTCGACGGGTATGCATCAAGACTTACAGACGAGCACGATCCAGGTGGGTAAAGCGCTCAACGACCCGATTGCAGGACTGACCAATCTTTCAAGGATTGGCGTCACGTTCAGTGCCACGCAAAAAGAAATGATCAAGAACTTCATGGCATCAGGCCAGCAGGGCAAGGCGCAGGCCGTGATCCTGCAAGAACTCAATAAGGAATTTGGGGGAAGCGCTGTAGCTGCCGGTAAGACATTCCCTGGTGCATTGCAGATTCTGAAAAACACCTTCGAAGATTTGCGGATCAAGATCGGGACGGCGGTCATGCCCATTCTGACACAGTTCATGAACTGGTTCGCTAAGAATGGACTACCCGCTATAACCTCGTTTGCCAGTTTTCTCACAGGTACGCTCATTCCTGGCTTCCTGAAGGTCGTTGCGGCGGGCGTAGCCGTGATCCAGTTCTTCAAGCAGAACGAACTGGCAATGGCCGGATTGAAAGCCGTCCTGCTCGGGGCGGCTATCGTTATAGGCATATTCCTGGTTCAGGCGTTTATCGCCTGGGCTATAGCAGCCTGGGCGGCGGCGGCGGCAACGCTAGCGGCTACGTGGCCTATTTTGCTTATCGGGGCGATTGTGGCTGCGGTCGTGTTCGGTATCATTCTAGCAATCCAGCATTGGGGGCAAATCACGAAGTGGTTGGGCGATGTGTGGAAAACCGTTTCAACCACGATAGGAAGCTGGTTCTCCTGGCTCGGTGGGGTTGCACATGTCGTGACTTCAGCGATAGGGTCTGCGTTCAGTTGGCTTGGCGGGGTTGCGCATGCGGTAGGGGCAGCCATAGGCGCTATGTTTGACTGGATTGGCACCCGGATTGCTATCTGGCTCTCGGCCTGGCGTCTGGTATTTCAGCTTGCCGGCGCTGCATTCTCGCAGTTCGGTTCATTCATTCAAGGCATCATTTCAGGCATAGGCGGCGCATTTTCAGGATTGGGTTCGCTCATATCCGGGGTGTGGAACGGGATCGTCGGGGATATCCGGCAGGCCATCAACTGGATAATTGGCATGATCAACGGCTTCATTGGCGGTATCGATTCTATCGGTATCGATCTCGGGCCTATCCATATTCACCCGAATATTCCGCAAATACCTTATCTGGCCTCGGGCGGCTACATTCAATCGACCGGCATTGCGGTGGTACACGCAGGCGAGAGCGTGATCCCGGCACATGCCAGTGCAGGCGGCTACGGCGGGCAGACGATCATCTTCGAGGTAGATAGCGTGCAGCTCGCAAAGATCGTGAACACAGGCACAGACCGGACTGTGCGGCTCAAGCTCGGCGCGAGAGGCAGGGCTGCGTAATGGGTACTTTAAGCGTTGCCATTAATAGCGTCCCTGTGCAGGTGAAGGAAGGCTCATTCCAGGAAGATGACTCTATCAACGCGGTTTCTACCCTTGCCTTTAAAGTACGCGATGACGCAGGCACCAGCCATTTCAGCAAAGGCCAACCCGTTTCTGTCACTGATTCAGTCACCGGGCTCAGTTACACCGGCTTTGTCTCAGCGGCTATAGAAGACCGGGTATCACCCAACACGCTCATTATTACCGATATCGGGGCCAGGGATAATCACTACCTGGCTGAGAAACGCACCTATGATGGGCCGGAAGCCACGAACATCCTGGCCGGGGCGATGTTCTGCCTGATGCTCAACACGCTCAATAGTGAGGGTATCACCGCCAAATACGCGGTACGACGTGATACCACGCAGACAGACTTTTCAGCAGGGACACTCACCGGTGTAAGTGCGACCTCCAATGTGACCGATGGTGACCTGGAGCTCACCCCGGCTGGAGCCAACGTCACGCAGACCGACAATACGACCGCGCTGTTTGCCGCTGGAACGCTCTCCCAGGTTGATGCGCACAATAACCAACTCAACCTGAAAGCATACAACGTCATTAAATTAAATGGAACATGTGCGATTTCAGGGAACAATGCATTCCTGTATTGGAAGATTTGGAGCGGTTCACAAGCTATAGCGAGCGGGCAAACATTTCAATATGATGTCTGGATTTCGTCAACCAGCGCAGCACAACAAGCAGCGGTTGATTTTGTGTGTACTGATGGCTCGACCTTACGCGACTTTAATTCGCAAGGCATCGTCGATCAATTTGGCATCAAAGCACATCCAAGCGCTGACCTTTCCGGTTTTGCGACCGATCAATGGTATCATCGCACTATTGATGTTTCAGCGCTGGCTGGTAAAACAATCGCCTTCGTTCAATTGAGTTTTGAAAGCGATAGCGTCGGCAATTACCAGGCGTATTTTCGCAACATCAAGTATGTTGATGTTGGTGGCGTGACAGTTCTCATCACCTTTTATGACTCAACGGTTCACCCGTATGATCCCCAAAACGCAACGCTCAACGCGAATAGCCAGGTATCCAATCAAGGCTATAGCAACGTCCAGGTTCAGCAAGTGACCGCTTACGATCAGACAGGAAGCCGCATATCACCAGCCATCAGCATCGATGCGGTCAAAGTCGTCAACTCGTCACTTGTGGCCTGGGCTTCTGTCATTCCTGCTGGCATCACGCCGGGTTCGCAATCAGGCAATACGCCCCTTGTGCCAGCGGGGACGACTCTCACGATTTCAACGTCGCTAGACGGTCAGGCAACCTTCCAACCGGCTTCATTCAATGCGCCTATTTCAACGCTTGAAGCCGGTTTCAATGTGACCGGCAGGAGCATGTACACGCAAATCCAACTAGCTATTACAGGCACTACGCCGGAGATTACTCCTGCTTGCTCGCTCCTTACCACAACGGTCACCACCGCGTATGTTGCGGGTACCGTGAATTCGCTCACAACGTATGACACGACCGCCAACTTCAACACTGGAACCAATGTCAACACGCTCAATTGGGCGTATGTTCCAGACGACTCTATTCCTGGCACTCCTAACGGTAATGTGACACTGACCGGTATGTTCTTCAATTTTCTTGGAGCAAATGGCGCAAACGGGACCGCTAACTTACAACTATGGGGTACAGCATCGCCAGCAAAGACGAACTTCAAGCGCCAATGCAAGCTGACGACCGGAACCGGAACCGATGTAAAAGCCAGGTTTCTGAGTTATGGTCCAGCAGGTTCAGACAGCTTCCAGAATTTTACGGCGCAAGTGCTGGTACAGGTGGTTGCGCTAGCCGTCGGCAATAGCGGCATCGTGTACCGCACAACCGGGTGGGTCAACGGCAACGACACGTATGCCTATTATGCCGGACTTACGACCAATGGCCCTATCCTCTATCGCGCGACCAATGGCGGGGCCTCTACATCTACCCTCATCGCAAACCCGGCGGTGACGCTGACCGCTGGCAACTGGTATACGCTCAAGATCATCGTCAATGGTAGTAATCACCAGGTCTACATCGATGACGTGCTCTACATCAACGCAACCGACGCGACGTATGCGGCGACTGGCAACCTCGGCTTGAGGTTCTATAACAATTCTGGTTCAACACAAAGTGGCCTCTTCGAGAACTTCGGCATCGTGAATGCTTTGAGCGGAACCTGGATTTCGCCGGCGGTATCGCTCAACGCGCTTACCACCATCGGCCAGAGCGCGGTCTTCTGGAATTCAGTTGTGCCCAATGGCGGTTCGCTCATCTGTGAAAGTACGATCAATGGCGGTTCTACCTGGCAAGTAGTAGCGCAGGGCGGGCAGATCGGTAACTTGCCGCCTGGCACGAGCACGGTCGGTATCAGTGTGCAGTTGCGTTTCACTTTTACCACGCTAAATGCGTCGGTCACACCAGTTTTGCAAGCGCTATCAATGTGGGCAGTAAGCCAGGTAACGGTATCGGGCAATCGTATAACGCCTGTGCTCTCCCTTGCCCCTGTCGGGCGTATGGGTTCCAATGTGCTGTCCTGGAATGCGAACCTGCCCGCAGGTACGACGCTCGGTATAGATGCGGGCCCGGATGGCACGACCTGGACTGATGTGTCGGCGCTCAACGGGCAGCCGTTACCGGCGTCACTCATGAAGACGCAGCCCGGGCCGTGGTTCGATGCATTTGGCTCAATCACTGATTGGACTGACAGGGATATTGGCGCGGTCGGACTTGCTGGAAGCGCTTCGCTTACGATGCCAACCTGGACTATCAAAGGCTCCGGCGCGGATATTTTCTCGCCTCCCGATGCATTTCACTATGATTACCAGGCGGTTTCAGGCAACAGTGTACTGACCACGCGGGTAGTTACCGAGCAAAATACGGCGTCAGCCGCTAAAGCAGGATTAATGGCGCGCCAGGATACGACTACTGGTTCCGTCTATTATCATTGCTTCTGTGAACCAGCTGGAACGGTCAACGTGGAATATCGCACTGTTGCAGGCGGCAGCGGGAGCGCTATCACTCCAATCACGCAGGCAGTACCGGTATATCTGAAGATTGCGAACACAGGAACGAGTTGGAGCGCGTATACCTCACCGGATGGTATCACCTGGACACTGATTGCTGGCTCAACAATCACGATGACCAATCTCACCGGTCCCTTCCTTCTTGGCTTAACGGTGTGCGCGCACAATAATGCGGTGCTGAACACATCGACATTTGATAGCGTCACGATCTCAGGAACCGGCGCGCAGACTGACTATCTTTCAACCTTCCTCACGGGCGGCGCGGTCGCTGCCTGGACATGGGATACAGCGAATAAGCAACTCGTCGGCGTGCAAACATCCGGTATCGATGGCGTGCTGCAATATCCTGGCTTCATGACCTACGCGGATATGCTTGTGGAGGCTGATTTCAACTATAGCGACGATGGCGCTATCGTGGCGCGCATGGTGGATGCAAGTAATGCGTACTTTTTAAGCGTGCATGATAGCGCCGCATCCTCCGGCTCAAACACGCTCGTGTTGCGCAAGATCGTGGCCGGCGTTGTCTCGACGATAGCGGGGCCAACCGCTATCAATTTCATCCGTGGCACGTATCACCGCTTCAGGCTGGACTGTCAGGGAACGACCATCAAATCATTCATGGATGGCATACAAATCCACTCGGTGACTGATGCCAGTGTTACAGCCGCAGGCAAGGCTGGTTTACTGGCGGGGCAAGTGGCGGCGAACAAGGTTCAGGCGCAATCGTTGCGCGTTGCGCCCTACGGTGATGATGTGACCGCCAAAAACCTCTATACCCGCCAACGCCTGGCAACCACCGATCCCACGGTAACACCACAGGTGCTCGATGTGACGCTCTGCGTGTTTGGCAATACCATTGCAGCAGGCGTGCTCGTCCCACAGACGAACTACTACCACAACTATATCGACAAGAATAATGACGACCTGGCGAAGCGCTCGGGGTACTGGTGGTACTTCGACAAGAACAAGGCACCGTATTTCTTACCGTCGAATGCCGTCCCCGCGCCCTGGGTAGCTTCAGACGGTGGATCACCGGTTACAGGAATTCCACAGGGCGATTTCATGGACGCCAATATCACCGTAGAGGATTCGAGCGACCTGTACCGCAACCGGCAAATCATTGAGAATGTGCTGGCCCCCGTCACGATCAACGAGACGCGCAAAGGAGACGGCGTTTCAACATCCTGGGTATTCGGCAATCAATGGGCGGGCGCTCCTACTATCCTGGTAGGCGGCGTGAAGGCTACAGTAGGTGTCAAGAATGTCGATACCGGCAAACAGTTCTACTACGCGGTTGGGGACAATACGATCACAGAAGACGCAAGCGGGCCGGTCTATGACCTGACGGCCACCTTGAACTTCTCAGGGCCAGGGCAATTCCTGACGTATTCACAGGCCGATAACCTGACAGAGCAGGCGGCGCTGGCAGCCAAAGAAGGCACATCCGGTATCGTGGTCATGGTGGAGGACGGGACGGGACTCACCAAAGCGCAAGGTGATGCGCTGGCGCAGGATCGACTGAACCAGTATAGCGTGCGCGGGCGTTTGCTCAAAGCCACGACCAGGCGCTTTGGGTTAGCTCCGGGGCAACTGCTCAGTGTCTTCTTGCCCGCGCACAACATTACCAACGGGCAATTCCTGATCAGGCAAATACACACGACGCTGACGACCGAAGGGCCGACAGGCAGTATGGTACAGCAGCCCTGGTACCAAATTGAAGCCTCAAGTAGTCCAGCAGATTTGGGCGATTGGACCAAGCTCTATCAAAGGACATAACGCTATGAAAAGAACATCGTTTCCAATACGGGCGTGCATCGTTGGGCTGATCATTTGCGCGATTGCGGGCTGCCTGCTCTGGTTTGCCGTCAGCACGATTGTGCATTAAGGAGGGAACGCGATGGACGGTTCGCAGGATATTCGCCCAATTCCAGACCCGACCGTATTGACGACAGCGGCTTCCGAACGGCTGGAAGCCATGATACGCAACCTGATCAAGTCGGAGATGGAACACCAGCAGGAACTGTTCGATGAGAAGATAGCGAAGATCGAGACGATGCTCAGGATGCTTGACGAGCGGAGGGCTGAACAGAAGAAGGACACGAAAGACGCACTCGACGCGGCGCTGGCCGCTCAAAAGGAAGCGGTAGCGGCGCAAACCGCCGCGTCCGAGAAGAGTATCACTAAATCGGAGACGGCGACCATTGAGCGCATCAAGGCGGTAGAAACACTACTGGCAACCTCCACCAAGGCATCGGATGACAAAATCGATGACTTAAAAGTCCGTATCGTTGCCATTGAGGCGAAGAAACAGGGCAACGTCGAACAGGTCGAGACGTCTCGCGCCGGTGGTACTGATATACGTGGCAACCTGGCAACCATCATGAGCGTGATCATGGCCGTGATCGCTATTGCCAGCATCATTATTGCTATTATCGTTGTGACCAAACCATAGAAAGGAACAAGACATGGCTGGTAAAGCGACTTATCTTGAAGACCAGGTGCTCAACTGGCTCAAGGGTACGACGTTTGTTGCACCTACTACAAACGTGTACGTGGCGCTGTTCACGACCGCGCCCGCCGATGATGGCACAGGCTACGTTGAGGTGTCGGGCGGCTCCTATGCGCGGGTCTTGATGGCGCGATCAACTGCATGGTCAGCCATCACTGGCGGTACCGCGCCGCACCAGATCAGCAATAACGGCATACTGACATTCCCGACGCCCACCGCGAACTGGGGGACCATAGTTGCTATTGGCATCTTCGATCTCGTGACGCTGAACTCTGGCAACCTGCTCTACTGGAATAACATCACCTCGCAGGTCATAAATACGGGGGTTATAGCATCATTCGCCATTGGTGCGCTCGTGGTCACTGAAGATTAACGTAAGAAAGGGTACATCCTATGGCAAATTTAACAGGTAACTCACAGCTTGATGCGACCGGTATCCCAACGGGCAGCGTCAAGGTGCCTGGCGTTACTGCGCTCAAGGCCATACAAGGCGGCGCGGTATTCACCGATGCTGCGGGTGACGACTCGGCCCCGCTCAGGGCAGAGCTTACACCGAATACCAAGGCGACCTATGTGGCTTCTGGTACGGTCGTGCCTGTGACGGGCGCAACTGACCTTGTAACCATCATCGGGTCGGCAACTAAACTCGTCAAGCTCATTCGCGTTGTCTTCTCAGGTACTATCCTGACAGCAGCTATCAACGGCTCGGTGTCGATTGTGAAGCGTTCGACGGCAGATACCCTTGGAACTAGTTCAGCACCTACTATCATCCCTCTTGATAGTAACAATGCGGCCGCAACGGCTGTCCTGGCTGCCTACACAGCCAACCCCACACTAGGCACGCCGGTTGGTACGATCTGGCAAGCGAAATACCTCTACCAGATTGCTGCTAGTGGCAACCCGACTGTATTGGTTATTGACTTCAGCCAACTAGGCCAGTCGGGTACATTGCGCGGTGTGGCACAACAATTAGCACTCAACCTGAACGCGGTGGCCTTTGCCTCGGCGGGGTCGGTGGACTACTCCTTCGTCTTCACTGAAGAGTAAAACATATGGCGATAATCGGCTCTGATACCTTTGTCCGGCCCGACCAATCAGGCTGGGGGACAGCTTCAGATACCCAGGTGTGGGTGCAACTTCGTGGCACCCAGACGCTTGCCATCGCCACGAACACAGGCAAAATGACCTTCGTCAACTCGACGACCGGCGTCATGGCGCTTGGCACCAACATATATGCTGATGCCGAAGGCTTAGTACGCTTTCAGGTATCGACCCTGACCGATCTCGCGGGGATCGCACTTCGTGTTATTGATAGCAATAACTTCTATAGCTGCGTTGTGGGGAATACCAGCCAGACGATCACCTTCAGGCGCGACCTGGCATCCACTTTCACGACGGTAGGTACTGCTGTCAGCTTCACCTACTCGGTCGGCACGCTGTATTGGATGCGCTTCCGCATTGTAGGCAACACATTATCTGCAAATATATGGGCCGATGGTAGTAGTGAACCTGCTGGCTGGATGATGACGGCAACTGATAGCGGCATCACGGCTGCTGGTAGATTTGGCATCGTAGGCACACCAACCTCGACAACGAACACCTGCCAATTTGATAGTTTCTCGGCCAATGATACCGTTTCCATCGTGCCCTATGTCCCCCACGAGACGCTATATACCGGGCGCGGCATTGATAGCACGCTTGTCACCCAGGCCGCGCTGTGGTACGTCGGGCGCGGTCTAGCGTCTACACTGGTAACGAAATACATCGCACGCGGCCTCGCATCAACGCTCATTACGCCTATCACACGCACGGCAGTAGCTGTGACGTTGCCAGGTGTGGGCGCGCTTTCAGGGACATTCTCGCTTGCGACAAATCTCTCAGTCACCATACCAGGGGTCGGTACGCTTACGGGCACGCTCTCGGCAAATCTCACGTTGCCGTCTATCACACTGCCAGGCGTGGGAACACTCTCAGGAACGCTCTCAGAGAGTACAGCCCTTGCGACAACGATGGCGGGTGTCGGTACACTTACGGGAACGCTCACCCTTACTACCGCTCTCTCAACGACGCTCGCGGGGGTTGGCACACTGAATGGAACGCTCTCACTCTCGACAGCCCTGACATGCACGTTCGCGGGCGTGGGGACGCTGAATGGCACACTTTCGGCGGGGAACAACGTCGCGCTCTCAGTCACGATAGCTGGAGTAGGGACGCTCAGCGCTACCATGTCACTCAGTACTGCGCTCTCTACGACCGTTATAGGAGTAGGCACGCTTTCAGGAACGCTTGCTTTCTCGACGGCATTGTCGAGCAGCCTTACAGGAGTAGGCACGCTTTCAGGTGTCCTTACCTTACGGGTTGCGCTGTTCCTCACCTGCGCAGGGGCGGGCACGCTTACAGGGACTATAAGTATACCCGTTCTCACAGCATCGGGCATGAAGATCGTGTGGGTGACACGCGACATGAAAACGACCTGGAAAACCAGGGATATGAAGACCTCGTGGAAAACACGCGATAGCCGGGCGTCGTGGGCAACACGTGACGAGAAAGCAGCCTGGAAAACAAGAGACGAGAAAGTAACCTGGAAAACGAGAGGAGGATAATATGCCCATATCCCCTATGGCAGCAGGAGACGGTCGCACACAGGAACATGACTTCACTACCGATAGCGCGCTTTTCTCACTGGTCGGTGTCGCGGGGAGCGCTATCAAGTTCCATCTACAGGATGTCAACAACGGTTATGCGTTATACATTTGTACGGGCACATATGCTTTACAGGGCGATGGGTCGGCGGGTGTGGCGTTTTTTACGCCGAGTGCCCAGGATCTCTTGAGCACTAATCCATTGGGCAAGCCAGGGCGCTATAATGCGTACCCGGTCGTGACACTCACGTCTGGGCCGGTCGCAATGGATTCCCAGGTTTTGCTCGTCGTTTCGGAACCCTAGAAGAAAGGAGACACCATGGTATTCCTCTACAGCGTTCTGTGGAGCGGGCTATCCGCTCTGGCGTTTTTAGGCACATTGGTTTGTATACTCGTAAGGAGGCAATATGGCGACACCAGACGAACCCGGCGCAATCCTTATGCTCGTGGACGAGCAACGTACATTCATTGATGCCAATGATCACACGTTCCTCGTGATCCACAAGACAGCATCAGGCGGCTCAGCACAAAACATTGCCACGTTCTTTGCCAACGATCCAAACAGGGCAAGCACTCATTATATCGTGGGCCAGGACGGCGTCATAGCCCAGGCGGTCTTGGAGAAAGACGGAGCTGCGGGGAATTGTTGCGTGGAAGATGGATACGCTTCGTTTTTGACACAATACAATCCGCTACATGTGGGAGGCGGAGGTACTACAAACCTTAATACCATGTCTGTTTCTATAGAACATGTTGATCCCACTTCGGATAATTCAACGCCCCTAACGGCTGCACAAAAGGCCGCTAGTTTCAGGCTCATTCAACACATTTGCGAGCGCCATAACATTCCGAAGCGACGTGCTACAAACGATGGACTAGGCGGCATCATTGGGCATATGGATATTGACCCGATCAACCGGGCGCATTGTCCAGGCAATTACCCGTGGCAGGAATTATGGACCTACTTACAAGGAGGTACAACAACGATGGGAGTACCCGCCAACTGGCACGACGATGGCACGACACTGACCGCGCCTAACGGCGTCAAGGTCGTGCATGGCTTCCGTGATTATGTGCTGTCTCACAACTGGGATCCAAGGAATATCCCGGTAGGCGCAGAGTTCGGCACGGCACAACTAGAAGCATCCAATATAAGCCTTGGCCATGGTACACAGCAACTCTTTGAATGGTCGATGCTCGGGTACACGGTGCAAAGAGGTGTGATCTTTGAATATGTTGGGCGGGAACTAGCCTTTGCCAGAGCACAAGTGCAGAAGTACGCCGCAGATATCGCGCAACTGAAAGCAGACCTGGCGGCGGCTGTTGCGCTTGGGCCGCCGGCACCTGACCCGCGTATCGAGGTGTACGCGAACAAGCTGACTACCGCTAACGATCTCGCTCAGAAAATGGTGGCAGCGACGGCGTTGTAGTCCATTCTTTCAGGTCTGGAATGTATTGGATGACTTTCGGGATTGACCAGTATATCATCTCAGTGCGCTCAGAGCCGAGTGCATGGTACACCAGATCGTAGGCGCGCTGCGCGATGATTTCTTCAGGTTCACGAACCAGATCATGCAGAGCGGTTTGAAGTTCTTGCCAGAGGAGCCTGGCAAAGTTCTCGAAATGTTCATTTCGTTCTTGTTCGTTCTCATTCTTCATAGGAGAATTATAGCATGTCTAATAACAATCCACTTGCCGAAATCGGCCTGCTCGTCTTGAGCGTTGCCATTCTCGCCGCCATGACGGTGCTGCTCGTCATCGGTAAAATCAATTATATCGAAGCGCTGAACTTCTTGATCGTCGTCGCTGGCATCTTTGGGATAAATGTGGCGGCAAAAGCACCCTCGCCTGCGCAACAGCAACAACTCAGCGACCAGCAAGCAAGCCTACAGCAACTCATTGCGCAGTTGACGAATACGATCTTGCCTGCGGTGTTTCAGGCGCATACACACCCATCGACGCAGGTGCAAAACAGCCTGCAAACGCTTGCCAACATCGGCGGCAACCCATCACCAGACTCAACACCGGTACAGCTTGCCCCTGGTGCTCTCGCTACAACGACAACGGTACAGCCACAAGTACAGTTCATGCCACCCTACACACCGCCTGATCCCAAGTCAATGATGGCGTGGTCGACACAAGCTGAGATACCCGCTATAGCCACCGCAGACCGGGCAACGCAAAGCGTCCCGGTACCACCTACGCCCTGATCTGGTATAATGATTGAAAAAAGGAGGTAAATGAATGGAAATAATCTTCAATCCCGGAATCTACCCAACGATCGAACCCGCGCCTATCCTGCCCCCAGAAAGGGCCAAGATCACCTATATCCCCCCGATTGTGGATGATGCAGGTATAGACATCTACAACCGCGTGCCGGAAGAAGTCAAGCAGGAGATACGCGAGAACATCCATCGCTACCTCGAGCAGGTGCAGCGCGACTACCCGCCCGAGCCACGGGTGGAGGGCGCATGACTGAGCAGGAAGTCTATGAGGCATTTGAAGCAGAGACACCAGTTGAGGCCAAGATACCGGGCTGGCACAAATGCTATATCACTGACGTGCAAGTGACCTGCGAACCCCATGAGAAAGTGACGTCACGTATTCTGCTCAGTCCCATAGGGAGAAGCCTGGAATTTGAAGAAATGTCTTCTTCAGACTTTGCTACCAGACTCAGAAAGGCTTAAAATGAATAACGACACACAGCCACTTGTCGAGCCAGCGCCGGATGCTTTTCCTTTGCACTATCGTAG
>Ga0070706_100000745_pt1 | contig 36618 bp, 35 predicted proteins | sample KBSK5501metaG_FD_65476 | JGI IMG/M metagenome (GOLD analysis project Ga0070706, IMG submission 65476) | Corn, switchgrass and miscanthus rhizosphere microbial communities from Kellogg Biological Station, Michigan, USA - KBS K5-50-1 metaG | ecosystem: Host-associated > Plants > Roots >... | reverse complement strand
TCGGTCGCCACGGTCGCTCTTGCTGAAGTCGGCGACAAGACACAGCTCCTCGCGTTCTTTCTTGCGGCCCGATTGCGCAAGCCTGTGGCCATTCTCTTTGGCATCCTCATTGCTACACTTGCCAACCACATGCTTGCTGGCCTAATCGGAGTCTGGATCACCACCGTCCTTAATCCTGAAACGCTTAGATGGATTATCGGTTTGATCTTTCTCGCGGTTGCAGTCTGGGCGCTTGTTCCGGATCGTCTCGCGGAAGAGAATGCGCACATCGGTCGGTATGGTGCCTTCGTGACCTCGGTGGTAGCCTTCTTTCTCGTAGAGATGGGGGATAAGACCCAAATCGCGACGGCGGCGCTGGCCGCGCACTTCGGGAACCTACTGGCGGTGGTCGGTGGGACAACCTTGGGGATGATGATCGCCGATGGGCCGGCGGTGTTTTTAGGAGAAATGGCCTCCCAAAGACTCCCGCTCAAGTATGTCCGTTACGCCGCTGCGCTGTTATTTGGCGTGATCGGTATCCTCATTTTAGCGGGAGTGGGAAGCATGTAGGACCGTAAAGAGTCTTGAACCTGCGCTCCTCTTTCTGATCGCTTAACAACTTTCCAGCCCTTCAGCTGTCAGATCCTTTTCACAATCTTCTTCTCACATCACGAGGGAGATAAGGGTCGCGAGTCCTGCAATGACCATGATGCCCGTAACGACCCAGCCTACGAATTTAGTCAAAGTGGTGTTGGCCTTATCGCCCATAATGGCTTTACTACTACTGATGAGCACAATGAAAATTAATACCACAGGCGCGACTATCGCATTCGCGACGGCAGAGTACAGAAGCGCCTTCATGGGATTGATCCCGATAAACTGCATCAAGAGGCCAAGAATCATCGAAACGATGATCACACCATAGAATGGATAAGCTTCGTTTAGCTTGCGATCCAATCCTGTCTCCCATTTGAAACTCTCAGAAAGCGCATATGACACCGACCCTGCCAAAATCGGAATTGCGAGCAATCCTGTTCCGATAATTCCGAGGGCGAAGAGTAAAAAAGCCCTTTCGCCGGCCAATGGCCGCAACGCTGCGGCAGCATCGGCAGCTGTGAAGATATTAGTAATACCCTGAGCAAACAGTGTGCCGGCGCACACGGCGATAATGAAAAACATCACCGCGTTAGAAAAAAACATTCCCGACCACACATCGATTCTCATATGCGTGATTTCCTTCTTGTGGGACTTCGTTCTCGCGACATCAGGCATTTTGGAGTTGGATAATTGTTCCTCCACCTCTTGAGAGGCTTGCCAGAAAAACAGGTACGGCGAGATCGTCGTGCCCAGCACTGCGGTGATGAGAAAAATCTGCTCCTTAGAAATGGTGAATGAGGGGATCACACTATCGTGCAGCACTTGCTTCCAATCGAGCTGGATAGTGAAGGCCGTGAAGACATACGCAAGGAGGATTAACGTCAGCCACTTGAGATATCTGGCGTATTGGTTGTAGGTCGTGAAGATTTGCAACATCAAACTGAAAAGGGCGAATCCTATCACCAGGAGACTGAAACTGGCTTTGGGGACGACGAGTTGGGTCGCTTGAGCCATGGCCCCCAGATCTGCGCCGATATTGAACGTATTGGCCATGAACAAGAGCGCTGTGCAGGTGTGAAGCGCCCATTTAGGATAGTGCTCTCTGATATTGGCAGCTAATCCACGGCCCGTGATCAGACCAATTCTCGCGCACATCTCCTGCACCACCGCCATCAGTGGAAAAGTAAATCCAGCCAGCCAGAGCAGCTGAAATCCGGTCTGAGCACCCGCTTGTGAATAGGTCGCAATACCGGAGGGATCGTCATCAGCCGCTCCCGTTGTTAATCCAGGTCCTAAGATCTTCCAGTATGCGTGTGCGTGCTTGACCGGCTTTTGGTTCGTGACTTTTTTAAGGATGCCATTGGACGCATCAATAGTCTTATGCAGAATTACCGCCGGCGTTTTAAAGATTTGTTCGAGCAATTTTTCAATCATTGCCATTACAACCAAGCGAGCTTTGAGAACTTGCGCGGCCTAATCTCATATCGATTGCATGGACGTTTCAGCGCGCCACACCTGGCCGTTAAAAAGTTCGTCCTAGCACTTCCTCGAGGTGTAATCGAAGGCCAAACACGTATACCGGCCCACGATCCCGGTTGTAGCCAGGATTGGTGATCCATTGGAAGTCAGGAGAGACCGCAATGCCGCGCCAGAGATGTAGTCGGTAGTACCCTTCCACAATTCGTTCCGTCCCGTAATGAAGCGCGCCATCGCCGAGAATGAACCCCAGCCCGCCCGCAGCAAGGTAGCGCCGATGGTCTTTGGCAAGGCCATTGATTACGTAGGCCACTCCGATTTGGTCCTGCTCGCGGCCCCACCGATCTCCTTTGAGGTCAGCACCAACCGCCACTGACCGATCAATTTCTGTATACGCAAACGTCTCATGATGCCCCTCGTTCCAGCCTCCCCGCCCAAACGCTCTGAGTCCTTCTGTCAGTTCCTGTTCCAGGTTCAGGCCGAACCCGTACTTCACGGTGCCCTGATGGCGATGCGCCGTCACATCTGGCGTGGGGTCTTGCCCTCTTTGAAAGGCCTGAAGGGCTTCACTGTAGCTGCCCATGTTGGCGTGGTTTACGTAGTACAGGATCCGGATGACTCCCTCGCGATCGAGGAGTGCATTATGATGGTATTCCAGCTCCAAGTTTTCTGCGCGAGACCTAGTGGGGTCCCAGTCAAGTTGAATGCCATTGGCGATGCGCGGCATCAGCATCTCGCCGAAGCGGAGCACCCAATTGCGATCGTAGTATTCAATGAGAGCCCCAAAGGTATAGCCACGTGTATCAGCCGCATAGTCGTACGCGCCGTTGTTGACGACCGCCCAGTTCATGAACTGGTGTTGACTATCGCTTCCGATGGCATTGACATCGAAGAAGTCGACGGTGCTGAATTTGCCCACGCGCAGCTCAAGACGCCGCTCCGGAAGGCTCGTGGCGAGAGACAGGGGGTTTCGCACAGCTGGAACCCTTGTGTCACTGAAGGGAATGATTTGATGGATCATGATGCGGGCCACATACGGATCAGTGGTGAGCGCGGGGTTCCGCACCACATCAAGATTCGTAAAGCCTCCCAGCCCGAAGGCTTGACTAAGTCCGGTCCCACCCGCTTCTTCAATGTCAAATAACACTTCGGTCGTTCGAGTGAGGCGAAGACCTGTATAGAGTGTCAGCACGCGCGATCGAGCATTCTCACCTTCTGGTCGCAAACTATGCTCGCCGCTATACATGGCATGAAATGCCGGGTGCACTTGCGCAATGAAGTTCGCTTGTCCGGACAGCCAGAGCCAGTCCGGAATCGAGAGAGAGTCGGAGACGGCAGTTTTCTCGGGTTGGTTCTGTCCAGCATGGTCCGCGCCTACCCCGGACTGGCTCTCCTCATTCTTGATGTTCTCTCCTGCTCCAGGCATGGGACGATCGTACTTCTCGAGCGCGTGGGCCCGAACGGGAGCTATCGAGAAGACAACACCAAGAATGATGGCGATGGCGGATATTCTCCATACAGCGGCACGCCAACACAGAACAAGGCTGCCGTGGGAGAACCAAGCGAACCGCAGCACTAACAGGATCATGATCCCTCCTTTCTCCAGGCTGAGAGGGAGGGATAACGGAGGCAGGCTACTGATAAAAGATCAGCAGTAGAACTCCAAGTCTCTCAGTCGGTCTGAGAACTCTCAGATTGATGACAACTACTGCCGTCTGTATCCATACAGGTTTCCACGGTCAACAGCTTTGACTGCCATGTGGTCCGGCAGCCCCCGCCGCAAGCACTAGTGGTCTCTTAACAAGCATTCCACAACCTGTCAAGATTTTTTTCACAGCACAGGGGGATAAGCTGAATTAGGCAGGTGGTGTCGAGACAGGCAATTCTACTTTAAAGAACTCGTTGCGGGTGGCGCCGAGCGGGCGGCCGCTCGGCGACAAGACCTGTTGTTAAAGCTCTCCCCGCTATGCCTTCACGGTGATGAAGAGAGATGACCCGCGTCGATTGATTAGCAACAACGCATCCTGGTCCTTCTTTAATGCCGAGACGATCTTTTCATAATCCTTGATGGATTTGACCGGCTGCCGGTTGATCTCTCGGATCACATCGCCCTGGGCCAACCCGGCGCGGTCCCCCTGGCTTTCCGGCTCAACGTTGACGATGACGACCCCATGGACAGGGCCATGCAGGCCCAGCTCACGCGCCATTTGCTGATTCAGACTCTGCACTTCCACACCGGCTAATGCGCTTTCAACACTGCTCTCGGTGCTCGCCAGCTGCTTGGTCTCGGTCTGTTCCCCGATGGTCGCCGCGAACTCTTGCTCATGCCCGTTCCGAATGACTTTCAGCACGGCTTTCGTGCCCACCGGCGTGCGTGTGACCGCTCGTTGCAGGGCGGCCGGATCTTCGATCGGCGCTCCTTGGTATCCCACAATCACGTCGCCTTGTTTAATGCCCGCCTTGTCGGCCGGGCTGTCCTCCCCCACGTTACTCACCAGAGCGCCTTTCGCCTCTTTTAGCCCGAAGGACTTGGCCAGGTCCTGGTTCAGGTCCTGAATGCCGATCCCCAAGAATCCGCGCACGACCTTGCCGTTTTTCACCAGGCTGTCAAAGACCGGTTTGACCATGCTCACCGGTACCGCAAACCCTACGCCCTGGTATCCTCCGGACTGAGAAATAATCGCCGTATTGATCCCGATTAACTCGCCGCTGGTATTGACCAGTGCTCCCCCCGAATTACCGGGATTGATGGCGGCATCCGTCTGAATAAAGTCTTCATACTGCGTAATGCCCATCCGCCCACGGCCGAGCGCGCTCACGATGCCGAGCGTCACCGTAGAATTCAGACCAAAGGGATTCCCAATGGCCAGCACATATTCTCCCACCTGAAGCTTTGAAGAATCGCCCCAGTTCGCATAAGGCAGACCATGGGCGTCGATCTTGACCACCGCCAAATCGGTTTTGGGATCAGTCCCGACCACCTTGCCCTTGAACTCCCGTTTGTCAGGCAGCGTCACGGTCAACTCCCCGGCGCCATCCACAACATGGTTGTTCGTGACAACATAGCCATCCGGCGAGACGATCACACCGGACCCCATTCCCCCTCCCCGATGCTCACGCGGCTCCATTGGTCCCTGTGGTCCCTGCGGTCCGAAAGGACCCGGATGCCCTGACGGACCTTCCGGACCAAAGGGGAACGGAAAACCGAAAAATTCCTCAGGATTCCGAGTCCCGGGCCCGCGAGAATCCCGAGCACGCACGGCTCTTGATGTGATATTGACCACCGCCGGCGTCATGGCTTTCGCCACCGCGGTAAATCCCGGCGCGGCTGTTTTCACCCCTTCCGGAACTGCCGGGACGGGCGCAACAACCGGAGTTGACACCAGCAACCCCGATGGGTGCGAATAGGTGGCATACTCAGCCCCCAGGAAAAGAGCAGCGCTGAGAATGGTCAGCGCCACGATCCTTCCGAGATTACGACGAATCAGAGAATTCATAAACTCCTCCTTCATTGTGTGTATTCCTCGGCCTGACGCTTGACCCCGCAAGCTATGCAGGCCATCGATGTACAGGCTAGCAGGGCAGCATGAGAAGGGGATTAGGATGGAATTAGACTTCTCTAACCAGCGGGGGCTGCTAGCGGCAGGATCAGCGTGAATCGAGAACCTTTGCCGAGCTCACTGTGTACCTCGATGCGTCCATGATGCACTTCGGCAATCCACTTACAGATGGCCAAACCGAGCCCTGTCCCCTTCGGAGCGTGGGCACGGGCGTCGTCGGTGCGATAAAAGCGGTCAAAGATACGGCTCTGCGCTTCGGCCGGGATTCCGATGCCATGGTCGGTGACGGTGAGCCGGGCGACGCTATCCTCCCCTTCGAGCGCCATCTCGACCCGGCCCCCCGGCCGCGAGTACCTCACGGCGTTCTCCACGAGGTTTAGAACCAGCTCTCGCAGCCGCAGTTCATCCCCCAGCACTGTGGCCGGCTGCACCGTTGTGATCAACACTTCGATGCCCTGCTCTTGACCGAGCACGGCTGCCTGCCGTTGAATGTCCTCGACCAGCGCATCGAGCCGGACCGGCCGGCGTTCCATCCGGACCTCCCCGAGATCGGTGCGGGACAGAAACAAGAGATCATCAATGATCCGCGCCATGCGGTCGATCTCCTCCAGGCTGCTCTCCAGGACCAGCCGGTAGTCCTCCGCGGACCGAGGCCGGCGCAATGCCAGTTCGGTCTCTCCCTTCATGACCGTCAACGGCGTTCGCAGCTCGTGAGAGGCGTCGGCGCTGAAGCGCTGAATCTGCCGGAAGGATCCCTCAAGCCGGGCGATCATTTCATTGAACGTGTCGGCCAACCGACCGATCTCATCGGAAGATTGTGACGCCGAGAGCCGCTGCGTCAGGTCACCGGCCGCGATGCGGCGCGCGGCTTCCGTGATGGCTTCCACCGGCTGCAACGCCCTCCCCGCAAGAAACCATCCTCCCCCCAGCGCGACAGCGAGCGCCAGTGGGCCGATCACTAACAGCGTGAACAGCAGATGGTGCAGCATCTTTTCCACCTCTCGCAAAGAGGTGCCGATTTGAAGGATGTGGGTGAGCGTGCCTTCGTATTGGATGGGAACTGACAGGAGGCGGATGGGCGGCTCTTGGGGAAAGCGCGCGGTTTCAAACACCGCTCGTCCGGCTAAAGCGGCCCCCAGGGCGGTCCGACTCAAGGGAATGTCGCGCCGGCGTATGTTCGGCGATTGAATCGTGATCGTTCCCACCGGGCTGAAGATCTGAAAGAATTTATCGAGAACCGCAAGCTCGGGAAATTCATCCACCAGATCGTCGAACCGGACGAACGGTCCCACACGACGCTCTTCCAGCGCCTTCACCGCCACGGTAGCCGCCTCTTCAAGGGAGCGATCCACCTGATCCTTCAACCCCCGTGCCAGGACCATATAAAGAGTTCCGGCGAAGATGGCCAGGATCACACCCAGCGCAATGCCGTACCATAAGGTCAGCCGCACTTTCAGGGCGATCCCCCTCGGCGCTGCGTGAGTCTCGTCTTGAGAGTTCATTGCGCCTTCAGGACGTAGCCGGTTCCGCGCACCGTATGGATCAGCTTGCGGTCCCACCCGCGATCGATCTTGTTGCGCAGGTAATTCACGTAGACATCGATCACATTGGTAAAGGTATCGAAATCAAGGTTCCACACGTGCTCGGCGATCATCGGCCGGGTCAATACCCTCCCGACGTTCCGCATGAGATATTCGAGCAGCGCGTACTCCTTGCTCGTGAGCTCGATCCGACGGCCACCGCGGGTCACATCCCGTGTGGCGGGGTTCAGGATTAGGTCCTCGACCTGTAGCACCCCGGCCGCTTCGCCGGATCCACGCCGCAGAAGGACCCGCACCCGAGCCAGCAGCTCTTCGATGGCGAACGGCTTAGTGAGGTAATCGTCGGCGCCGGCATCCAGACCTTTCACTTTCTGATCGACCTGCGAACGTGCGGTCAAGATCAGGACGGGGGCTGTGATCTGCTCCTTGCGCAACACTTTGAGGATCTCGAGACCGGGCAGGCCAGGTAACATCAAATCGAGAATGATCAGATCGTAGCATCCCTCCTTCGCTTCCCGAGCGAGCGCCAGCCCCTGCGTTCCATCAGCGCAGACATCGACGGCATAGCTCTCCTCTTCCAGCGCCCGCCGGATAAAGGAGGCGACTTTGGCCTCGTCTTCGACAAGTAAAATGCGCATATCGTAGTGGATTATAACAGAGCGTGTCGGAGGGGACAGATTTGAAATCTGCCCTCCGGGGGAGCTTCAGTGATAGATGTACAGGGGCGCGTGGTCTTCGATCACGCGTGACTCGCTCTCGATCCTCGAGAGAAGGTGCTTGGGAAGGACAAACTGCGCGGCGCACAGAGCGCCCGTGAGATACTTCAACGACCCATTGATCCGACCCCCCATCCGATCTTCGTATTCACCCGCACTATAAGGCTGCGACAGGCGTTCCCTGGTCGCGACTTGAAACCCCCAGGGGAGCCCGAAGCAGGGCACTGCCGCCGTGTAGGGCCATACGGTGGGAAAGGTTGTCTTCAAGGTTCTGTAGATCGCGCTGAAGTTGAGAAGATCATGCGCAGCGACCGTTCCAGACTGCAGGGCGATGACGCCAGCGGGAGACAGGCGCGTGGTGACCAAGTCGTAGAACTCACGGGTATAAAGGCGGTAGCAAGGACCTTCTTCAATGGGGTCCGACAGGTCGATGATAATCGCGTCGAAAACATCCTCATGCGTCTCCAGCCAGCGCCGGGCATCCTCGATCACAATTTCGGTCCGCGGATCCTCGAATGCGCCGGCGTGAAACTCCGGCAAGAACTTGCGCGAGACTTCGATGACTTCCTGATCCACATCCACCATGACCGCCCGCCTGACCGATCGATGCCGGAGCGCTTCACGCAGGGTCGCCCCCTCCCCGCCCCCGATGATCAGGACGCGCTCCGGATTCGGATGGGTCAGTAACGCCGGATGAACGAGCGCCTCGTGATAGATGAACTCATCCCTCTCCGTCGACTGCACTTTGCCGTCCAGGACGAGCGACCGGCCGTAGTCGCCGATCTCGATGACCTCAATGTGCTGAAAGGCAGTGTCTTTTGAGAAGAGGACCGTTTTGACGCCGTGAAGGTGTCCTTCGTCCGGCCCTAGGACCTCAAGAAACCACTTGGAGTTCTTTCGGGGGGCCATAGGCGAAGATCCTCTTTTCGTCCTTCGCCACTTTAGCCGTCTTGGTGGTCGGCAGCATTCCGCGTTTCAGTTCCATCATCGAGGGCTGGCGGGACTGAAATTTCTCCACGAAGTACTGGGCGGCGATTTCCGGGCAAAGCGTTTCACCACAGGTGAAGATATCGACGGCGGCGTATCCATGCTCCGGCCATGTATGAACGGCCACATGGGATTCCGCGATCACAACGACGCCGCTGATGCCGAAGGGGCTGAATTGATGGAAGTGGGTACCGATGATGGTGGCTTTGGCGATCTTGGCACCGGCAACCAAGATTTCTTCCACTCTCTTAATGTCGTTGAGGAGTTTGGTGTTGCACCCATTGAGCTCAAGCAGCAAGTGCCTACCTAGTGCGTGCAATCAGGTTACCCCCTTTCATGAGAGTGGCCAATTTTTTCTCTATCGAACCTCCTACCCGGTGTTTCCCGAGATCAGGTAAAAATTTTGTGTGACTATAGCGGAACCCTTTCAATTGTCAATAGGATTTTTTTCCCCTGCACCGCAACCTTGACTGCCCTCACGCGGAACCTATAACATCCGGTCTGTCGAGTCTCCATGATCCAAGTCGAACACCTCACCAAACGCTACGGCCCCAAGACCGCGATCGACGATGTGACCTTCGCCGTCGAAAAAGGCGAGGTCCTGGCATTTCTCGGACCCAATGGCGCCGGTAAAACCACCACGATGCGGATCCTTGCCGGGTCCCTGCCGGCCACCTCCGGCACGGCGCGCGTAGCCGGATACGACTGTTTCGACCAGCCGATGGAGGTAAAACGGGTCATTGGCTATCTCCCTGAAATCCCCCCTCTCTATACCGAGATGACCGTCACCGAATATCTCACCTTCGCCAGCCGAATCAAGGCCGTTCCGGCATCACAAATTGCGAATGCGGTAGATCAGGTGATGCAACGCTTAGGGCTGGGAGAGGTACGGGGGCGCCTGATCGCCAATCTGTCCCGAGGTTTCAAACAGCGCGTTGGACTCGCGCAGGCCCTTGTCCATAATCCTCCAGTACTGATCCTAGATGAACCAACCGCAGGCCTCGATCCTAAACAGATCATTGAGATCCGCGAGTTGATCCGAGAACTTGCCGGATCCCATACCATCATCCTGAGCACGCACATCCTGCCGGAGGCGACCGCCGTCGCCCGACGGGTCGTCATTATCCACGAAGGGCGGATTGTCGCTCAAGACTCCCAGGAACGGCTCTCGGCCCGTCTGCGTCGATCGGAAAAAGTGAGCCTCATGCTGAAGGCCCCGCCACCTGATGCCCGCGACCAGCTTGCGATGCTGCCGGGGGCTCTGTCGGTCCAGCAGGAGGACGCGAACACGTTTCTAGTCGAAGCGGAACTCGGACGCGACCTGCGAGACGATCTGGCACGCTTTACAGTCGCGCGCCGATGGGGCCTCCTTGAACTCAAGCTGGTCACGATCACGCTGGAAGATGTGTTCCTTCGGCTCACCCAAGAGGAACCGGCCAGCGAATCCGTCCTCCACTCTGCTTCGCAAGAGGGCGGCAGTGATACGGGGGAGGTGCAGGTATGAGTCCCGTGGGAGCCGTCGTCCGCAAAGAGCTCAGAACCTACTTTGCGTCCCCCATCGCCTATGTTGTTGCGGGTGTATTCTTGTTATTGTTGGGACTCCTGCTCTTTCTGCCGATTCTGGCGATCAGTAATCAAAGCCTGCAGATGCTGCGCCTCCAGGGCAACCTTCCGGATATCAATCTGAATCAGCTCGTCCTGCGACCGGCCTTTGCCAATATGGCGGTCGTCATGCTGCTCCTGGTCCCGATGCTGACCATGCGGCTGTTTGCCGAAGAAAAGAAACTGAAAACGATGGAGTTGCTGCTCACCTCGCCTCTCACCATTACGGACATCGTTGTGGGCAAATTCGTGGCGGCCTTCTCGGTCTTTGCGGGCATGCTGGCGTTGACCGCTCTGGGCACGGCCGCCTTGGGCGCGATTGCCGATCTTCGATGGGCGCCCGTCGCCACCGCCTACCTCGGTGTCCTTCTGCTTGGAGGCGTGTTTTTAAGTGTCGGCCTCTTGGCCTCGGGTTTGACCGAGAATCAGGTCATTGCCGTGGTCTTAAGCTTCGGCTTTTTGCTGCTGATTTGGCTGTTCGACTGGATGGGGCAACTGGTCGGCGAGGCCCCGTTCGGAAAGCTGTTGTCCTATCTCTCGCCGCTCGGGCATTTTGACAATCTGGTGAAGGGGTTGGTGGACACGAAGGACCTGGTCTACTTCGCCGCGGCCATCATCTTTAGCCTCTTCCTCACCCATCGCGTCATTGAATCGCAGCGATGGCGGTGATGGCTCGGCGCGTCACTCTCGTGTTGGGTATTCTTGGCGCGATCCTGGCGTTCGCCGGTTTCGTCTTGTATATAAAGGCTCCGTACGACAGCATCGCGATCGCGACCATCGAAGCCCTGGCAGTTACCTGCCTCACGATTTTTCTCATCACGCACTTTGAGCTGCTGCGGCAGGTCTCAAGGCGACGGCCGGTTCGGTTGGGCTTCAATAGTGTCCTCCTCGTGGTGCTCTTTGCGGTAATCCTCGCCATCATCAACTTTCTCACCGCCCGTCATGATGTGAGGTGGGACTTTTCAGAAACCAAGCGCTTCACGCTGGCGCCGCAGACGGCTCGGGCCCTTCGGGACCTGCCTCGGGACGTCAAGGTCACGGTGTTCACCAACGAGAAAGGGCAGTTTGGGATCTATAAAGACCTCTTCGAGAACTATCAGTCGCGCAGTCCGAAGCTGACGGTGGAGTTCGTCGATCCGGAGAAGAAACCGGGCATGGCCCGGCGCTACGGCATCACCCGCCTTGATACGGCTGTTGTGGAAAGCGGCAAACAGGAGACGCGCGTGACCGCGCCGACCGAGCAGGAGGTCACCAACGCCCTGTTGCGGGTGACCCGGGATGAGAAAAAGAACATCTATTTTTTATCGGGGCACGCCGAGCACCAGTTGGATGACAGTTCGGAAGCCGGCTATGCCTTTTTGAAGAAGGCGCTTGAGCAGCAAGGTTATACCGTTCTGTCGCTTTCTCTCTACGAGTCCAAGACCGTCCCGAGCGATGCGAACCTGCTGGTCCTGGGCGGCCCTCAGCGGCCGGTCCCCGCACAGGAGCAGGTCTTGATCGCTGACTACGTAAAGGGCGGCGGCCGGCTGCTTGTCATGGTGGACCCGGGATCGAAAGCGGGCCTGGAGGGCCTCCTGGCCAGGTGGGGTCTCAACGTCGATGCGCGCGTCGTTCTCGATGAGCAGAAAATCCTGAACGGCGATTTGACCATGCCGGTGGTCAGTACCTACGGCACCCACGAGATCACGCAGGACCTTGGCAATATCCTCACCGTGTTTCCCGATGTTCGTCCGATTCTATGGGATGGCACCAAGGAAGCCGACTGGGAATTTCATGCCCTGGCAAAATCCAGTACCCGAAGCTGGGCAAGCCCCGAAGTCAAAGGCCAGATCCGGTTCGATCCCGCGAAAGACGCCCAGGGTCCGTTTACGGTGGCCGCCGTGGTGATAGCTCGAAAGGAGCCGGCCGCGGGCACCCGGCGCCCGGCGGTCGTCGCCATCGGTGATTCCGACCTCGCGAGCAACGCCTTCTTAAACCTCGCTCCGGGCAACAACGATTTTGTTCTGCATGCCGTCGGCTGGCTCGCCGAGGAAAAGGGCCTCATTACGATCACTCCCAAGGACACCGGTTTTGCCACCTTCCTAGTTACGCCCTCGCAGGCTGTCGCCCTCCTGGCGCTGCAAGTCTTGGCGCTGCCGAGCGCCTGCCTTGTCGCAGGCATTGCCATGTGGCGCCACCGCCGCCGCCTCTAGCGCCTCTCCATGTCGCGCTCAGTCCTTGTCCTGTTCATCCTGGCTCTCGGCTTGGGACTTTATCTCTGGCTCGTCGAGATGCCCATGGAACGGAAACGGGCGCACATCGAAACCGAATCCAAGCAACTCGTGAACTTCAAGGACAGCGATGTTCAAAGCTTCACTTTGCATTCTGCGACCGGGGACCTGGAAGTCAGCCGCAGCGGCGGTGATCGGCCGGGCGCCTGGACCATCATACAGCCAAGGACGATGGAAGCCGACCGGCAAGCCGTCGACCAGTTTTTGCGCACGCTGATCCTAGCCAAGGTCTCCCGCATCGTGGACGACAGCGGGACGGATCTCTCCGCGTATGGCCTCGCCGTTCCCTCCATGTCTGTCTCGATGCGCTTGCCCTCCGGCAACCAGACGCTGCTCTTCGGGGATGCCGGGCCACTGTCATCCTCGCTGTACGCCAAGCGCGAAGGAGACTCCAGAATCCTGCTGACGTCCTTGTCCGCACGCGAGATCCTTACAAAGGGATTGCAGGATTTCCGGCGCAAACGGGTCCTCGAATTCGATCCGGCCCGTGTCACGCGGTTGAAGATCGCGAATCCGCATGAGGTCGTGATTCTCTATAAAGAAGGCCAGGGTGAGAAAGCCACATGGATCATCAAAGCACCGCTGGCGACGACCGCCGATCAACCCGAAGTACGAAGTTTATTGTTCGGTCTCGAAGACCTCAAAGCGCAGAGTTTCATCGATGACCCCCAAGAACGCCGGGCAAAGAAAAAGGAGCTGCAGACTCCCTTGACCACGATTACAGTGCATGAAGACTCACCAGGCGGGCACACAGTGGAGACGGATCAGACCATCAGCCTGTTCATGAGCTCGAAGAGCGCCCTGACTGCCTATGGCGAAACTTCCCCGCAGGAGCCGATCTATCTGGTGCCCGCCGCCTCAGCGAAGGACCTGGCCAAGAATCTCTTTGCGCTTCGCACTAAGCAATTGATGGCGGCCACACCCGACAACATCAAGACGCTCGTGATCAAAAAGGGCGGCGAGGAATATTCGCTCACGCATGAAGGAAGCGACTGGCTGATCGACGGCGATCCTGGGAAAAAGGCGGACGCCGGGCGCATCAATATGCTCGTGAGCCGGATGCTTCGGTTACAAGCGGAACGGATCGTGACGGACAAGCCTCAGGCTCTGAAGGTCTATGGGCTGGCCTTGCCGGTAGCCGAGGTCACGGCGGCTGATCCACAAGGCAAGGTCTTGGGACGACTGGCGGTGGGTCGTCAGGAGAACCACCTGGCGTTTGCCCAGGGATCGGCCATATCGGGGGTCCTTCAAATCCGCCCTGAAATCCTGCAGGAAATTCCCACAAAAAGTGATCTCAACAAGCCAACCGCGCCGTGAGTGGCGTCCCTACTTAAGGAGACTTTTCCTCGCGCCGGTCATTCACCCATTCTTATGTTATGCCACGCCTGATGCCTCTTTCATTTCGTGCCCAGCTCACACTCGTCCTGGTGGCTTTCTCCCTCGTGTTGACTTCAGCCCTCGGATGGGTGGCCTATCGCACATCCCAAGGCATCATTGAACGGGAAGCGATCCGTTCGGTCGGTATCGCGGCCAATGCCCGAGAACAGGCCCTGCTTCAGCTGCTCCGCCGACAGGTGGATCACGCCGACAATTTTCTCAGAATTGCGCGGCTGAGCTGCTTAAGCGAGAACCCCGAGAGAGCCCAATGCCTCAAGGGACTCTTAGAAGATTTCAAGCTGACCGAGGGAGCGACGGAGGCGCGGCTGGAGTATCAAGACAGGATACGCGTGGCTGTCGGCGCTGATGCATCAATCTTCTCCGAGGTCCCCTTAGGCGATCAGCTCGCCAAGTTCGTCACGGATGACAATGGCCAGGCCTCCTATCTTTTACGCGTCGCATCGGAAAACCGCGAAGCGTCTGTGTCATTGCTCTTTCCGGTCAAAACCATCTCGCAAGTTTTTAGTGAACGCTATGGTCTTGGCCAATCCGGGGAAACTTTTCTCACCGATGCCCGAGGTTACTTTATTACCCCCTCGAGAGATCCCGCTCATTCATCAGGACAGAGCCATCCGATCGAGAGCGCGTCGATGAGATCCTGCCTGAGCGGAAACAACGGGGAGGTACTTGAACGTGACTATCGCGAGGTGGACGTCGTCCATGGATTTCGCTATGTCAAAGAAATCGGCGGCGGCTGCATCATGGCCCATCTCGATCAATCCGAGGCGTTTGCGCCCGCGCACGCGCTCCGCACGGAAGTCACCGCAATGTCGGCGATGTTTGCAGCATTCGCGATGGTGTTATCGTTTGCCCTCGCGCGGTCTCTCGCGCAGCCCATTGTCCGCCTGACCGCACGCGCGCGCGCGCTGCAGGCCGGAGATTTCGCCAGTCCGGTGCCAATGGACGGCCCGCTGGAAGTGAGGACCTTCGCCGGGGCCTTTGCCTCAATGGCACAGTCACTCAATGAATCCCGGACCGCCTTGCTCAAAAGCGAACAGCAACACCGCCGGTTCAACGAGGAACTGGAGCGGATGGTGGCCGAGCGAACGCGGGAGCTCGAAGCAGCCAACCGGGAATATGCCAAACAGGCTGAGAAGCTCGCGCGATCCAACGCCGATCTCGAACGATTTGCGTATATCGCTTCCCATGACTTGAAAGAGCCGTTGAGGATGGTCATGAGCTTCACCAAGCTGCTGGCCAAGCGCTATAAAGATCGGCTCGATCCGGATGCCGAACAATTCATCGGTTTTGCCGTCGATGGGGCGGAACGCATGGAGCAACTGATTCAAGACCTGCTGACATATTCGCGGGTAAGTGTCGCGGATAAGCAGTTCGAACCGGTAGATTGCCAGGCGGCATTCACGCTGGCGCTGATCAATCTCAAAACCGCCATCGAGGAAAGCGGGGCAATCGTGACTCGCGGTCCCCTCCCGGTGGTGCGCGGAGATCATACGCAATTGTCCCAGTTGTTCCAGAATTTGATCGGCAATGCCGTGAAGTATCGGAGCGCAACTCCACCTACGGTCCATGTTTCAGCCACGCGACGGACTGTGCCCGACGATTCAGACGAATGGCTCTTTTCAGTGCGGGACAATGGCATCGGGATCGACCCACAATACGCCGAGCGTATTTTCGTGATTTTCCAGCGCCTGCACGGCCGTGAGCAGTATCCCGGTACCGGTGTTGGGTTGGCTATTTGCAAGAAAATCGTCGAACGCCATGGCGGCCGGATCTGGGTGGAATCGCGAGTGGACCAGGGCTCGACATTCTATTTCACCCTTCGCGAAAACCTGTCCGGATAGTGCTCCCTACTTAAGGAGAGTGTCACTGAAGGGTCTCCGGCGATTATGATACGCCTGGTTGGGGGGTTAGCCGGACGACAAGGAGGATGCGATGAGCGAGACATGCGGAGTGTTCACCTGGGCGGGTCGATGCCTGGTCTCTACGCTGGTGTTGGTGATGATCGGCTGCGCCGATGACTATGGACGCCGCGATTCGACGGGAACTGCGCCGACGACGGACCGGAATTCTGCGTCTATCACCAGTCCGGCGCAAGAGGATGTGCGCTTCGTCGCGACCGAGGAACAGGGCTCCAAGATTTGGAAAGCGAGCGGTCCGACGACCACGGCCGGCAGCGGCAATACGGTCAGCCTTAATATCAAGAACCGCGGCTCAAAACCGCTGAGCTTCAAAGTCGTCAACATGTTAAGCGCCGAGCATGGCTTCGCCATCGACACCATGAAAGTGAAAGAAGTCCTCAACCCGGGCGAAGAAAAGACCATTTCCGTTCCATTGGAGAACATCGATCCGTCCGCCACCGACCACCGGGTCTATTGTCAGTTGCATCCCAAACATGTGCCGGCGACTTTGATAGTGATGAAAGATCAACCCTCCGCCTCCGACCGTTCAACGACAAACTCCCCTGCTCAAGATACCGGCGCAGCTGCAGGCTCAGCTCCCAGCTCGCAGAGGGGGGAAGTCTCGTCGCGTCTCCCGGATGAATCGGAAGGGCAGCGCTTGATTCGTGAGCAGAGCCAACAGCAGAGGGAAATTGAGAGTACTTCCCGCATAGAACAGGCCCCCGGCAGCATTGCACCTAAGACCTGCGAAAACTTCCCCGGGTTCGATCGCGGCTGTCCGGGAGGTAACCGCTAGGGCAGGGCAATCCGAGTCCGCTATCGCACTTCCTACGTTCAGGGACGCTGAGAGCCCGGCGGCACGCCCTTACCCCGGCTTTCGGTCCGTCCTCCCTTTCACAAAAGTTCTCTTTCGACATTTTAGACGAGCCTGTCTCATTTTTGTCTATTGGTGGGTTTGTTTAAGGCTGTTACGTTGACCTTAATAGACGGAAAAGATGTAAACGAATGCCTGACGGTCCAGAAGAACTCTCCACCACAGGGCGTCGCTGCGACCGCACATCTTAGGAGGCCATTATGTTGAGATGGGCCGTAATCTTCTTCTTGATTTCCGTGATCGCCGCCTTTTTCGGCTTCACCGACGTAGCAGCCGGTGCCGCCGAGATTGCGAAGGTTCTGTTCTATATCTTCGTGGCGATTTTTGTAGTGTTTCTGGTTCTCGGCCTGACCGTCGCGGAGAAACTGAGAGCCTGAAGGCCCGGCCCTTGGTACTTTAACGGGTAGCCCGGGGAGGGCCAACTCGTTAAAGTACCCGTTCAAGTGAGCGTGTCAGGTGCTTCTCGGTAACTCAGGCTACCGCTTATACCCCCCGCCGATCATGTTGGCCGCTTCAACGTGAGCACGTAGCTCGTCAGATCGTTCACCTCCTGCTCGTTTAGAGGAAACTTCGGCATGACGGAGCCTGGGGACACAGACTGCGGATTGCCAAAATGCCGCAGGTGCCACGTCCGATCAGGCCGGGTATCGCCTACATATGAGAGGTCAGGGCAGAGGGCACCGCCTTCGCCATGGATACGATGGCAGGTAGCGCAGCCGAAGCGCGCATACAACGCCTTCCCGTGTGAGACGGCCGGATCGAGGTGCGGGACGGCATAGAGGTCCCGCAAGGAAATCCCCAAAAGAGTGAATACGACCGCGAGGAATGCCCCGCCAGCGACGAGCGCCACGGGCCGGCCAGCCGGGTGCCGTGCGGGGTTACGATCGATAAAGGGCCAAAAGAGCAGCGCTATAAAAAACACCGCCGGCAGCACCCAGGTTGCAAGCGGCTCGAGAGGGCCGTGCACGTACTTCAGGAGCTGATAGTAGAACAGGAAATACCATTCCGGCACCGGGACAAAGGTGCTGTCCGATGGATTTGCTTTATCAGCCAATGGGAACGATACCGTGACCGCGAGGAGCGCAACGGCGAGAAAGATCCCCAGCATGACCACGGCATCCATGAAAACCTGGCGGGGATAGAAAGTTTCGCTGCCCTGGGCCGCCCGCGATTCGCTCCACGGGCCAGCCGGCCCCACCCGTCGCAGGATGAAGAGATGCAGGAGAATAAAGCCGACGATCAGCGCTGGCAGGAATAGGACGTGCACGGCGAAGAACCGGGATAGCGTCAAGGCTCCTAGCGACGCTCCCCCACGCAAGACCTTGACGAAGAAATCACCGATAATCGGCACCGTGCCGACCATGTTAATCCCGATCTGCGTGGCCCAATAGGCGTTCTGATCCCACGGCAATAAATAGCCGGTGAAGGCGAAGGTGAGCGTGACCAGAAAGAGCAGCACGCCCACCATCCACATCACCTCGCGTGGCCGCTTATACGCGCCGTACAGAAAGGCCTGCAGCATATGTAAGCCGATGGCGATGACCATCGCAGAGGCGCCCCAGTGATGCAGTCCTCGCACAAAGGCGCCGAAGCTGACTTCCTTTTCGATGAATTGAATGCTGTCGTAGGCATGATCCGGCGTCGGCGCGTAATAGACCGCCAGAAACATCCCGGTCAGCGCTTGCAGCAGGAAGATAAAAAGCGTGGCCGAGCCGAACACATAGATCCAGCTCGCACCGCCGGGGATCGGCTCGTCGAGCAATGTGCGCTGCAATCGTTTGAGCTTCAGGCGGCTATCGAGCCACTGATAGAGTCGCGAGGCCATTGTTCAAATCTCCACCTTCTTCGGGAGGCCTGATTTGAATTCCTTATAGATCACCAACAACCGACCGTTTTCGATTTTCTCGGGGAGCTCGTCCAGCGGGCGCGGGGCGGGGCCGGCCAGGACCTGCCCTGTAATGCTGTAGACGCTGCCGTGGCAGGGGCATGCGAACTTCCCCTTGTCGTTGTCCCAACGGTAGCCGCAGCCGAGATGCGGGCAGAGCGGTGAGAAGACCTTGATCTCGCCGTTGGGCTCTTTCACCGCCCAGACCGATTTGATCGCCTTGGTTTCCATGTAGCCGTCCTGCACGGTGGTCGCATGCAGCAACTGCTTGGGCTGACCGGTGTCTAATTCGTCTACGCCGCCGATGTCCACCCACAGCTGCGTACGCCGCTTCAAGGCCGGAGAAATGACATAGCCGACCAACGGCACCGACAGGCCGAGGCCGATAGTGCCGGCGATCATTGCCGTAACCCATTGAAAAAATCTCCGGCGACCCCCGATTGGCGTGTGAAAGCCTTCACCGGAAGGCGCCATTGGGTCTTCAGCAGTGTTCATTGCAAGGCCTCCACAAGTATCAGGTCGCCTCCTGCTAGGTCGCACGGAGTAACGATAATGCCAAATGGCAATGCTGCGGTCAATTCACTGGGCAACTTGCCCCCGGGCAGACTCTAACGGTCTCCTTGCAACGCTCAGCCGAGCAACAATAATCGCGTGGTCCCCATCTGACCCCGCCCTACTGGTTGACTCCTTCGAATTCATGACTACCTCATACTCATATCTGTACTTCTGTCATGTATCTGGCATCCCTTCGGAAGGATGCTGAAAGGAGACTATGAGCGATACTACTCTCACCACCCTGCCGGTCCTTCCGGTGAAGCGAACCGTCTTGTTCCCTGGTGTGCGAGTGCCCCTGACCGTGGGACGCGACCGATCCGTCGCGGCGGTGGAATTCGCATTAAAGACCGAGGAGAAGACGGTCCTGATTGTGTCTCAGCGTGATCCGGAGACCAGCGAACCGACACTTGAAAATCTGTATCAGATCGGGACGACCGCGGTTATCAAGCAGGTAGGCCGTACGGCGGATGGGCAATTACACGCCGTGGTCCAGGGCGTGGAGCGATGCGTCCTGCTGAAGGTCGAGCAAACCACGCCGTTCCTCATGGTGCGAGCCCGGCAGCTGCCGGCGCCGGCCGATTCGGGACCGGAAATCGACGCGCTCCACCGAGCCATTGTGGACCTCGTCGATCAGCTCCCGACGCTGATTCAGATGCAGGGTATTGGAGAAGTAGCCGAGGCGTTGCGCGCCGAGCGCAGCCCCGTGGCGTTTGCGTACCGGGTGGCTTCGCTGTTGAACCTCACGGTGGACGGCGAGCAGGCCTTGCTCGAAGCCCCCACGTGTGCGGAGTTGCTGCGGAAGATTTTCGTCGCGCTTTCGCATGAGGTGCAGGTCTTACAGCTGCGCAACAAGATCGCCAGCGACGCTCAGGCGGAAATGGGAAAGTCACAACGGGAATACCTGCTCCGCCAGCAATTGAAGGCGATCCAGCAGGAGCTGGGCGAAGACGGCGGCGATGAGAGCGACATCGGCGAGCTCAAGAAACGCGTTGAGGAAGCCGGCTTGCCGGAGCACGTCCGCAAGGAAGCCGACCGAGAGCTTGGGCGGCTCACGAAGATTCCCGCGGCCTCTCCAGAGCATCAGGTCATCCGCAGCTACCTGGAGTTGCTGCTGGAATTGCCTTGGAGCAAGACCTCGGTAGATAGTCTCGAACTTCCTCGGGTGCGACAAGTCTTGGATGAAGATCATTACGGGATCCAGGATGTGAAGGAGCGCATCGTAGAACACCTGGCGGTCCTGAAATTGAACGCGGGGGCGAAGGCGCCGATCTTGTGCCTGGTGGGACCTCCGGGTGTGGGCAAGACCAGCCTGGGACAATCAATCGCGCGAGCACTGGGACGCCGTTTTGAACGGATCAGCCTTGGCGGCGTTCATGACGAAGCCGAGCTCAGAGGGCACCGGCGCACCTACGTCGGCGCCATGCCGGGGCGGATTATTCAAGCGATCCGCCGGGCCGGCGTGAAGAACCCCGTGCTGATGCTGGACGAGGTGGATAAGATGGGCCGGGATTTCCGGGGGGATCCGGCCGCGGCGCTGCTAGAGGTCTTGGATCCTGCGCAGAACCATACCTTCACGGATCATTACGTTGATCTGCCGTTCGACCTCTCACAGGTCTTCTTTATCACCACTGCGAACACTCTGGATCCGGTCTCCGAACCATTGCTGGACCGGATGGAAATTATCCGGCTGCCTGGCTACAGCGAGTATGAAAAACGCGAGATTGCGAAACGCTACCTGTGGCCGCGGCGGCTGAAGGAGGCGGGCTTGAGCGCGGAACAGGTACAGCTTGCGGACGAGATGATCACCGAGATCATCTGCCGCTACACACGCGAGGCCGGCGTGCGGCAGCTCGAGCAGATGCTCGGGCGCCTGACCCGCAAAATCGCCGTGCAGCTGGCCGATCTACCGGCCACTGAACCAGGCGAAGCGCCCGTGCGGATTGTCATCGACCGAGCGCAACTGGCAGAGTGGCTGGGGACCGAACGCTTCATGCCGGAAGAAGCGCGCAAGCAGCTTCCCGCGGGTGTGGCGACGGGCTTGGCCTGGACGGCGAGCGGCGGTGATGTCCTGTACATTGAAACCACGTTGTTGCCGGGCGGAAATGACTTGACCCTGACCGGACAATTAGGAGAGGTGATGCAGGAATCGGCGCGTGCCGCGCGCAGCTACCTCTGGTCGCACGCGGAAACGATGGGCCTCGATATCTCGCGATTCAAACGCAACGGGGTGCATATTCATGTGCCGGCGGGGGCGATTCCCAAGGACGGCCCTTCTGCAGGCATCACCATGGCCACCGCTCTCGCCTCCGCGTATCTGAACATACCGGTCCGAAGCGATACGGCCATGACCGGAGAGATCAGCCTGAGCGGGCTCGTGCTGCCGGTGGGTGGAATTAAGGAAAAGATCCTGGCGGCGCGACGAGCGGGTATTCGCAGGGTGATTTTGCCGAAGGCCAACCAAAAAGATCTCAAGGAGGTTCCGGAGCAGGTCCGCAGCGATATGAGTTTTATCTTCGTGGACACCATTGAAGAGGTCCTGCCGGCGGCTTTTCAGGAAAAGCAGGCGAAAGAGGCTCATCCCGCCCTGACTGCCATGGCTAACTAGTTTAGTGTTCGAGCATGTGCGGAGTGAACTTCGCACATGCTCGCCTCCCCCAAGACAGTCTTGTGTCCCTCGCCCGTCCGTTAGCCCAATTTTCCAGTCGTAGCGATAATTGAACGTCTCGTATGCAGCTTTCCGAAGGCATGCTAGAATCTGCGTCCGTGGCCCCGTAGCTCAGTTGGATAGAGCAGCGGTTTCCTAAACCGTTTGTCGTGAGTTCAATTCTCGCCGGGGCCACCAACGACTTCAACGACTTCTGAAGTGTTCCCCGCTCGCTCGGTATTCCTGAATTCCGGTTCCTGTCACGGTTGCGTTTGAAAAGGTGGCGGACTCACTGTTTACCTTTTCCGCTTTCTCGTGTCTAAGTTGTGACTCAAGAGGTACCGATACAGATATATGTACTGGGTCTCTACTTTGTCCCTTTTTGCGCTGTATTTCCTCTATGTCTATTGGTGCGTCTTTCTGTAGTCCTTCCCTCCTGCTTCATAAGCGCCGGGAGACGATCTTGCCCCGGATCAGTGCTTCCTTAACGAGACGCGCCGGCAGCCACCGCTCCATGTAGCCGGATCGCTCACACAGTCCGCATAAGGTAACGTTCTTCCCGCTACAGCGCGGGCACGTCCATCTCACCAGGAGTTCCATCAGTTATAGTGTAGCAGATGCTCGGAGACTAGCGCGGCATTGCCTACTGTGGTGCTTCCTGTGCATACTCGCGGTGAAATAGGAGGGACAGCGTATGAAACGACACGGACTCATAGCGCTTCTCATAGCCATCCTGTACTCGGCAGTCGCGTGCGCGGCCGAACCGCCGTCCCCAAAGCCGCCCGCCACGTCTGCTCAGCCAGCGGGCGCGCAGGACATACGGGGCGAACTGCTAAAGATCGACCAAGAAGGGTGCCTGCTGAAGGATAGTTTCGGCAAGGAAGTTCGGTTGCGCATCGACACTAACACGAAGCTGGAAGGCGAACCGAAGGCTGGCGATAAGGTTGAGGTGAGCGTGATGGAAGGCGGGGTGGCTACATCCATCAAAAAGCGATAGGCGAACCATCGGGCTCGAGGCTGAATTGGTTTTAAGATTGGAGCGGGAGACGGGATTTTCTGGTAGATTACCTTGGGCTCAACACCTCCCCTAGAACATCGAGAATCTTTTTTTGAACCAAATCCGTAGTGATGTCAGCTGCAACATACTTGCCTCGCGGTCCGACAAATCCATTCCTATTTTTAATTGACGGGATCGCATCAACAGAGATTGCCACGTATCCTGAGCTATAAGAAAAGGAAATCGACACAGTGTTTGCGGGTGCATTGCCAGAAGTGGGAATGCCACCAGGTCTTTTGTTATCTCTTACTGCGCATCGCAGTGCGGTACATCTCAATTTCCGCCACCTGTGCATGGGCCCTCTTAATGGACTTGGCCGCCTCTCTCTCGTCCTCTGCTGTTGAATCGACACCATCCGCTCAGGCCCAAGGGCCTCCGATTATCGATCTCTCCTCCCCCACCTCGGTCACCGTCGAAAGCATCCGCGATGAAACGATCCGCCGCATCGGTCACCGCGCAAGCTAGCGACGCTTCTCGCGCAATTCTCGTGCTCAAACGACTACAGAGCCCCACCTAAGTGGGTATGGTTGGCCGGACGTCGCTCTATCTACTATAGTGGTACATGGAGGGGAGAAATGCTCACGAAACCGAAAGCCAGAGGCGTAGTTTCGTTGACGGAGCGGGAGCAGCAGGTGCTCAAGCACATCTGGGACGGGCTCAAGAACCGTGAAATTGGAAAGGAGTTGCGGATTAGCAAGAAGACTGTCGAGGCGCACCGCTCCAACATGATGAAGAAGTTGCGGACGACCAACACGGCCCAGCTTCTAAAAAGTTGTTTTCAGTTGGGCTTCCTACGGCACCGGCTACGGGGTGCATAGGCTAACCTAATCGCCCTGTCTGACCCTCTTGCCTTGCGGTGGCGCAGGCGGAGAACGCAGCGACTCAAAAGGAGGACCGGGCATGGTTCTCTGTCCGAGTCAAAAAATGTTACGCTCGCGTCTATTCTTCTTACCCGCTCTTACCCGCTACCGACAAGCCTGCTTCTTCCTAAACCGTTTGTCGTGAGTTCAATTCTCGCCGGGGCCACCACCTGGCCACCCCCACATTAGGTGGAATTCCCCCAAAATAGCGCCATAGCCGGCGGAACAGGTCCTTTCACGTCTTAGGTGATTGCCCTAATTGGTATCAGGGCTGCCCCGGATGCCCAGACAGAGACAATCCCACTGGGAGAAGAGCGAGACTAGGGGGCTGAGGATCATTTTCTGCCCATCCGAATCAAGTATTTGCGGGAATTAGACCGATATGGAACTACGAATGCGAACCTACCGGCGGATCACCATAGACCCCGTCCAGCGTGACGGCCGAACCGTCTGGCGCGTCGTTGGATGGGTCAGTGCCCAGGAATGGTCGACGGTCATACATTGCCCCAACGAGGAAATGGCCCAACAGATCAAGCTCGCGCTGACGGAGACTGTCGGCGGTGATACCCGTCGATACACGGGGCGCTGACGCTTACAGTTCCCTTCTGCACGAAAACGCTGGACAAGGGCCATAAGAGTTATCCTCGGCGGTATCCCCTCAGTTAGCCGGTAAGCTGGGTTACATTGGGGCCCTCAAAAACCTCTCTCTACACCCCTATCGGTCTGCAGGCGTACGTGCCCTCATGGAGCGGCGGAAAGGGGCCGATTTATGAATTATGAACATTGATCATGCCCGTCCTCTTGTTCAACCCCGTGAGGAGAACCGTCACGCATGAACCTATCTCCCATTAGAGTACATCATGAGACGAGCCAGAGTGTCGTCCGGGTGACTGTCTTCACGCTCTCGCTGGCAGGCATATTGACGGGATGCACGTGGATCCCCAGCATGATTACTCAAGGGTTTGATGCGGCAACGACGGTTGCCGAACATCGTACTTTGTACACCACCGCAAAGGACTACTCGATCAGGTCCGAGATCCGCAGCAAGTTCGGTGATGAGGGTTTGCTCTTGGACATCAGCACCGATGTCTACAACGGCCGGGTGATGCTGACTGGATTGGTGAACAGCGATGCGGAGCGCAACAGGGCCGAAGAGCTTACACGACTGGTCAGTGGAGTTCGTGAGATCTACAACGAAATTGAAATGACCGACAAGTCTGGCATCCAAGCAGCCGCCGAAGGCCTGATCGTCGAAGCCAAACTGAAGGTCAAGCTGCTTACAGCTAAAGGAGTGCGTTCTATCAATTACCGCCTGCGCGCAATGAACGGGGTGGTTTATGTGCTGGGAACAGCAGCTAGTTCTGAAGAACTTGACCGGGTAGTCAGTATCGCCTATGCGACCCGCGACGTGCGCGATGTGATTACGCACGTCATGCGCCAGGATATTGATGAGCCTCAGGTCGCCACCGCCAGAGAGTTGCCTACGATAGAGGGTCTCCGGGGTCAAGTCCTCTCCATCCAGGACGGCGATACCCTCACCGTGATGGTCGGGAACAAACGGGAGAACGTGCGCCTTATCGGGAGTGAGGCGCCTCATCTAATTCATTCTGTTCGGGGAAAACAGTCGCGGGACTTTCTCGGCCGTCTCGTGCGAGGGAAGGCTATCCGACTTGAAATAGATCCAGTGCGCAGGGATCCTTCCAAACGCCTCCTGGCCTATGTCTATGCGGGAGATGTATTCGTCAATCTCGAACTGATTCGGCAAGGCCAGGCCGCCATCTCCAAAGGGCGTCCCAGCGTCAAATACGCAGATGAATACCGAAAGGCCGAAATGGAGGCCCAGGAAGCCGGCCGCGGCATCTGGGAGGTCAAACAACTGCTGAAGTAACTTCCGCTTGCCGCTTCAAGCCCACGTACGGATCCGACCTGCTCAGGATTCCAGCTCCTATAAGCGAACCACGCCGTCGCCCGAGTTACCTAGCATATTATCTGTAGCTATGATAAAAGTTGGGCGTTGTGAATTGAAGACAGTCCAGTAGCTCCGCGCGGAAGGTAGCCGTAATGGAAGTGCTGAAAGTGCGATTAGGGTTGGCGGTCGCGATGGGGATTTGGATTGTAGTTGTCGCCAATCATTGGAATCAATGGGTGCCGCACAGCTCGCTGCTATTTACTACAGCAGTTTTGTCTTTTGCGGGAGCGATCGGCCTTGGCGCCTATCGGATGAAGTTTCTAGAGGAAAAATTTGGGGTTCTTGAAATTCCGGCGATCTGGGAGAGCGAGTTGTTTCAGGCAATCTCCTGGGATCTTCTCGCGTATACGACCATTTTCTCAGCTCTTATCCTGGGCGGTGCGCTCGCCTCCGCAGTCAGTCCCCGGCTACCCCTGTCCATTATTCCCCTCATATATATCCTTTCCATTGGCATTGTGGGAATCCTTAGGTGGCTGCTATCTGTGCTCATGCTGCGGATGATCACCTAGCCACGCGGGGTTCTTTCCCCAGTTTTTTAGATGAGCAGTGAGTCGGAGCTGGCGGTGCTTTCCCTGGCAGGAGTCTTCGACCCGGGCGTCCTGTGACGCCCGGGTCGGTAAAAGCGGTCAACGTTAGGAGGCTTTGCGGGCTCCCTGTGTCATTTCATAATCCCTGTACCATTTGTCGGCCCACTTATTGATCTCCTCTTTCTGATCTCCATAGCGCTTCTGGACCGTTCCCATAAATTTGTCGTAATCTCCCTCGATCTGCATTAGATCATCATCGGTTAACTTACCCCATTGTTTCTTGAGTTCACCTTTGAACTGATGCCAGGCACCTTTGAATTGATCACGATTCATTACTAACCTCCTTGTTGAGAGAACAATTACTCACCACTTCTTTGTAGCAAAATCGTTAGATGGTGGCATTAGACAAAACAGGAGAGACCTAGAACGAAATGTCCGGGACTAAACAATCGGGCGCAACCACACCACAGTCGAAGTATCTCAGCCGAGTTGAGGACAACTCTCCGCAGTGTACTTGACGTTCCGGGCTACCCCAAAGGAGATAGCGCAATCCCCTTACTTACAGGTGCAGCCTGCGCCCTCGGCACAACCCCTGCAGCAATACCTTTGGCCGTCTTTCTGATTGGTATAGCCATTCCCCGCAAAGGCTTTCCAATCTTTCTTCGGAAGCTTGCATTTCGGGCATGTTTCATCCGCCATGGCATCCTCCTTAGCTTCTATAGTGTATCAAAACCCTCTTGCCGAATACGCAGGCGAACGGAACCTCTGAAGTAGGGGGACGCCGGCACCTTTCACGATGGCGGCCGACTCCTCTACAATACCTGTCATGCAAGTGAGAAAGAAGGTCGGCCTGAGACTCAGGAGCATTTTCATAGTGACGGGCTTGGTATCCTTGCTTGCAGGCTGCGCCGAAGTATTCAGACAACCTGATGCCAATCGAGACTTTGTTCGTTTCGCGGTCAAGATGGACAGGCTCAAGGACGTCGCTTTTCCATTGTCGCTGGCGGCAGCCCCGCTCTGCCCGCATGATATCCAGCCCACGTATGGATTCGAATTACATGATAAGAGCCACTACGCAAAGCTGCCTAAGCCTGAATATCGCGAGGCGGCAATCGAGTATTACGGAATCAGTGACGGTGTATCGCTTCGGTATGTCCATCCGAGACTTCCAGCCGGACTTGCCGGGCTTCACGCCCGCGCTACAGTGGTCAGCCTCGACGGTGAGCTATTGGACAACAAGACAGCCGAGGACGCGGCTGAGATCGTGCGCCGCCTGGATCGCCGGAAGGAAGGTCCTCTTCGCGTGGTCGTCAAAGACCTTGAAAAAGTACGAGAGGTAGATCTTTATTCCGTGCCGATCTGCAAATATCCTGTCATTCTCGTCCAAAGCGATGTTATCAACGCCTTTGCGGACGGCACGAGAGTTATTGTTACAACTGGCATGCTTGATTTTACGGCTAATGACGCCGAACTGGCCGTCGTGATCGGGCATGAGATCGCGCATAACGCTTTAACGCATATCGACGACCTTCGCCTCAGCCATGTCCTGGACTCCCTGTTTAACGCTCATACCGGGCACCATGCCGAGCTGACGGCCATTGCGACAGAGTTCTCGTTCTCCAAAGAATTCGAAACAGAAGCGGATTATTTCGGATTGTACATTGCCGCCAGAGCCGGACACGATCTCGGCGCCGTTGGACAGTTTTGGGAGCGGATCACTCGGCGTGCGCTTACGGTGGCCTTGCCCGCTTTCAGCACGACTCATCCCAGTTACCCGGATCGCATCGGAGCCTACAAAAACACTCTTCGCGAGATCAGCGACAAAATAGACCGCGGCGACCCTCTTCTACCCAAAATAACGAGCCCACGTGCCGTCCGGCAATCGCCCATCCCCGATCGAGAACAGACAGAAAAAGCGATCTTCCGATAGTCTTGTGACAAAAGATCCACCGGCTCATGAGCTTTCTCCGACCGCCTCAGGCCCCCTCTCATCCGAAAATCCGAACCCATTCCTGGCCTTGCTTCCGATACTTATCCCTGACCGCTCCCCAGGCCTTGCGGTGTGCAATGTCTTCGATGGATATCCCGCTCCTTTGATCCTTGGCATGTGCTGAATGGGTCCAAGCCTGGTTATAGGCGGCCACATAAACTTCCATCGCGTCCTTAGGGAGATTGTTTTTCAGCGCGGCCGGCAACTCTTCGATATGGTTGTACGCCATTCTGTCCTCCTTTCAAGGTTTAACCCAATGGCGTTATGCGTAACAAATCGAATTCGATCCAAACAATAGACAAAAGCCTTCATGGAAAAGAGAAATGTCGAACGGGTCCCCCAGGCAGTTAGCCAATGGCGCTTGGATATTTTGACGCGATAGCGAAATGATTTGTCTAGTGTCTTGGCGATAGGCTTTTGTTATTCGTTGTTATTATCGAGTACAAATGGCTCGAGTACCAATCTGGGCCACACACAGCTCACAACGGTTCATGAAGGAGGTGCACAATGAAAAGAGCGATAGGTCTAGTGGCATTTGCCGCCATCGTCGGCATCGGCGGCATCAGCGGGCAGAGCTTTGCGATCGACCCCTATCCCTATTATGATCAAGACCAATTGCGGTACCGGGATATGTCTGTGCCAACAGGCGCGCAGGTTATCGAGGGTGATGTGACTCGAGTTGATCCCGATTCCTATGTGATCCGGGATCTTTCTGGCCGCGACGTGCGTGTGTATTTCGAACCGGGCACAATGCGCGATAACATTACAGTCGGAGATCATGTTATCGTCCGGTTCGATCGGCCTTCGGCCCCCTATGCCAACAGCATTGTTCGGCGCCGGCCGGATATAGCCGTCGCGCCCGCCGTCTTTCCACGCCCACAGACGATTGAAGGTGAAGTATTGCGGGTCAACAGCGACAACTATGTCATCCGCGACCTTTCAGGCCGTGATGTTCGCCTCCATGTCGATGGCACCACCAAGCTGGACGGCAATTTGACCCCCGGGGACAAGGTTATTGCGCGCGTGGTTTCTCCCCCGTCGGACCGTCCGTATGCCTATCCCAGAACGATCTACAAACTCAATGGCAGGGAGGCTCTCGAAGGGCAAGTCGTCGCGATCGATGGAAACACCTATGTCGTGCGGGACATTAATGGCGTGGATCACCGGATCGCTGGCGATAGCGCTACCGCGGGCCCCGGAAACATCGTGGTCGGCGATTATGTGGTGGTCGTCAGAGGCAATGCACCGATGGCGCACGCGGAATCAATCTCGAAGCGCTAGCTCAGAGCGGCTTATCCGCCTTATCTGGCGGTGAAAGGGCGGGAAGCCCGCAAGGTCTTCCCGCTCTTTCCTCTCTCCGAAGCCAAGGATGCCTCGTCTGAATCACTAAGCACCAGCGCAACCACACCTCGCGCCCCTCTCCAGGTTACGAAAATATGGTATACTCCTTCGCCTTTTTGCGAGGGCGTGCGTTCGAGATCATTCGGAATGCTCAAGGCGATTCTCTTCGATTTTGACGGCGTGCTGGTGGACACGGAACCGCTTCACTTGCGGGCGTTCCAGAAGGTGCTGGCCGAGGAAGGCCTCGCTTTGAATGAGCGGGACTACTATGCGAAGTACGTCGGGTTGGACGACAAGGGTTGTTTTCAGGCCGTGCTCTCGGATCACAGCCCTGCTGTGACCGCGGCCATGATTCAGCGCCTGGTCGAACGGAAAGCCAAGCTGCTTTTGGAACACCTGAAGACCAATCTCAGCGTCTATCCCGGCATCGCGGATTTCGTGGCCGTGACCGCTCAACACTATCGCCTTGCGATCGTTTCAGGAGCGCTCCGGCATGAAATTGAATTTAGTCTGGAGGCCGCCGGTATCCGAAAGCAGTTCCAACACATCACGGCCGCGCAAGATGTCCAAAACGGAAAGCCGGATCCGGAAGGGTATCTGCACGCGTTGGCCGTACTCAACAGGCAATCGCCGCTAACGGCTTCCGAATGTCTCGTGATTGAGGACACCATCCCCGGTATCCAAGCGGCCCATGCGGCCGGCATGCGATGCCTGGCCGTTTCAAACACCTTCTCGGCAACCGAATTGTCCCTCGCGGATGCGGTCACCTCCACGCTGAAGGGCTATGATCTAGCCGCCCTTGAGCGGCGATTCTGGAGTTGAGCAGCGATGAGAATTTGCTCTCTACTTCCCGGTGCCACCGAGGTCGTGGCCGGTCTCGGCCTGACGGACGAGCTCGTCGCGATCAGTCATGAATGCGACTATCCGCCTGAGATTCGTACCAAGCCGGTGATCATCCAGAGCGCCGTCGATCCCGAGGAGAGCACCAGCGCGGATATCGATCAACAGGTGCGAGCGGCGCTCAGCGGCGCAGGCCCTCTTTATCGGATCAATGAGATCCTGCTGCGCCAGATCAACCCTACCCTGATCATTACGCAGGATCTCTGCGGCGTATGCGCCGTGACTCCTAAGGAGCTTCAGCGGGCATTATCGGAAATACCAGGTGATCCTCATATCCTCAGCCTGAACGCCTCTAGTTTGGAGGATGTCTTTCGAGACATCGAAATGATCGGCGCTGCCACAGGTCGTCGGGAGGCTGCAGCCGGCTGGATACTCGAGCTAAAAGCCCGTATCGAAAAGGTGCGTACGGGGGTTGCCACGGCGCCGCCTCGACCCGTCGTCTGCCTGGAATGGCTGGACCCGCTCTTTAGCGCGGGACATTGGGTCCCGGAGTTGGTCAGCCTTGCCGGCGGGGTGGATCTCGTAGCCCGGGCAGGGACCGAATCCCGCGAGATCACTTGGGACAATGTGCGACGCGCTGCTCCGCACGTTCTGATTCTCATGCCGTGCGGCTTCCGGATCACGCGCACGTTAAGAGAACTTGATCGGCTCACCTCGCGCCCGGGTTGGAAGGACCTTCCAGCTGTGCGCAACGGGGAGGTCTATGCCGTCGAAGGACCGGCCTATTTCAATCGGCCCGGTCCTCGTCTGGTCAATGGCCTGGAACTCTTGGCGCGGCTCTTTCATCCCAGTCGCTTTGGCATGGCGTTCCTGGAGGGGGCACAACGAATAACATGACGGCGCAAGACGGTCAGCGGTACTGCACGGCCCTCACCAAAAGCAGCGGGAGCAACTTTTACTATTCGTTTCTGTTCCTGCCCAAAGAGCGTCGGGAGGCGATGTACACGGTGTATGCATTTTGCCGAGACGTGGACAGCATCGTCGATGAGCCGGTTCCCGGATCCGACCCACGAAAGACTATCGCCGCCCGCCGTGCGGAGCTTGCAGAGATCTATCGGAGCAGTCCATTGCGACCGGCCAGCCTCCCCTCGCCCATCATGGCGTGCCTAGCGAAGCATATCCGGCGGTTCAACATTCCGCAGGCCTATTTCGACGAGATCATATCCGGGGTGGAGATGGATCTCTCCGTCCATCGCTACCAAACGTTCGAAGAGCTGTCGACCTATTGCTATCGGGTCGCGTCGGCGGTCGGTCTCGTCTGCCTCAGGATCTTTGGAGCGCTCAGACCTGAATCGGAACAGTACGCGATCAACCTCGGTCTGGCCTTTCAACTGACCAATATCCTGCGTGACGTCAGCACAGACGGCGCCAGAGGAAGAATTTACCTCCCCCAGGAAGACCTCAAGCGGTTTCACGTTTCCGAGCAGGACATCCTGGACAGGGTGTACAACTCCAGATTCAAAGAGCTCATGGCCTTCGAATGCCGGCGTGCGAGGGAATACTACGCTCGGGCCGAAAACGCCCTGACGTCGGCCGAGCGGCCGATGCTGCTGTCCGCTGAAATCATGCGGGCGATTTACCACCTCATCCTCGAACAGATCGAGGCATCCCGTTATCAGGTATTCGGGCCACGCATCAGTCTCCCTCCATGGCGTCGCTTGGCGACCGCCGTGAAGGTATGGTTCGCCCTCAGCACGAAACGGAAATAAAAAGGGCAGGCGACTGTCAACTGCGCCTGCCCTTAAATGACGGTGCGTGGTCTTACTGTTTCCCGTCGAAAGTCCGCTCATAGGTGATCACGTACCAGGCTTCCTCTTCGGTGATGGCCGTGCCGATCAAAGGCACCATGCCGGTCCCGGCGCTTCCGTTCTTAATAACCCAGAACATTTCCCCATCGGTTCGAAGCTTATGGAATTTGGGGTTGGTGAAATTCCGGGGCGTCGGATTCAGGATTGCGCCGGCCGGGCCGTCTCCCTTCCCACTCAGGCCGTGACAATTAAAGCAGGTGCCCTTCCCTTCAAAAATCGCTTTCCCCTTCGCGATGTTCTCGGGAGTCTTCGCAACCGGGTTCTTCATCGCCTTAGCGGCAGCCCGTTGATCACCGGGAACGCGCGAAACAGTAATATCTTTCTCTTCGGCATACGCCGCCCCGATGAAGGCACAGACTGACAATACCAGCATTCCTGATCTGAAATAGCCCATCACCGCCCTCCTTTTGGTTATGAAAATAGCACTTTGGTTATGAAAAGACCACCCAACAACACTAAAGAAACACTGAAAACCTGCCGATAAAGGCCTAAAAAGCGGGCCCACTATAACGTGCAGTCTATAGTGTGTCAATGACACAATTCGGTGTGCAGGGCTTATGCCAAAGTATAACAGATTGAGTTTCTGCAGAAGTCATCGCGCGAATCATAATTCGGAAGTGTTCATGCCGGACCTCGGGCACTCTTGGCCGCAGAACAGGCATGACTTCGCCGAAAGACGGCGATTCCCTTGCTTTCACTCAGTCGATCCTTTAAAGTAACTTCCCAGCGGAGGGACCATGCGCCTGTTCCTAACCATGTCAACGATCGCAGTCATGGGGGTGGCTCTGATGCCCCTTGAAGGCCACGCCTCCGCGCCGGAATATCGACTGGACGCCACTCTGTCCTCCACCTATCCCGCGACGTCCTTTACAGACGCGCTGGAGAACAGCCTTACTTTTGAACATGTTGAGCTCGCGGAATCGTCCCCGTTCGGCCGCTCCGCTCTGGACCCGCAGGCCCTTGAAGAGAGAGTCAGTATTCCTCCAACGGCTGTGCCGATGTTGCAGGACCCGATAGGAAATCTTGACTTGAACGTCCCGACGATTCGAACGGCCAAGGTCGATCGCCATGTGCAATTTTTCAGTTATCAGATCCGGGACCGATTTGAGCAATGGCTCAGCCGATTTGAGCGGTATCGACCGAGCGTGCAGAACATTTTTTTGGAGTTCAAGCTGCCCGTCGATTTAGTGTTTCTCTCCCTGGTCGAGAGCGGGTTTAACACCAACGCGGTCTCACGGGCAAAGGCGGTCGGCCCCTGGCAATTTATGAAGCCTACAGCGAAAATCTATGGGTTGCGCGTTGACAGTTGGGTGGACGAGCGGCGAGATCCGGTTAAATCGACGTTTGCAGCCGCTCAATACCTGCGGGATCTCTATCAGCTCTTCGGTTCCTGGCCCTTGGCGATGGCCGCTTATAACGCCGGAGAAGGCAAGGTGGGGCGGTCGATGGCCCGCCTGAAAATCAAAGATGCTGACTTCTGGTCCTTGCTCGATACGAGGCTCTTAAGGGCTGAAACCAAAGAATATGTGCCCCGCTTTGTGGCGGCGGCCCAGATCGCGAAAGATCCAAGCCGCTTTGGATTCAATATTCTCCCGCAGACGCCGGTCGAATACGAGGAGGTGGCGATCACGCGTCCAGTCCATTTGAAGGCCGCGGCCAAAGCCGCCGGTGTTTCCTTTGAAGAAATGAAAAGCCTGAATCCGGAACTCCGACGGGATATGACCCCCCCCGATCCCCTGTACATCCTAAAGGTGCCAGTGGGGACGAAGGCGACCATGTTTGCGAATCTTTCGACTTACCAGGCCCTGTATCCGGCGGTATATCATGATACCAAACGCCCTCTGTTGCGGGCACACGGGAAAGACAAGCTTGGCCTGTCTCGCCTTGGACAGGCTCGCCCCCACAAATCACCAGATTGGCTCCCCACCGGCAAGCCCGGTCGGGGCAAACCCCAAGTCCTCGCGAAAGCCTCCCGTTAAGCTCTTCGGCGACTCTCTGTCGATTCCTTGCTGATTCCTTTACTTGGGTGCCGGAGCCTGTGTTGCCGGCGACGGAGACGGCGTCGGTGAAGACGTGGCCGAGGCCTTCTTGGCATCAAGTGTCTTGATACGGATCGAGGCCTCTTCCGCGTACGGAGAACGCGGGTGGTCTTTGAGTAATTCCTGATAGTGCGCCAAGGCGCCTTCCCGACGGCTTAAAACCTCATCAATCCGTGCAAGCTCATACAGAGCATGGTCCTTATTGGGCGCGCCAGCAATTTGGGTGATTGTCAAAAACGCCTTCTCCGCGTCGTCCACTTTTCCTTGAGAAAGTTGCGCATACGCCAACCGTTGATAGACCAGGGGAACGAGGATTTTCTGATCCCCATAGCGGTTGAGAAAATCCTCATAGGCCTTCGCCGCGGCATTCCAGTCTTTTAAATCACTCAGGGCGTTTCCGAGCATATAGGCTGCCTGCGGCGCGGCCGAACTATGGGGATACTCGGCGACCACTTTGCGAAATGTTTCTACTGCCTTTTGCAACTCTTCGGGCCGAGGCGGCCCTGCCGCCGGAGAAGTTTGAGAAAATATTCGCATGCCCTGATGCAACAGATCTTCCGCCGCGCGATCCTCCTGGCGCCACATCCAGAAATATCCCGCCACGGCAACCGCGACGACCACGGCGACGGCAACCCCGGCGATCAACCACGTCCAATGCTCCCGGGCGGCATCGGCAAACTGCTCCATGGAACCCATCATCTGAGCCGGATTCATGGTTGAGGGCTTTTCCTTCTTGATCTTGAACATTCTGTGCTCCTACAGGCGCTTAGACTTCGGACCTTATACGCACGCCTTGAGGAATGTCAAACGGACGTTGACTGTTTGACAGCGCGGGAATTCGAGGGTATAGGCTTCATCCCATGTACCGTGCCCGGCTGGATCTACTCGCACGACGGTCTCTACTTCGGCGGCTTCGCACGATCCACTCAGCGCCACTGGCGGAAGTCCAACTTGAGGGACATCAGGTGCTGCTGTTCTCTTCCAACAATTATCTGGATCTCGCCACTCATCCCAAGGTCGCGGAAGCAGCGATCACTGCGCTCCGGCGCTACGGAGTGGGAGCCGGGGCATCTCGGTTAATCTCGGGCACGTTTCCACCCCATGTCGAACTGGAGGAACGGCTCGCCGCCTTCAAGCGCACGGAGGCCGCCCTCGTGTTCAGCACCGGCTACCAGGCTAACCTCGGCTTGATTCAGACCCTCGCTGAAGAGGCATCCATAATCTACGCGGATCGCCTCTGCCACGGCAGCTTGATCGACGCGAGCCGGCTCTGCAAACTCCCGCTGCGGATCTTTCGCCATCGGGAGGTTTCCCAACTGCGGCGCCTGCTCGAGCGAGATACACGGACGGCCTCGCTGATTCTGACCGACGGCGTGTTCAGTATGGATGGCGACCTCGCTCCCCTTCCATCACTTGTTGCCGTCGCTGAGTCAAGCGGCGCTCGGCTCGTCGTCGACGATGCCCATGGGACGGGGGTGATGGGTCGCGACGGCCGGGGCACGGTGGAACACTTCGGGCTGAAAAGCGCTGCGCTTATTCAAATGGGGACACTGAGCAAGGCTCTGGGAGCATTCGGCGGCTTTGTCGCTGGGCCGCGAGACCTGATCGAGTATCTTGTCAATCGCGCCAGGTCGTTTATCTACACCACGGCGTTGCCCCCCGCGATGGCGGCTGCGGCATCAGCGGCGCTGCAACTCGTTGAGGCTGAACCTGAGCGCCGCGCCAAACTGTGGAGCCTCCGTGAACGCCTGTACCAAGGCCTGAAGGCCCTGGGGTGCGAGACCCTCGCCAGCGAATCCCCGATTCTCCCCATCGTCGTTGGAGACGTCGGCGGTGCGGTTCGCTTGTCCGAGCATCTGCTTGCACATGGCATTTATGCCCCGGCCATTCGGCCCCCGACCGTTCCGCCTTCGAGCAGCAGAGTCCGGCTCAGTGTAACGGCGGGGCACACGCCGGCTCATATTGACCAGCTGCTGGAAGCGTTATCGACGGTGAGGAAGACAGACGGCGTATTATGGGAGCGATTGACCCACCCGTTCAGTGCTGCGACGGGATCGGCACCGAAGACGCATTCCCCATCCCTTGGAGGGTGAAGCTCTCCAGTTCTTCGCTCAGGTAGGTGATTTCACCGCGTGTTTCAAGAAC
>Ga0070706_100000744_pt1 | contig 36621 bp, 24 predicted proteins | sample KBSK5501metaG_FD_65476 | JGI IMG/M metagenome (GOLD analysis project Ga0070706, IMG submission 65476) | Corn, switchgrass and miscanthus rhizosphere microbial communities from Kellogg Biological Station, Michigan, USA - KBS K5-50-1 metaG | ecosystem: Host-associated > Plants > Roots >... | reverse complement strand
TTTGGCTTCTTCCGATCCGCGTTCCCCCATTTGTAAGAGGCCGGGATCAATCCTCTGTACTCTGAGTTGATTATAAATCTCCTCCGCGCGTTTGCGTTCCAGAACCACGGCCGGAATGCGGGTTGGCCCATCCCACACCGCGAAGTCTGAGACTGTTGCCTGACTGGGGAGCGCGAAAATGTAGTTCCCTTCTTCGATTCCGCTGGTGTGGTTCGCGAAAATCTGTTTAACGAAGACGCGGGCATCGCCATTGTCGATGCGGATTGTAATCTCCATCTCATCGAGAGAGAGAATGGCCGGATCTGGCTGCGCTTTGTCGCGCGGAATCAGGATGCCGGCATCTGCCAGCAGCAGCGACGGCGCGAACAGCAACGCGAAGATCGTGAGAATGGCGTGCCTCATGGATGCAGCTTCTGTTCTGGTACGCGCACCAGACCGTTATCCGTACCGATATAAAGATAGCCATTCGCGGTGGCGAGCGCCGTCACGTTGGAGGAGGGTAGACCCTGCTCGATCGCGAACCACCGTTCCGATTCCCGTTCGTACACGTAAAGCCCGTGGCCCAGTGTTCCCGCGAACACGTGGTCGCGAGTGACCAACATGGCATTGGGATTGATTTCCAGCTGACCGGTTGCGTGTTCAAACGAGTGGAAGTGGCCCAATCGGTCGAGTCCGAGAACGCCTGCGCCGTAAGTGCCAACCATCCATTCTGGTCCGACTGGAACTACCGCGGTGATCCAGCTATGTTTCAATCCTGAAGTCGCGGTGGTGTAGTTGAGCCGCACCTCACCCTTGTCGAGCAGCGAGAGGCCGCCCAGAGTCCCTGCCATCAAGGCGTCGCCGGAGACGCCGAGGGCATAGACGTGATTGTTGACCAGCCCCTGGAAGGCATACATGCTTCGCGCCCCGCCATGGTCTAGAAATGTCAGCCCCGCTGGTGTAGCTAGAGCCAAACCATCCTGGTAGGGCACAACGTCGGTCACGTGGTCAGCGATAAGGCCGTCGGCGCGAGTGAGAACCTGTTCCTGGCTTCCAGCCCCATCAAAGCGCACCAATCCGTTGGCAGTGGCAACGTCAATGGTCCCGTCTTTGGGGTTGGGGAAGATGCGGTTCACACAGAACACATGCTCGTTCTCGAAATGGGTAAGGGGGCCATGATCGGATTCCAGCCGGTCAAGGCCGCGGTCGAAATATCCAACCCAGAGGCCTCCTCTGCTATCCGTCGCGAGGGCGGAGATGTTACGGTCGCTCAATGTCGCGGCGCCTGGTTGCAGAACTGGTTGCCAACCAAAGGCGTGAGCCCTCATGCGATAAAGGCCACTGCGGGTCAGCGCATACACGCCTCCACCCATGCCGAATAACTGGCGTACCTCGCCGAGGTTAAATGGGCCAGCCGAGCTGGGATTCGGGCGGCGTGCCTCAAGCTGGACAGCAATTACTCCTTGATCTTCGGAACCGACCTGGAGTTGGCTTGCGGTCGGCAGCAAGGCGGTAGCAAGAACACCCGGCGCCAGGGTGCGCGAGAAACGTCCGCGCTCGAATACGGCGACGCCAAGCACAGTGCCAACGTATGTCCTATCGCCTGCGATCGCGATGGATTGCACCTGCGGATCGGGCAATCCTTGTTGTTCGCCGAAAGACTCGGTCTCGCCGGCATGCCAGTGGAGCACACCGCGACTGAGCGTCCCCACCCAGAGGTCCGACTCCGTGCCGGCGAGGGTTGTGACATACACGCCGCTCAGCGTCGGGTGGAGGACCGTTATTTTCTTTCCGTCGTAAAGAAGGACGCCGCGCTTCTTCGTCCCGAGCAGAAGGTGGCCGGAGGCCAGGGGCAAGACTGAGGTGATGGAGCGTGCACCGGCGTCTTGGGGAAGGATTTGCCGGAAGGCACGGCCGTTGAAGAGCAGCAGACCCTCCTGGGCAGTGGCAATAACGAGTTCTTGCTCTCCCGAGTCGGCCAACACCGCGGGCGCAATTGCGACCAAAGGAGACGACGGCAACTCCTGACCAACTCCATAATGTTTGACCAAGGTACCACTGGCGTTATATTGCGAAAGCCCGGCCGAACCTGCTATGTACAGGTCGTTGTGAAACTGGGCCGCCTGGAAGAAAACCGTCGGCGTGCTGATCGGCTCGAAGGTTTGCTCCGGTGGATCAGGAAGTGTCTGCACCGAAAAGCGTATCTCGCGCTCCGATTGAACTTCGCGAGTTGCGGTTTGCAGAGCGCGGGTAGCACGCCAGCCGACAAAACCGACCAGCAAGAGAATGAGAGCTAATCCGGCCCCCACGACTCTACGCCACGACATTTTGAGACTTGGGCGCATCTTGACACTTGGGTACATCGGGTCCAAAGGGTTGAGCTTTCAAACCAAACAGCAACACTTAACCACTTTGCAGGGTGGCGGCCAAACGATCGTAATTGAAACCAACGGACTTACGAGAGCCACCGGACGGAAATTGTGTCAAACGTAGCGCACGCTGTGTTAATCGGGATACTCACCGGGTCGAGACGGAGCCAGCGCCCGTGAATATGTTGCCTGGACCGACGGGTAGACTAGGGTTTGCTGCGGGCCCCCCACTCCGCGTCGAACCGCACTCGATCGTAGAAAGACTTCTGCGTCCCAACGCCCGCGGTTGAGAGTGCTGCGTACAGGTTGGCGCGCCGTACCGCCTCGCGTTCGGGAAGCCCTTCCCCCAAGAATACGGCGAAGCTGCCAATGAAGGCATCGCCGGCGCCGGTGCTGTCGACACTCTTCACCGGGAATGCGGGCAGGTGTTCCATGCCTTCCTTCGCCGCCAGCAACGAACCGTTGGCGCCGAGCGTAATAATGACGCGGCGAATGCCGTAGCTCAGCAACTTCTCCGCACACTCCTTTGCATCTTCGAGATTTTTTACTGGCATTCCTGTAATGGTCTCGGCTTCGCTTTCGTTGGGAACGAAATAGTCGAGGCCCTCGACAGCTTTGAAATTGATTGGCTGGCCAGGAGCCGGATTCAGAATGCAGCGAATGCTGTGCTTCCGGGCAAAACCGATTGTGTAATAAACGGTCTCAAGCGGAATTTCGAACTGGAGGACGATGCAATCGACCGCTTTCAGCAAGTCTGCGGCAGCATCGACGTCGGCCGGCTTCAATTCGTCGTTCGCGCCCTTGACCACGAAAATGCGGTTTTGGCCGTTGGGCTCGACGAAGATCGGAGCCACGCCGCTGGATACGCCTTCGACCTGCTTTACATGAGTGGCATCGATGCCGAGCTTCTTGAAATTCTCGATCGTCGCCGGACCGAACAGATCACTGCCGACCCGCGCCACCATGAATACCGCAGCCCCGCACAGCCGGGACGCTGTTGCTTGATTGGCACCCTTGCCACCGAATCCCAAGTCGAATTTTTGACCGAAGATAGTTTCGCCGGGTTGGGGGAAACGGCCGGTAAAAGTGGTCAGGTCAATATTCGCGCTGCCCACCACCGCAATTCGAGGAATTTTCGCCATGGTTCAGGAGACCCTACAGATAGATTTGAGTCCAGCCACGAAGTGCAAAGGTGAAGAAGGCCGAGTCTATTCACTGGCCTAGACTGGTGTCAACGGGGATTTGGAAGCAGGCTCTCTCGGTGAACGCCTGCTAAAGCCACAATGCTCGATTCCCACTTTCCAAACCTCCCGCGCTGCGGGTGCTGGCTGGGCGTAACAAGAGTTTTCGAAAGTATTGGTGGTGCAATTCGGTACTGGCCGGTACGGGATCAGCCTTGGGTGGTTTGGAGAGAGCGGAGGGTCAAAAAACGACGGTCGCGCGCATCGTTAACTAGAGAGTATTTGTTCTCATGCATGGCCTCCAACGCGGTATTTGGACTGCGAGGGATTGGGGAGATCGGACTGCGTTTCGATTGTTGCCCGCCACCAGGCACCGCACCAGCACAGCGTTCGCTTCAGAAGAGAGCAACTGCCGTTCAACAGGCGTCGAAGGTCAGAACCCGATTGTGAGTAGAATGGGGATTGTTCGACCGCGTTTCATGGTCTCTTTGACGACACATTATTCGCCATACGGCACCCAGATATTCTTCACCTGGGTAGCGTGCTGAAGGAACCAGCGGCCTTCACCCTGCTTCACATCAAACCAGTCGATGGAGCGGCCTTCGTTGGTGAACACCTGCTTGAGGTTTCCGACCGAGTAAAACTTGGCGGCGGCGGCGCTGGCTTCATCCGCGAAACACCAGATTGCGTCCACGTCGTCGTGCTCCGCCAGTACTTTCAAAAGCTGAGAGGTATAGCCGGTGACGATGTTGACGGCTCCAGCGGGCAAATCGCTGGTGTCGAAGACCTGGTACAGCTCGGCGGTGATCAACGGATAAGCCTCGGAGGGAACCACGACGGCAGTGTTGCCGGCTGCGAGCACCGGCATGGCCAGCGACAAAAACCCAAGTAACGGGGCATCGTTCGGACAAATGACGCCGACCGTTCCGAGGGGCTCATTCATGGCCAGCACAACGTTGCGGAACGGAGGGTTGTGCACCGCACCGTCGAACTTGTCCGCCCAGGCGGCGTACGAGAAGATGCGCTCGATGCCGAGCGACACTTCGGCTGCCGCCTGAGTTTCTCCTACCGCTGCCGCCAGGCGCCGGGCAATCTCCTTGCTGCGCTGCGAAAGATTTTCTGCCAGGTAGTAAAGAACCTGCGCGCGGGTGTGCGCCGTGCTTTTGGCCCAGGCGGAGGCCTTGTGCGCGGCTTCGACCGCGTTGCGAATGTCTTTTCGATTGCCCAGCGGGGCCTCGCCCAGAAGCCGGCCGTTCGCGGTTCGCACTTCCATGCTGTAGCCTGAGTCGGGGCGAGCCTGTTTACCACCGATGTAGAGCTTCACGGTGCGGTCGATTGCCGGCGTCGTCGAATCGGAACCGTCGGTTGATTCCTGATCTAACTTCTGGCCGGCAGGCGGCGGCAGAGCAGGCAAAGCCTTGGCATTCTTGAACCACACCGGCTCCAGATACTCCAGCAGGCCTGCCCTGCCGCCCTCGCGTCCATAGCCGCTTTCGCGGTAGCCGCCAAATTCACAGGAGGCGTCAAACAGATTGGTGCAGTTGACCCAGACCACTCCAGCCTTGAGTTGCGAGGCCACGTGTAGAGCCACGTTGATGCTCTCGCTCCAGACGCATGCGGCCAGACCATAGACCGTGTTGTTTGCAAGTTCGACCGCCTCACGGGGCGTGCGGAACGTCATCGTGGCCAGCACCGGGCCGAAAATTTCCTGCTGGGCGACGATCGACGTCGGATGCACATTACTGAGCAGCGTCGGCGGATAATAGAATCCGTGCGAGGGCAGTTCGATTTGTGGCTGCCAACAGGTTGCACCTTCCGCGACTCCCTGTTCCACAAGCCGCTTGATGCGGTCTAACTGCACCCCTGCCACGATGGCGCCAATATCGATGGACTTGTCGAGCGGAGACCCGGCGCGCAGCGTGCTCATGCGATCGCGGACCTTGGCGATGAGTGGTTCTGCGATACTCTCCTGCATCAGCAGGCGGGAACCGGCGCAGCAGACTTGTCCCTGATTGAACCAGATGCCGTCCACCAAGCCTTCGACCGCACTGTCCAGATCGGCATCCTCGAAAATGATAAACGGAGACTTGCCTCCCAGCTCGAGGGATAGCCGCTTGTGGCCAGTCGCGGTCGCGCTGCGAATGGCGCGTCCCACTTCCGTCGAGCCGGTGAACGCTATCTTCGCGATGTCGGGATGCCTTACCAGCGCTTCGCCCGTCGAACCGTCGCCGGTAACAATGTTGACCACGCCTGCCGGCAGCCCGACTTCCTGGCAGATTTCGGCAAAGGCGAGCGCGGTCAGCGGAGTGAACTCTGCGGGCTTTAGGACAACCGTGTTGCCCGTGGCCAGGGCTGGCGCAATTTTCCAGGCCAGCATGAGCAACGGGAAGTTCCACGGGATAATTTGTCCCACCACGCCGCAGGCTATGTAGCCGGGAAATTCCTGCCCCAATAATTGTGCCCAACCGGCATGGTGATAGAAGTGCCGAATCACCAAGGGGATGTCGATGTCGCGGCTCTCGCGGATGGGCTTGCCGTTGTCCATGGTCTCAAGAACGGCCAGGCGGCGGGAATGCTTTTGCATGGTTCGCGCCAGCGCATAGAGGTAGCGAGAGCGCCCGTGTGGAGTGAGCGCCTGCCACTTCGGCAGCGCGGCACCGGCCGCGCGAACCGCAGCGTCGATATCCGCCGCCGATCCTTGTGCGACATCGGCGAGCTTCTCGCTGCTGGATGGGTCTGTGGTTTCGAAGTAGTGGCTTTCCACCGGTTGGTGCCAGGCGCCGGCAATGAAATGTCCGAAGCGGCGGCCATGATGGTCGAGCCAGCTTAAGGCTTCCTTTGGATCCTCGGGCGCGGGGCCGTACTCCATGGTGACGAATTTCTCAGCAATGCTCATTCCGGCGTGCTCGATTCCTCTGACGTTAACCCCGGACCTGCTGTGTAGAGACGTAGTTTGCTACGTCTTGCTGGTCGCGGAAGAGACGTAGCAAGCTACGTCCTACAAACCGTCCGATCAAACGCAGGACCTTCGAGGTATGAGGTCACGCGATCGGATGGCGGTAATCTGCCGAATACCGCCCGGTCACATGGTGTTCGAGTTGGCGCTCGATGTCATTCAACAAACCACTGGCTCCAAAGCGGAACAGTTCCGCTCTCATCCACGACGTCCCGAGTTCTTCTTTCATCAGCGCCAGCCATTCGATTGATTGCTTCGCGGTGCGGATCCCTCCCGCAGGCTTGAACCCGACTGCCATGCCCGTTTCCTGCGCATATTCGCGAATGGCACGCGTCATCGCAAAGCCAACCGGCAGCGTCGCATTGGTAGGCTCTTTGCCGGTCGAGGTCTTGATGAAGTCCGCGCCCGACATCATGGTAACGAAGCTGGCGCGCGCGACATTGCGCAGCGTAAGCAAATCGCCGGCGCCCAGAATCACTTTCATGTGAGCCGAACCGCTGGCCTGTTTGAAAGCGGCAATTTCATCGTAAAGGGCTTGCCATTTCCCGCCAAAGACGTGAGCCCGTGTGATAACCACGTCGATATCGTCGGCTCCCGCTTCTACCGAGCGGCGAATTTCGGCCACGCGTTCGGCCAGCGGAGAAAGGCCGGCGGGGAATCCGGTGGAAACCGCGGCAACCCGCACGCCGCTACCCTCGAGGGCCCGCACCGCCGTCTCCACAAAAGTGTGGTACACACAGACGGCGGCCACCTTGAGGTCCAATTCTTCGACTCCCAGGCGCTTTACCAGGTCGTCCTGGAGCGGGTGACGGGCTTTAGCACACAGGCGGCGTACGCGTTCTTCGGTGTCGTCGCCTGACAATGTCGTTAGGTCCATACAGGAGATGGCGCGCAACAGCCATGCCGCCTGCCAGTCTTTCTTTACGGTGCGGCGCGCGACATGACTTTGCGCCCGGCGTTCAACCGCGCTGGTGTTAACGCGAACCTGTTGCACCCAGTCGAGGTTGAGGGGAATGCCGCGATTCGAGATCAGCGGACGTCCTGCAAGCGTGGCTACGGGACCAGTGGAGTCGGGGGTGAAGGCATCCGAGGCAGGGCGGGCGTCGCGGCCATCCGCAACCTCGTAGCGTCTTCGATTCTCGGCTGACATCGACGATTCTCCGCGCAAAACCCGGCTTCCATCGAATCAGTTTCGGTCGCGTCACTGACAAAGACGAAAAGCCGTTCCGGGACTGCTGTTTCCGAATGCAATTGTACGGCAGATGAGATCGAAAGGGTAAATGGGCACCGAGAGGCCAAGTGACGTGACGTTCCCTGCTTCAACATTCGCTAATGTGTACTTGCGATTCCCCAGTTTGGCCTTGACATGATTTCGCTCCGAAAGCTAGGCTACGACACTGTTTCCTCTCCGGAGAAGACCGATTCTGAAACATTTGAAACACCCCAGTGTTCGGGGCGCCCTCATTGCATTGCTAATTCTGATCTCGCTGGCCGGCGCAAGTCCCGTCTCTGCCGCCGCAAAAAAGATCATTTTTGATACCGATCCCGGAACCGACGACGCGCTGGCGTTGGTGCTGGCACTCAACTCGCCGGAACTGGACGTGCGCGCGATTACGGTAGTTCCCGGAAACGTGACCGCAAGTCAAGGCCTGGAGAACGCGCTGCGGATGGTCTCTCTTGTCCATCGCTGTGACATCCCAGTCGCAGCCGGAGCGCAGCATCCACTGTTTCAAAAACTGATCACGGCTGAGTTCTGGCACGGCAAAAATGGTCTGGCCAATGTCGAACTGCCAGCGAGCAAGTGCAAAGTGGATTCACGCTTTGGACCGGACCTCATCATCCAACTCATTCACGCCGCACCCCACGAGATCACCCTGGTTCCGGTCGGGCCCCTGACCAACATCGCGCTCGCTCTCGAAAAAGATCCTTCGATTGTGCCGCTGGTGAAAGAAGTCATTCTCATGGGCGGTTCGCTCAAAGGCGGCAATGTGAATGCCGCCGCTGAAGCCAATATCTATAATGATCCTGAAGCCGCTCAGCTCGTTTTTCAGGCGGGGTGGCCTTTGACCATGGTCGGGCTGGATGTTGGCGACAAGACACTGCTCTCCCAACAGTATCTGGACGAATTGGGGCGAACCCATGGTCCGGTGAATGACTTCATTCATGCGGTAGCCAAATACCTGATCGATCTCTCGGCGCAGTTTCGCTCGCCAGGCACTCCGATGTACGATCCTCTCGCCGTAGGCGTGGCGATTGATGCAACCCTGGTGAGGGCTCCAGAGATGCATGTAGATGTCGAAACTCGGGGCGAATTCACCCGCGGTGAAACAGTGGCAAACCGTAATGGATACGTGGAGCGGAACGTGTTCCACGGCGATCGCTACGTGATTGAAGGCGTGGACAAGGTCACACCCAACGCGAAAGTTTGCATCGACGTCGAGGCGGATCGGTTCCTGCAACTGTTTCTATCCAGAATCAAGGGTAAGTAATAATGAGGAGAGAGCGAACACGATGGTATCGGGAATTCCGGATCGACGTCAGTTCTTAGGGGCAATGGCGACCATGGGAGCAATCGCGGCAGCTGGCAAAAGCCAAGCGCTTAACGCGGCCTCCGGCGGTTCTGCGGTGCGCTGGCCCAAACTCGCGGGCAGCCCTGTGCTGGATAGCCTGCATCCGGTGATTGAGCACTCGCGCGATGTGCATACCAACGTTGACAAAATCTCGGAAGTGGCGGGCTGGATGGCGTACGAGGAACTCCCCATGCCGGACTATCAGATGCCTTTCGGGGTGGGACAAGGCAGCGCCGACGATGTGATCGACTTCATCCTGACGGCCGACTGTGTGGATACAGCCTTCACCGATTTTTCGACTCACGTGAAATTTAAAGTGGACTATGCCGGACGGCACTGGTCGGATTCCGACGGGCTTTTCGCCGGCATGAAGCGGGCGATGGACAACGGGATTCCCATCCTGGATGGCAAGTTCCTGGCGCGCGTGACTCGCCCACAGTTGGAGCGCATTTTTGCCGCCAACCTTGAACTGCCCATGCTCGACGAAAAGATGGAAATCTGGCACCAGGTAGGTGCGGTGCTGGAGGAAAAATACGATGGGCGCTTTCACAATTTTGTGAAGTCGTGTCCGGCGCGCTTATACGACAACGGTGCGGGTTTGATCGATCGGCTGGTGAAAGAATTCCCACGCTTCAACGACGTCAGCCCGTACGATGGTGCGATCATCAAGTTGTACAAGCTCCCGCAACTGGGAATCTGGTTTGTTTATTCCGCGCTCAGAACGAGCGGACAGTTCCCTCTCGCCGACCTAGACAAGATGACGGCGTTTGCCGATTACATTGTTCCCGTGGCATTGCGGCTCTTGGGGATCACGAGTTATTCGCCAGAACTTGAGCACGCGATCAATGCCTACCAGATGATTCCGCGCGATAGCCGGCAGGAAATTGAGATTCGCGCGCACTGCATCTACGCCACCGCGCTGCTCTGCGAAGAGATCAACAATCTTCGTCCCAAAAACCAGCAAATTATTCTTCCGCAGATCGATGCCCGCCTGTGGACCCACTATCACACCACCTGGTGGCCGCATCATTTGACCAGGACGATCATGTATTGAATCGGGGTCGCAGCTGTCGATGCGAAGGCGGGGGCCCATGAAGCGTTCTTTTCTCTCTGGCCGCAGGCTTTTCTCTGGTCGCACACTGCGGGCCGCGGTTGCTTTTATTATTCTTGCCATGGGCCCGGCTTTTTCCGATGAATGGAAGGCGCGCCACGCCCTTATCTCGCCGAGCGGCGTGATGAACCTTTCCGAGCCTCCGGCCCCGGATGAGGTCTTCTTCTCCGGACCGCAGGATTCTGCCGATGCCGGCGGTTGGCTCGCGGGCCTGAAGGCCTGGCGGTCCGATCGCCTTGCCCGCATGCGTTACGACGGCTCGCAATACGACCGGCCAGAGCTGGCATGGACGCAGCAGATCTTCTCGCAAATGCAACTGCTCATCTGGGACCGGGCTTTTTACGACCCGGGTACTGGCGAATATACCGTGGACCGCTTTCTATCCGACGCGGAAAGCCGCATCGGCCCCATCGATGCCGTACTGATCTGGCACGTTTATCCCAATCTCGGCGCAGACGACCGGAATCAGTTCGATCTTTTGCGTGATCTCCCGGGCGGCGTTCCCGCCCTTCGAGAGATGGTGCAAAAGTTTCACGGCCGAGGAGTGAAAGTATTTTTCCCGATTATTGCCTGGGATACGGGGACGAGAGAGGAAGGTATTTTTCCCTGGGTAGCAATCTCGCAGTTGCTCAAGGATATTGGTGCGGACGGCGTGAATTTTGACACTCTCGAGAGTATTCCGGCCCAATTCAGGCAGGCCGCGGACACCACTGGGCATCCGCTTGCGCTCGAGCCGCAATTTGATATTCGCGACGAATCGATCGTATGGGCCAACATCGGCTGGAACGATTGGGTGACGTGGGAGGGCAAGGAATATCCCTTTGTGCCTATGGTAAGCAAGAGCAAGTGGTTCGAGCCGCGGCACATGGTCAACGTCACTGACCGCTTTACGCGCGACAAGACTGACAGCTTGCAGCACGCTTTTTTTAACGGACAGGGTTATGCCACGCTCGATAATCTCTGGGGCTTTTGGTACGGGACTACACCGCACGACGCCGAAGCCATCCTGCGTTTCACGCGAATCGAACGGACCTTGGCAGAGAACCTGGGTAGTCCAGACTGGGAGCCGCACTCCCCAATGCTGCAGGCGGGAGTATTCGCCAGCCGGTTCCCCACGGCCGAGAGCACGCTGTGGACCATCGTCAATCGCAATGAGTATGCGAGCACAGGAGAACAGATCCGCACCCCTCATCGAGCGGGAATGCATTACTACGATTTGTGGCGCGGCACTGAGTTGACGCCTGCGATACACGGGAACGAGGCGACTCTCGGCTTCAGCGTTGAGGGTCTGGGCTTCGGCGCCGTGCTGGCTACGGAGCGGTTCCCGGCCGCTGGTCCGGGCGCTGATCCTCTCAAGAACCTTCTTCCTTATATGGCGGAGCGCTCGCGGCGTCCGCTCTCGAGCTACTCGCGGGAATGGAACCCTCTGGCGCAGAAGATGGTCGAGATCCCGGCCACCAAGCGGGCGCAGAGTGCGCCTCCGGGAATGGTTCGTATTCCGGGAGGAGACTACGACTTTCACGTGCAAGGGATTGAGATAGAGGGCGGAAATGATCCCGGGGTTGATGTGCAGTATCCCTGGGAAGATGTCCCGCGGCGCGCCCATCGCCACCGCAGTCACATCGCGAGCTTTTATATGGACCGTACTCCCGTGACCAATGCCGAGTTCAAGGCCTTTCTGGACGCCATGCACTATCATCCCAAGGATGACCATAATTTCCTGCGCGACTGGAAGAATGGTAGCTACGCCGACGGGTGGGACAAGAAACCTGTGACCTGGGTCTCTATTGAAGATGCCCGGGCCTATGCAGCCTGGGCTGGCAAGCGTCTGCCGCACGAGTGGGAGTGGCAGTTCGCGGCGCAATCAGGGGATAGTCGGGTCTATCCCTGGGGTAACGAGTGGAAGTCTCAGGCGGTGCCTGCGGCAGATCGTGGACACGCCATGCGTACTCTGACCAACGTGGACGCTTTTCCTCAGGGAGCAAGTCCATTCGGCGTGCTCGACTTGGAAGGAAATGTTTCCCAGTGGACGGACGAATACCGGGACCTGCACACCCGCGCCGCAATCATCCGGGGAGCGGCGTCGTATCAGCCCACGGGCTCGATCTGGTATTTTCCGCAAACTTACCGGCTCGACGAGCACCAGAAATATCTGCTGATGTCACCCGGGCGTGACCGCGCCGGAACGATCGGCTTTCGCTGTGTGGTGGACGCGCAGTAGCCTCACTAGGGAGAGCGTTATCGAGTCAATTCCGGGGAGCCCTGCTGCGGTTCCGCTGTACAAAGGAAGACCATTCGTATAAGAATGAACCACAAAACACCGCCTCTCGCGCGGGGTTCGTGGGTTTCAGTTGGGGGGAGCAAAGCTTGTACTTCAGGCCCGGGACACTCGATGAAGCAGTTCATGTGCTGGCTGCACACGGTGGTCAAATTCTGTCGGGGGGCACGGATTTTTTCCCCGCCTTGGGTGATCGGCCTCTCCCCGGTTCAGTGGTTGACGTTTCCGATATCTCCGAAATCAAAGGCATCGCGGTCGAATCCGACCAAGTGCGCATCGGGGGGCTCACCACCTGGAGTCAGGTCATTGCCGCTGCGCTCCCCCGCTGCTTCGACGCGCTGAAAAGTGCTGCCCGGGAAATTGGCGCGATTCAGATACAGAACCGAGCTACGGTAGCTGGCAACCTCTGTAATGCTTCACCTGCCGCGGACGGCGTGCTTCCGCTGCTGGCGCTCGACGCCGAAGTACAACTGGTTTCGGCGGCGGGTTCGCGTCGCCTGCCGCTTGCCGATTTCATTGTGGGCAACCGCAAGACGCTTCGTCGTCCCGATGAGATTCTCAGCAGCGTGATTGTTTCCCGACGGCTCGACGACGCCGCGTCCGCGTTTCTGAAGCTCGGCGCCCGGCGTTATCTGGTGATTTCGATCGCCATGGTGGCGGCGATCGTGAAGACGGACGGAGCAGGCTCGGTCGCTGAAGCTCGCGTGGCGGTCGGGTCATGCTCGGTGACCGCGCAGAGGCTCACCGCCCTTGAGGCTGCCCTGGTCGGCGCCCCGGCGCGAGTTGGGTTGAGCGCGCTTGCTTCTCGAGAACACCTCACCTCGCTCTCGCCCATCGATGACGTCCGTGCGACTGCAAGTTACCGGAGCGATGCTGCCCTGACTCTGATTGGGCGCGCGCTCGACGCTTGCGTGGGGAATTACTGATATGGTCACAACGACTTCTCCCCGGCCCGACACGTACGCTTCGATCGCGTTCTCGGTAAACGGCAAAAGCGTCACCGCCTGCGTTTCGCCGCTGGAACGGCTCTCCAAGGTCCTGCGCGAGTCACTCGAACTCACAGGAACCAAGGTCGGCTGTGATGCCGGCGATTGCGGCGCCTGCACCGTTCTAGTGGATGGCGATCCGGTCTGCTCTTGTCTAGTGGCGGCGGGACAGATTGAAGGTCACCAAATCACGACCGTCGAGGGACTCTCCGTGCGTCCGCCGATCTGCGATCGTTTGCAGAAGTCGTTCCTCCGCCATGGAGCGGCGCAATGCGGTGCGTGCACACCGGGCATGCTGGTGTCGGCAACCGCTTTACTCGAGCATAATGCTACGCCCAGCGAAAACGATGTCATGGACGCGATTGGCGGAGTGCTTTGCCGCTGTACCGGTTATCGCAAGATTATTGCCGCTGTGCTCGATGCTGGCTCCCGCGACAGCCCGGAGCCCTCGCCGTTGGCTGGAAGCGCTGTTGGGAAAAGAGTCGTCCGTCTCGATGGCCACGGCAAAGTGAATGGTACGGAGATCTTCGGCGCCGACGAAATTCCCGCCCGAGCGCTGGTGGTACGAGCAATCCGTAGCCCTTACGCTCGGGCGCAGTTCCGCTTCGGCGATGTCAACGCTTTCGCAGCCGCACACCCGGGAATCGTGCGCGTTCTAACCGCAAAGGACGTACCGGGCGAGAACCGTTATGGCGTGATTACACGATTTGCCGACCAGCCTGTGTTTGCCGAAGTTGAGGCCAGGTTTCGAGGTGAAGCCGTAGCTGCCGTTGTCGGTGAGGCGGAAGCGATCGAGGGCATCGACTTCGCAAGTTTTCCCGTCGTTTGGGAAGAACTGCCCGCGCTGACCACGATTGCATCGGCGCTGGTATCGGACGCTCCGCGCATCCACTCCCTGCGCGAAGGAAATGTGCTGGTACGAGGTCGGGTGGTTCGCGGTGACGTGGACAAGGCTCTGGCGGAAGCGGACGTAGCTGTCGAAGGTGAGTACGAGACGGGTTTTGTCGAGCATGCTTACATCGAACCCGAAGCAGGCTTTGCCCGGCGGGTGGGCGACGGGATTGAGGTTCAGGCCTGCACCCAGGCTCCGTACATGGACCGCGCTGACATCGCGACAATTCTAGGAATCGCTCCGGAGGCCGTTCGCATCATTCCGACGGCCGTTGGGGGCGGCTTCGGGGCCAAGCTGGACCTATCGGTGCAGCCATTCGTCGCCCTCGCGGCGTGGATTCTTGGCCAGCCGGTGCGAATGGTTTACTCGCGCTCGGAATCGATCGTCTCGACCACCAAGCGTCACCCTGCGAGCATACGTATTCGTGCGGGCGCGACTCGTACCGGCAAGCTGGTGGCGATGGACTTCGTCGCCGACTTCAACACCGGAGCCTACTCCTCCTGGGGGCCGACCGTTGCGGCACGCGTGCCGGTCCACGCGTCGGGACCTTACCACGTCCCAAACTACCGAGCGCTTACCCGAGCCGTGCACACGCATCTGGTGCCAGCGGGGGCTTTCCGGGGTTTCGGCGTGCCGCAAGCCGCAATCGCACAAGAACAGCTTTACGACGACCTGGCTGACCGGCTCAAGATTGATCGGCTGGAATTCCGGATTATGAATGCGCTGAACGACGACACGCCTACGGTCACCGGACAGGTACTCGGCGAGGGCGTGGGAATTCGGGTGTGCTTTGAGGCTTTACGGCCCAGGTGGTCAGCAGCCCGCGCCGAGGCGGCGGAGGTCAATGCGAAGGCAATCGGTCCGCTTCGTCGAGGTGTGGGCGTGGCGGGCATGTGGTACGGCTGCGGCAACACTTCTCTTCCGAATCCTTCGACTATTCGCGTGGGATTGAAGCCCGACGGGAGGATTGGCCTTCATCAGGGTGCGGTGGATATCGGTCAAGGTTCCAACACCATCGTGACCCAGATTTGTGCTGACGCGCTTGGCGCTCCCATCGATTGCTTCGATCTGGTCTCGGGAGATACATCGATCACGCCGGACTGTGGCAAAACATCTGCCTCACGCCAGACCTTCGTCACGGGAAAAGCCGCCCAGATGGCGGGAACGGAACTGCGGCGTGCCATCCTGCGGCTGGCAGATGCTTGCGAGTGCGCGGGCATTGTTTTCGAAGATGGTGGCGTTACTGTTAGAGAGGACGATAAGCAACACAACCTCACTCAGCGCAGACTTGCCTTGCGTGACTTGCCGCTGGATAAGCACGGCTACGTGGTTACCGGCGAGGCAACTTTCGATCCTCCCACCAGCCCGCTGGATGAAAACGGCCAAGGCACTCCTTATGCCGTCTTCGGATTTGGCGCGCACCTGGCCGAGATTGCCGTCGATACTGAACTGGGCACAGTGCGGATGCTGAAGATCACCGCCGCTCACGATGTCGGTCGTGCCATTAATCCGACTCTTATCGAGGGGCAAATCGAAGGTGGCGCTGCCCAGGGTTTGGGAATGGCGCTGATGGAAGAATTCTTTCCCGGCAAGGGCGAGAATCTTCACGACTACCTGATCCCATCCGCTGGCGATATGCCGCCGGTGGAGTCAATACTCATCGAAGATCCGTCTCCAATTGGCCCCTTCGGCGCCAAAGGGATCGGCGAACAGGCTGTGATTCCAACAGCTCCCGCCATCCTCAACGCGATTCACGATGCGATTGGGGTCCGCATCCACCGCGTGCCTGCGACGCCGGACCGCATTCGCGCTGCGATTCTCGCCGCCCGCAGGGATGAAAAACGTGCCTGAAGACGACGCCATCCGATGCGATGCCTGTCCCGTCCTGTGCTACATCAAGCCGGGAAGGACGGGCGCGTGCGATCGTTACGGCAACGAGAACGGACAACTGATACGGATTGATCCGCATGTGGTGCTGGATCGCGCCGTGACGCGCGGCGATTCTGTGGTTCCGTTCCTGGATCGCGATCGGGATTGGGATGGCAGCATTGTTACCGGTCCGGAAAACTTCGTGACTGCCATCGGCGCGGGCACAACCTATCCCGATTACAAGCCGGCGCCGTTCATCATTTCTTCCGCGGTGCAGGGGGTGGACTTGGTCACCGTCGTCACTGAAGGAATTTTCAGCTACTGCGGCGTCAAGGTAAAGATTGATACTGACCGTCATCTGGGGTCAGAGACGAATACAGTTCGAGCGCAAGGTGAGCCCGTCGGGCACGTCACCACCAGCGAATACGGTTCGCAGATGCTGTCGCTCGGCGGTGTGCGCCACCTGACCGGCGGCAGTCGCCAGGAAGGCACGGCGACCTGCGAGACGCTGCTGAATTTGTGCAACCGCAAGCCGGTAGAACTCAGCATTGACGAGGGCGCCACCGTGATGGTGCAGGCAGGCAAGCCGCCCGCGGTCGATGGCACGCAGGAAGAGCGCATGCGGGTCGGCTGCGGCTCGGCCACGATTGGCATGTTCGCCAAACAGTGGTTCGGCAAGGTTGATGAAGTGGTGGTGGTTGACGACCACATCACCGGCGTTCTCTCCGAGCACCAGGCAGGGAAGTTACTGGGCGTTCGCGAGACTGGCATTAAGATGAAAGGGCGTCGCTCCACTCCGGGCCGCTACTTCCGGGTGGCGGAGCCAGGAACTGCCTGGGGCGGCACGAATATTGAAGACCCCCTCGCAATTCTGCAGGATTTTAATCCCAAGATCGCCTGGCCAAAACTCCGATTACTCATGGTCAGCACCACGGGCGAGCATTACGCCTACTTCGAACTGGATGAAGCTCTCCAGCCGGTGGAAAGGGAGTTGCCCAGTTCACTCCGCGAGTCGGTTGCGCGGATCAAGGAGAATTGCGAACCTGCGCTCTCCACTGTGCTCTTTGTGGGCGGCGCGGGAGGATCGCTCAGAGCCGGGGTCACCGAGAATCCGGTGCGACTTACCCATTCAGTGAGAGACGCGCTGACTCGCGTCACCTGCGGGGGGGCACCGGTATACGTGTGGCCCGGCGGCGGCATTACCTTCATGGTGGATGTGACCCGTATGCCAGAGAATGCGTTTGGCTATGTGCCTACGCCAGCGCTGGTTGCCCCGATAGAATTCACGCTGAAGATTAAGGACTATGGCGCCCTGGGCGGCTATATGGACCAGGTGCGTCCCTTGGATTCCATCATGCATGGGGAAGGACGTCGTCATGTCCCGGCCCGTCCGGAGAACCCCTGGCCGCTGTGGCAACCGAAATCGTCCAAGTCCGATCCGAGGTCCGGCCAATGAGGGAACGAGCCCAGATAAGGCTTTTGCCCGACGGTCGGCGGCTGCATCTTCGCGATGGGCCCATCGATCTGATCGTGGAGGCATTCGGAGTCCCGCGCGAGATCAATGCAGGGTATCGCGGGGCGGCTGACCGATTCATGACTGTGCTCGATGAACTCTGTGGCGAACTTCGACTTTTGCGGCGGCCAGCGCGAGGACCCACAGGAAAGAAGAGTACGCTCCCACTTGGCGTTATCGCGAGACGTATGCACGAGGCAGTTGTTCCCTACTGTCAGCGGACTTTCATCACGCCCATGGCTGCGGTCGCAGGTGCAGTGGCCGAGGAAATACTAGTCAGCATGACATCTGCCGCCGCCCTTTCCCGGGCCTACGTTAACAACGGTGGCGATATTGCCCTGCATCTCGCCCGGGGAGAGCATCTTGTCGTAGGCATGGTCGAGCGGCCGGATCGTCCATCGCTTTTTGGCACCGCGGTGTTGGACTCGACGCAGCCGGTGCGAGGCATCGCGACCAGCGGCTGGCGCGGCCGGAGCTTTTCGCTCGGTATTGCCGATGCTGTGACGGTTCTTGCCGACCGGGCTGCCATGGCGGACGCCGCTGCAACCGTGGTCGCAAACGCGGTGGACTTGCCGGGGCATGCAGGTGTTGTCCGCGTTCCCGCCCGCGATCTTGCTCCCGATAGCGATCTTGGCAACCGTCTCGTGACCCAGGGGGTCGGCGAACTCTCCACTTGCGAGATCGCCGCCGCGCTCGATGCCGGGGTTGCGGTGGCAAAGTCGCTTCTATCGGACGGACTCATCCGCTCCGCGGCCTTGCACTTGCGCGGCAACACGCGCATTGTCTGCGCAGAATCGGCACGCTTAGTGGCCGCTTCAGAATCAGCCCCACCGAGCGGGAGCTTCATTCATGCCTGAGGTTCAGGTCCGCAAGAAGTTCACGGCGTTGGAGGAAATTTTCCACGAAGGAGGACCGGCTTCAATCCTGCCGTTGCGCCGTGCCGCCGTGCTGGTAGTCATCCGCAACCCCTTCGCCGGTGCATTTGTGGAGAACATTGCCGGATTCATGGATGACCTCAAGCCAATGGGCCTTGAAATGGCGCGCTCTCTAGTGACTGCGTTGGGCGGAGATCCAAAAGTAGTGCAAGGCTACGGTAAGGGTGCGATCGTCGGCGCGGCCGGCGAAATCGAGCACGGCGCCTTGTGGCACGTGCCCGGCGGCTACGCCATGCGCGAAGTGCTGGGCGACGCGAAGGCCATCGTGTCTTCGACCAAGAAAGTGGGCGGCCCTGGAACTCGGCTCGACGTGCCCCTTACTCATATCAACGCTTCCTATGTGAGAAGCCATTTCGATGCCATGGAGGTCGGTCTCGCCGACGCCCCAGGCTCTGATGAGATTCTGCTCGCGCTGGTCATGACGACCGGCCCCCGCATTCACGCCCGCGTCGGCGGCCTGAAAGCTTCGGAGATCAAGGGAGAGGACGGATTGCGATGAAAGCCCGCATTCGCAAGATTGCGACGTTTCTCGAAGAGACGCGCACGGAGATGGGACGCGTTGTTGATCCTCCAACACGGCGCGCCGCAGCCGTCGCCGTAATTGAGAATCCCTTCGCCGGGAAGTACGTGGAAGACTTGTCGGAGCTGATGCTGATCGGCGAAGAACTGGGCGAACTGCTCACCCAGCGCGCGGTCGCGGCTTTGGGTATTCCCGCGGTCGCCGTCGAGAGCTACGGCAAGGCGGCTGCGGTGGGCGAGAGCGGCGAGATCGAGCACGCCGCGGCGATTCTGCATCCTAAGCTTGGTGCGCCGGTACGAAAGGTTCTGGGCAAAGGCGCTGCCCTTATTCCCTCTTCCAAGAAGAGGGGAGGCCTGGGAGTGGTGCTCGATATACCGCTGGGTCACAAAGACGCTGCTTTTGTCCGCAGCCACTTCGATGGCATGGAAGTCCGAATCAATGACGCTCCCCGAGCCAACGAGATCATGGTAGCTGTCGCAGTCACGGATAGCGGTCGCCCGCTTCCGCGAGTGGGGGGACTGACGAAGGAACAGATCAAGGGTGAAGATGGGCTGCGGTAGTGAAGATTGTTAAACAGTTTGCAGAAAATAAATCCCGGCTCTTCGCCGCTGAGGTAACAAATGAATTTCTGGCGGTCTCTGCTTCTAGTTCTCACTCTTCAATTTCTTCTTCCTGCTTCTCTTTCGGCTCAACCCAAGAAAGAGAAGGTCGACCTGATCGTCACCGGCGGAACCGTCGTGACCATGGATGGAGCACGAGCGATCTACAACGACGGAGCCGTTGTCGTCAAAGGAGACGCGATCGTCGCGGTCGGTCCGCGCAGCGAGCTCGAAGCCAGATACGCTGCCGCGCAGACGATCGATGCCAAAGGCAAGCTAGTTCTTCCTGGATTCATCAATGGACACACTCATGTGCCCATGACCCTGTTCCGGGGTATTCACGATGATGTGACGCTCAACGATTGGCTTTACAAATACATCTTCCCTGCCGAGGCGAAGAACGTCAACGAAGAATTCGTGCGGTGGGGCACACGGCTGGCGGCGGCGGAACAGATTCGCGGGGGTGTCACCACCTTCGCCGATATGTACTACTTCGAAGATGCAGTTGCGGAAGAAACCAAGGCGGCCGGCATGCGTGGTGTGCTGGGCGAAACGTTGATCGACTTTCCCGCGCCCGACAACAAGAGCGAGGCCGAGGCGCTCGCCTACACCGAGAAGTTCCTGAAGAAGTGGCAGGGCGATTCCCTGATTCACGCGGCAGCCGCGCCGCATTCGATCTACACCTGTTCCCAGAAGACGCTTCAGGATGCGGCGGCGTTGGCACGGAAATATCACGCGCCCATCCTGATTCACACGGCAGAGATGAAAAAAGAGTGGGAAGACAGCCAGAAGCAAAACGGAATGTCGCCGGTACAGTATCTGGACAAGATCGGCGTGCTTGGTCCCGACGTTGTGTCTGCACACTGTATTTTTGTCGACGAGGCCGACCGCAAGACTCTAGCCCAACGGCAAGTGGGCTGCGTACATAACCCGTCGAGCAACATGATGATCGCCAGCGGCGTTTCTCCAGTGCCGGAAATGCGGGCGGCTGGCGTAGCCGTCGGTCTCGGAACCGATGGACCGGCCGGCAGCAACAACGATTTGGATCTGATGGAGGAGATGGACCTGGCAGCCAAGCTGGCGAAGATCACAAAGATGAACCCGCTGGCGCTGAATGCAAAGGCGGTCGTAGAGATGGCAACCATCGACGGCGCCAAAGCTCTGCACATGGAGAAAGCGATCGGCTCGTTGGAACCGGGGAAGAAGGCTGACCTGGTTGTGATCAGTCTCGACCAACCGAATGCAGTGCCGATGTACGACATCTACGCGCAATTGGCATACGCGCTGAAGGGTAGCGACGTGCAGACCGTCGTGATCGCCGGAGGTGTGGTGATGCGCGATCGAAAACTGCTTACCGTGAACGAAGAGGAGGCCATGGTTCAGGCACGTGAGTACAAGAAGACGATAGCCGCATCGCTGGGCCTTCCTTAACCTCTAGCCCGGCCAGGTAGGCGGGTGCCCCACCCGCCCAGCGGAGCACAGCTCCGCAGTTATGCGTGGGTCAGTGTTTTACGATTTCCGGAGCCGATGTTGCCGGGGGCGTGTTGCGGCTGCGTTGCGCGCTCACCAGACCGTCAATAATTACCATTCCGATGCCAGGCAAGTCTCCAAGTTGAATGCTTTCCAGCACGGTGGTCCCGGCCGAGTGCTGGGCTCTGTCGATCATCACGAACGTAGCGGCGCGACCCACAGTAACCAACCCGCAGTCGAGGTTCCGGATCTTTGCCGTGTTGCCTGTCGCGAAACACACGGCAATCTCGACCGGTATCTCTCCCAGGGAGGACAGCATCGAAATCATGCGTAGGATTCCTAGCGGCTGCACTCCCGATCCGGCTGGGGAGTCGGTACCAAGGATCACTCGATCGAGCTGCTTCAATTCCTTTGCTGTCCGCAGGGCTAGCAATGCAGCTCTCTCGTTTCCATTGTGTACTATCTCCAAGGCTCGCGGAGACTTCTCGCATAAAGTCACGATCTGATCATCCGGCAGCGCGGTATGGCCGCCGTTGATGTGCCCGATAACATCGGCATCGGCGGCGAGCACGATGTCTTTATCAATCAGGCTGGAACCAGGAATCGAGGGTCCTCCGGTGTGAATCGTGCTTTGAATCCCGAACTTTCGCGCCCACCCGACCATCTCGCGCGCTGTGGCCCCGTCTTTCACGCTTCCCAAGCCGACTTCCCCTAGCATGGTGACGCCAGCCGCCGCAAGATCTTTAAAGTCTTCCTCAACCATTCCGCGCTCGATCACCGGTGCACCGGCATGAATTCTTACACCGCCGGGGCGAAAATGAGAAAAGGCCCGCTGGGCAAAGATCGCCATGGCCTTCAGGCCGACGACGTCCTTCGGCCGTCCGGGCGTGTGCACTTCGCCGGCGGAAATCATGGTCGTAACTCCTCCGTGCAGATAGCTGTCGATCCAGCCAATCTGGTTCTGGCGCGGCGTCCAGTCGCCGGCCACCGGATGCACGTGGCTGTCGATCAGCCCCGGAGCCAGTGTGGTGTCCTTGGCATCGATGATCAGGGTCGCACCTTCGGCGTCAACGTCGTTTTCTTTGCCAACCGCAGTGATCTTTCCGTCCACCGCGATAACGGTGTCCGCATCAAGAATTGGCTTCTGCAGATCACCGCTGAGCAGCAGGCCGATATTGCGGATCACAAGCCGTGTTTGCGCCTTGGTCTGGGCGGTCTCATCTTTCTTGTTGGCGTTGGCCATTCGGAGCACCTCTTTGCAGTTGGAGAATTTGACGGGATCTTCCTTGCCAGCCAGCAATGTCGGCAGGCAATGTTATAAGCTTGCTTCTGCGACGGCGGCAGGCGGACCAGGTATGTTATCTCGCAATATTGTTTTCTGGGAAGTGGACACGCAGAAGGATTTCATGCTGCCCGGCGGCAAGCTTTATGTGCCGGGCGCCGAACGATTGCTGCCCAATATCCGAAGGCTCACGGATGCGGCCCGCCACGAACGCGTCTTTCTGGTCTCGCATGGTTGCTTTCACACCAAGGATGATCCCGAGTTCGCAACATTTCCGCCTCATTGCGTAAAAGGGACTGCGGGCGCCGGGTTTGTTCCGGAAGCGCTGACCGAAAAAGTAGTCACGGTCCCGAATGAGCCTACGGCGACTCTGCCGGCGGATTTTTCACAGTACCAGCAGATTCTCCTCGAAAAGCAGACACTCGATATCTTCGCCAGCCAGCACGCCGAAGAACTGGTGGAACGCCTGGGCCACGAGGCAGAGTTCGTTGTCTTTGGCGTGGTCACTGAATTTTGTGTCCGCTTCGCGGCCCAGGGTTTGCTGGAGCGCGGCCGGAGCGTTTCCGTGGTTCAGGACGCGATCGAAACACTAAATTCCCAAGACGGGAAACGTACCGCCGCGGAACTGCAGGCTCTCGGAGCAATATTCATCACTACTGACCAGGCCCTCACCTTGCTCAACCACCCCAAATAACAAGCGTGAAGTCTCCGAACCCCGCCCTTACTAGCCACTCAACCACGCGGGGCATGAGTTGCGGTTGACACTTGAGGGCGAATGGAAGTATCGTTCTGGCCACAGATTGTACGAGGAATCGGAAATCCCAGCTGATCAATTGTCCGCGACGACAACGTACCGCCGAGATCACTCAATTGCTGAAGGTCAGTAAGCTTGGACGCAAAGAGTCTTGAAAGACTTGAGGTCCGGGTGCATAGTCGCGTGGAGATGAAGGATTTCCGAACTTTCGTGGGGAAGCGCCGGGTCGCATCGCCATTCGATGCCGACCGCCGAGGGGGAGACTGATGACTACTAGAAAGACGCTGCTCGTCCTGTTCTGTTCGCTCGTATTTTCCTGTTGTCCACTTCTGTATGGCCAGGCGACTGGGAGCTTTTCCGGCACCGTCTCGGACAAAACAGGGTCGGTAGTTTCGGGCGCGACTGTAAAGGCCACCGCGCAAGGCACAGGTGTTTCTCGCGAGTCGAAGACCGACGATAGCGGCCATTACCTCATGCCTTTGTTGCCCATCGGGGATTACACGATTCACGTGGACTCCCAAGGCTTCGGGCCGGTCGAGCAGAAGGACGTGCGGCTGCAAGTGGATGAACATCGCGAGCTGGATTTTACGCTCTCGCCCGCCTCGGTCACCCAGGCAGTCGAAGTAAGTGCCACCGAGGTTGCCGTGCAAACGACCAATCCGACCCTGGGTCAGGTTATTACTTCCCAACAAGTCGCCGACCTCCCCTTGAATGGCCGTGATTTCGTTCAGTTGGCTACATTGACGCCCGGGACAGTGCAGGAAACCAATCCCAACAGCTTCTTTAATGGCGGCCCGAGCAGCGAGGTTTCTACCCGCGGGTCGTATTCTCTTTCTGTTGGCGGTTCGCGGCCACAGAGTACGGACTGGCTGTTGGACGGCAATGACAATAACGAACTGACCGCTGGCGGTATTTCGATTTTGCCCTCCATTGACGCCATCCAGGAATTCAAGGTTCTAACTTACAACTACCCCGCGGAATACGGGACACGCGCGGGTCCGACCGTACTCGTGACCACAAAATCAGGCTCGAACCAGCTGCACGGATCGCTGTTCGAGTTCTTCCGCAATACCTCCCTCGACGCGCGCAGCTACTTCGCCGCCAGCCGCGAGAAGTTCAACCTGAATCAGTTTGGCGGCGCGCTGGGTGGTCCTATCAAGAAAGACAAAACTTTCTTCTTCATTGACTACCAGGGAAGACGGCAGCGGAAGGGAGTCGCATTTAATGGCTTTGTGCCCACCGCCGCAATGCGGACGGGGGATTTCTCCTCAGACCTGTACGGCGTTCCCCTTGCCTCCGGAACCCAGGTACTCTACAACCCGTACAGCGTGGTCGGCGCCAGCGGACGGGATCCCTTCAGGTGCGATGGCGCCGGAAACCCGTCGCCGGTCGCGGCTGACGGAACCCAGGCGACGGGTACACCTTGCAATAAGCTCCCGCCAGGGCTGATGAACTCGATCACCCAGCAGATGATCAATCTATACCCCTTGCCCACCCCGGGCGTCGCTGCGGGCTCAGGCTTCAATTTTTCCAATGTGCCCGCGCGAAAACTCGACGAAGGTGAGTTCGATGTCCGCCTGGATCACAACTTTTCCAGCAAGGACACGGTCTTTGCTCGCTTCAGCTACGATCAGGCGACCAACTTCGTCCCCGGCGGCTCGCCCGGTTTCGCTGAGCCGAGCGCTTTTGCCAGCACTCAGAACATCACCAATCACGGGCGCAACGTCGCGCTATCGGAGACCCACATCTTTTCTGATCGCACCGTCAACCAGATCAGTGGCGGCTTTAACCGCATTTTCAACCACATCCTGTCTTTCGGAGACCGCTCCTGCGAATCGGCGAAACTTGGCATTCCGGGCGCAAATCTGGACAGTAGCTGTTCCAATTTTCCTGGAGGCGCTCCGTCCGGGCTGTCCCAGTCAACCACAGACTGTGTCAGCTGTGGATTGACCACGACCAGCGTTGGCGGACCATACTGGTCGCTGGGTGATCGCGGCTTTGCGCCTTTCCAAGGAGGGACCAACGTTTTCACCATAGCCGACTCGTTTGACATGATCCGTGGCAAACACAACATCCGCGTCGGCGGCCAGGTTCGCGCTCACCAGATGAACGTTCTGACCAATGCCTTTCAGGATGGTTTTTTTGTCTTTACCAACTTGTGGACCAACAATGGTCCCACCTTTCAGGGCGGGGACAACGCAGCAGACTTCCTTCTCGGCTTGAACAGTCTGGCGATTCATGATCAGACCTTCAAGGGCGCCACAACCGGACGCCGCTGGAAACTGTTTCGCCCCTATGTGCAGGACGATTGGAGGGTGACAAACAACCTGACGGTGAACGTGGGACTAGCTTGGGCTCTGGTAACCCCCATCACCGAGGCCCAGAACCGCCAGGCGAACTTTGATTTCAATAGCACGTGTGCAACGCCTCCTGGCTGTAATTATCTGATTCCCGGAGTGAATTCGGGCAGCCGCGCCGGCATCGAGCTCGACAAGACCGCCCTAGAACCCCGCATTGGACTGGCGTGGAAGCCGTTCGGGAGCACCAAAACGGCGGTGCGTGCTGGCTATTCTATCTTCCACGATTCCTCCTGGAACCAGGGAGGGCAGGGTTTGTGGGAGAACCCGCCGTTCTTCGCGGAATCTGACGCGTTCGCCTTTACCGTCGGAGGCTGTGCCTCCCCTACTGCGGCCTGCGCGGGTACGGTTGGACCTTTCGACTTTGGCTTGAATGTGTCGAATGGTTTTACCCCCATTTTTACTCAGCAGCCAGACCCGGCCACGTTCACGGGAACGATTCAGTCGCAAAATCTTAATTTCAAACAAGGCAGAGTTCAGCAGTTCAACCTCAACGTTGAACAAGAGCTGCCCGGCAGTGTTGTGTTGACAGTGGGGTATGCGGGCGCTCGCAGTCATCACATTCTGGTGGACGGCAGCAACTTGAACGTGTCCTCGCCCTCCGCATGCGGCGTTGTGCCTGGTTACACGCTTGGCTGTGGAGTTGCCGCGGCCCCGTTCGGCCCATTCACCACCATCACTGCCACCGCCGACGCCGGTTCGGCTCGGTATGATTCTCTCCAAGTGAAGGCGGAAACCAAGAGCGCCAGGCACGGACTCTATGTCCTTCTGGGGTACACGTACGCGCGCAATTTCGACTCTGGATTCAACGACGGATTGGGTTCCAGCGCTGGCGTGACCTACTGGCCCCTGCCGGGAACGACGCGAGCAGACTGGAGCTTGTCTCAAATCCAGCTCAACCACAACTTCACTGCTAGCGTGCTCTATGACCTTCCCTTTGGCAAAGGCAAACAGTTCGGCAGCAGCTGGAGCGGGCCGGTCAATGCGGTCTTTGGAAATTGGCAAGTCAATGTGATCGAAAAGCTCACCTCGGGATTTCCGATATTCGTCATCGCCAGCAACAACAGTTCCGGCGTAAACCTGACGAACAATGGGAACAACTTTGTGCGCCCCGATCAAACCTGCGGTGCCAAGGCCGATAACCAAACCTTGAATAAATGGTTTAACACACAGTGTTTCGCGGATCCCGCGGCCGGAGAACTCGGGGATGCTCCTCGCGCACCTGCCTATGGACCTCGCTTTGTAAACACTGATTTCTCAATCATCAAGCGATTCCCCTTGGCATTCCGTGAGGGCACCGATCTGGATTTCCGAGCTGAATTTTTCAATCTGTTCAATCATGCGCAATTCGGATTACCCGGGTCGGACGTAGACTCTGCTACCAATTTCGGGGTAATTACTTCCACCGTAAATAATCCGCGTTTGATTCAGTTTGCTCTTAAGCTGCGTTTTTAGGACGGGCTGCTTAGGCGACGTCAACTTCGGGCAGACCGAGCACACTGGGGCAACCCAGGAATGCTCAGTCTGCCCTTGCATTTGTGATTGAACGTTCTACCGGGGGACTGATGGATCGCTGCAAGTGGAGACTAGTACTGGCACCTCTTCTGGTTCTTTTCCTCGAGGCCACGACCTCAGCCCAGAAAATCAAAATCATCGTTGACCAGGACGCGCGCGGCCCGGGTACCAGCGACCAGCAGGCCATTCTGGTTTTCCTGCAGTCCGACAGATTTGACGTCCTCGGCATCACTACGGTCAGCGGCGACCAGTGGGTGAAAGAAGAAACCCAGCACGTCTTGCGAATGCTGGAGGTCGCCGAGCGCACCGACGTCCCGGTGATCCAGGGGGCGGAATTCCCGTTGCTCAATTCCAAGGAAGAAACCGAGCGATGGGAAGCTCTGTACGGCAAGCTGGAATACAAAGGATGCTGGACCGAAAGGTTTGAGGCGCAGCGTTCTACCATCTACGACGAGCCCTATCACGCGCCCGACGTTGTTCCTCCCATGAAGGAAGGTGGGCCGCACACTCAAGCCGCTCCGGGCACGGCGGCGGAATTCATTGTGAAGATGGTGCACAAATATCCTGGTGAAGTGGTGCTTTGGGCAGGCGGCCCGTTGACCAACTTTGCCATAGCGCTAAAGCTCGATCCCGAAGTGGCCACGCTGGCCAAGGAAATCGTCATGATGGGCGGCGGATTGTATGCCGACAAGGGCGCAATCGACCCGGGCGCCATTGACGCACGCCGCGAATTCAACTGGTGGTTCGATCCGGAAGCCACACGCATTGTGTTGCGCGCGCCCTGGAAAAAAGTCACCATCACGCCGATTGATATTTCAGTCAAGACCCGCTTTACAACGGAAATGAAAGCTGCGATCTCCAAGGCCAACACTCCGGTCACGCAATATCTGGATAAGTACTCTCTACCAGGCTACATGTGGGACGAGATCGCAGGCGCGGCGCTGATTGATTCCACCATCATTACCGGTCAGAAGCAGCTCTACATGGATATCGACGTGGATCATGGGGCCAGCTACGGCAAGACGATCTTCTGGAATTCCACAGCCAAGGTTCCGCCTTATTTGCGCCTGGCAAATGTTCAATTCGATATTGACGCGGAGAAGTTTTACAAGCTCTATATTGGGTTGATGACCCGGCCGGCGCGCCCGCCATCCCCGCGGCGCTGAATGAATGCACCCCTTGTCGAGAGCAGGGCGGGATACCTCGTGCCCACATGCGAAACTGGAACCCCAACAAACGGGAACCCTCAATGATGAAATACGGGAAGTTTTGCCTAGCAGTCACATGCGTGCTGCTGGGAAGCCTTTTCGCAGGAGCCCAACCGCGGCGCAAGGTGATTATCAATCAGGACTGTTCTGGGCCGGGGGGCAGCAACATGCAGACCCTGCTCACTCTGATTCAGTCGCCACAGGTCGAGGTGCTGGGAATCACGGTGGTCAGCGGGAACCAGTGGCGGGACGAGGAAGTGGCCCACGCCTTGCGCCTGCTGGAGATCATCGGCCGCACTGATATTCCGGTGGTGCCAGGGGCGGTCTTTCCTTTGGTACGGCGGCACGAAGACGCTGAGATATGGCAGCAACGCTACGGAAAGGTGGCGTTCGCGGGCGCGTGGGACGAGCGTTGGTGGCACGAGCCTTTTGTCATCCCAACGCTCCCCGAAGGGCAGCCGACCACCAAGCCCGCTAACGAAGACGCGGCTCATTTCCTGATCCGGAAAGTTCATGAATTCCCGCACCAGGTGACGATTTATGAGGGTGGCCCCATGACCAACCTCGCGCTTGCTGTTTCCAGCGATCCGCAATTTCCTGAACTGGCGCAGGAACTGGTGTTCATGGGCGGAAGCCTGAGTCCACAGACCGACGACCCGGAATTTGTCAACAACCCGCGCCATGAATTCAACTTCTGGTTTGATCCGGAGGCAGCGCAGATCGTGTTGCGCGCCCCGTGGAAGAAGATCGTTTGCACGCCGGTGGACATTTCGATCAAAACTCGCCTGACTCCCGCGATGATCAAGCAAATTGAAGCGAGCGGAACGCCTTTGGCACGCTACGTTGCCCGCTTCTTCCGCACCGGCCAGGGTGGCGAATATATGTGGGACGAGCTGGCCGCGGCGGCATGGATCGATCCCTCCCTGATCACCAAGCGCGAGACTCGCTATATGAGCGTTGACCTGGACCGGGGAGCGGGATACGGGAACACGCTGACCTGGACTGAGAAGGATAGGCCGAGGATTGCGGCTCAGCCGGTTGAGATCCAGGTGGACCTGGATAACGAGAGATTCAACCGGATGTTTGTCGAATTGATGAGTGCCGGCACCCCTGGCGGCGGCCATTGAAACCTCGACGCCTGTTTTGCCGCGCCCGGAGACATTGCGCAAATCGAAGAAATGTTCCACATGCAACACTTGCAAGAAATCGTGCAAGCATAACGTACGCAATAAGTTAAGTGGCATAGCTACGAGAAACTGATTTTTGCGGGCGTTTCTTGTTACGCGAAGTGCCGAAATATCGGTAGTGCGAAGCAGCTTCGGCGATTCTCTTTCGGATTTCTCGCGCCGGATCTCGAGTTAGATCCTTGGCAACAGGCAACAATCCAGACTTATTGCGGCTTCGCGGCAGAAGCTGGGTTCCGCAACGTGTAAACGAACTGCTGAACCTCATGCCGTTCCCGCTCAACTTCTTCGGCTGTTTGCTTTGATAGCTGATCGTAGAGCTGGAGCTCTTGTTGCGCTTTCGATTGTTCTCCGATCCGCCGGTAGGCCTGCGCCAGACGATAGTGCGCCTCTTCCAGCCGGGGACTGGCTGCGATGGCTTTTTGATAGGCGGAGATCGCCTGGGAAAAATCCTTGCGGTCGGAAGACAGAATACCCAATTGCAGATATGCGGGGCCAAGCTTGGGATCGAGGCGGACGGACTTTCGCAGCAGGGATTCCGCTTGCAGTACAGTTTGGGTGTCGTCCAGGTTTTTCCGCTGCTTCCAGAGACTAAGCGCGTAGTAGTAATTGGCCAGGGCATTTTCAGGTTGCAGCCTGACGAATCGTTGTAGTCTCTCCACCAGGCCTTCTGATTGGGTGGTCTCCACGCTTTGAATTTTGCCCAGGAAGAGGTAAGGGTTTGCGTCGCCGGGATTCAGGTCCGAGGCTTCGCACAAACGCCGGGCAGCCTGGTCGTAGGAACCGCGAGCGTACCAGGCAACGCCCAGTCCGACCAACATCCGCGCGGAATCCGGGAACAGGCGATTGCCCTTGGTGAAGACTTCGATGGCCGGCTCGACCGCGTGATGCACCAGGAGTTCGGCTCCCCAGTCGAAGAAATTGGACTCACTGGGGTTCATTTCTGCCGCGCGCTGATATTCATGAACAGCTTGGAGAGGATTGCCTTGCTTCTCTTCTATTTGGGCCGACCTTATCTGGACCGAGCTGGGGGGGGTCTGGCCTGGGCTAGGGGGCGATTCCTTGGTTACCGATTCCCTGGTCACCGGCGGAGTAGCGCCCAGCGAAACGACATCCTTGGCAAGCGCTTGTTTTGTTCGCACGACCACATTTGAACCATGCCCGCCGAGGTCTGTGGTGTCGGTAACGCCCGCAACGGTAAATTGGGGTTCGTCGAAAAATTCCGGTTGCGCTGCGGAGGCTGGCATTTTGGAAGCCGCCAATTTGGCCGAATTGGCAATTGGCTCACATTGTCCCTGAGCCAGGAAAGGAGCGAAAAGCGCGATCAACGCCAGGATGGAGATTGCGATGCCAGTTGCGGTATGTCGGGATTGATCTGCGGTCACGCGAAAACGCCCCATAGTAACGAGCGCAAAATCAAACAGAAAAACAAGATCACTGTGTGCCTGAAGCGTAATTCTAGTCGTCAAAGCTACGGTCCGCAATCGGACGTTAAATCCGGTACTCGCGTAAACGCGTAAAGAAGAATAGAAGCGATTTCTCTGGGACGGCCCAAAGCATTACAATGCAGAGTCCCTCCAGGTCGGGTCAGTGGAAAATCAGGGCGTCTTCCAGCAAAATCCTGCGAGGCAAGGCCAAACGCACCCCAGGGGCTTTCTAATGAAGCCGCGAAGCTTCGTTGTTGTGCTGTTCGCCTGTTTGTTGTTGACCACGGCAAGCCAGCTACCGGCACAACGGATCAAAGTCATCATCGATCAAGACGCGCGCGGTCCGGCCACAACCGACATGCAGTCCATCCTGATTTTTCTGCAATCGGACAAGTTTGACGTGCTGGGCATCACCACGGTCAGCGGCGATCAGTGGGTGAGAGAGGAAACTCAGCGCACTTTGCGGCTACTTGAAATCGCCGGACGGACAGATGTTCCGGTTGTCCAGGGCGCCGAGTTCCCACTGCTCAATTCCAAAGAGGAGACCGAGCGCTGGGAAGCCCTGTACGGCAAGTTCCGCTACAAGGGTTGCTGGAGCGATTTTTCCAAGCGGCCGGGAAACGTTCCACCCGCTTTCCGCGCCGGTTATCACGAGCCTGACGTGGTTCCCCCGCTGGTCGAGGGCGCGCCGCATACCAAGCCGCTGGACGAAACCGCAGCGCATTTTATTATCCGCATGGTACACCAGTATCCCGGCGAAGTTGTGATATGGGCCGGTGGTCCCCTGACCAACATCGCGCTGGCACTGCGTCTGGATCCTGAGGTGGCAACACTCGCGAAAGAACTCGCCCTGATGGGCAGCGGTATGTATGCCAACAACGGTGGGATCAACGGCATTGACGGACGCCGGGAATTCAACTGGTGGTTCGACCCTGAGGCCGTACGTATCGCCATGCGTGCGCCCTGGAAGAAAATTACAATCACGCCCATCGACATTTCGGTTAAGACCACGGTGAATCCGGAGCTCAAGGCCGCCATCGCGAAATCGGATACGCCCGTGGCGCGCTATCTCACCGAATATTCCGTGGAAAGTTTCATGTGGGATGAACTCTCTGCAGCCGCCATGATCGACCCTTCCATCGTCACCGGACAGAAGGAGCTCTACGTGGATATTGAGGTTGACCACGGCCCCAGTTACGGGGAGACCCTCTTTTGGGAGCCGGGTACGGAGGTGCCTCCCTACGAACGGAAGGCGACGGTGCAGTTCGATGTGGATACGAAGAAGCTATACGACCTCTACATTAAATTGATGACGCAGCCACCGCGGACTAATCAGTAGCGCCGCCATCTCGGCGGCTGTCGGGCGGGCCGCTCGCCGCCGAGGGCGAGATGTCCTCGGGACAGCCGGCTGGATGCCGGCCCGACGGGAATCTGATTCGAGGAACAAGGGTTATGGAGTCGAAAGCGTTTCGTATGACGCGGCGCGAGTTTGTAACGTCTTCAGCAGCCACTTTGGCGGCGAGTACCTTTGCGCGCGAAGGGCTAGCCTCGGGTTCAAGCCCCGCTGCCGCTGGCGGGCCTTTAAGAGTCATCATTGACACTGACCCCGGGGTGGACGACGCTCTGGCATTGCTGCTCGCCATGCGCTCGCCGGAGTTGAAGATTGAAGCCATCACCACGGTCGCGGGAAACGTACCGCTGGAGCTGACGCTACCCAATGCGTTACGCATGGTGGAAATTGCCGGCCGCACCGATATTCCTGTCGCTGCAGGCGCCAAGGGACCCCTCATGCGCCGTTTAGTAACGGCAGCTTACGCCCATGGCGAGAACGGACTCGGAGGAGCCGTCTTTCCTGAACCGACAATTAAACCCGTAGCGGACCCCGCCGCGCAGGTCATTCGACAGATTGTCCGCAAATATCCTGGCGAAGTAACGTTGCTCCCGATTGGCCCGCTGACCAATATCGCGACCGCTTTGAATCTCGATTCCGAACTCGCAGGCATGGTGCGAGGCATCGTCATGATGGGTGGCTCTCTGTCGGGAGGAAACATCACCCCTGCGGCCGAGTTCAACGTTTACGTGGACCCGGAGGCGGCACGCATGGTGTTTCAATCGGGCACCCCCATCACGATGGTTGGCCTTGACGCCACCCGCAAGACCTCTCTTACGGAAGAGCATGTGCGGATGCTCGAAGCCGCACTGAATCCTGTCAGCCAGGCGGCGGCGAAGATCGGTCGCAATTCCATTAACCACAACCGTGAGCAGGGATTTCTGGTTGGGCCGAATATGCACGACTCGCTGGCCGTGGCGGGCTTTCTAGATCCGTCGCTCCTAACGTTGAAGGAATACTACGTTGATGTCGAGACTGGCGGAGAACTGACCGCGGGCGAAACTTTGGGTTATAGTCCCAGCGCCGGCGACCTAAAGCGTAAACCGGGAGCCGAGAAACAGCGGTACACGAATATGTCCATTCGCGGTTCGGCGCCGACGCTTGCGAGTACCAGGACATCGCCGATTCTGCGCGATAAATTTGTGCCCAATGCCAAAGCGGCTGTGGACGTGGATTCGCCGCGATTCTTTGATCTGCTCATTGGGCGCCTCTCGGGAAAGAAATAGACTGGCGCTCCCTATACACCGGAGGGGCGGGATAGACGGAGGGGTGGGTGCTCCGCACCCACCCTCCGGACGAAGTCCGGCAGGTTTTGTCGGTGACTAACTTCTGAGGTGAACGATGAAATTCGGCCGAGGCTGGGTTTTGGCGGCAATCGTACTTCTCGCTTCTCTGCCGGCATCGGGTCAGGCAAAACGCAAGATCATCATCGATCAGGATGCAGCCGGTCCCGGCGGAACAGATCAGCAGGCAATACTCATGCTTATCCAGTCTCCGCAAACCGAAGTCTTGGGCGTCACGGTGGTGACTGGCGATGCCTGGCTCAAGTCAGAAGTGGCCCACACCTTGCGCACGCTCGAACTCATTGGACGAACCGACATTCCGGTCGTGTCGGGAGCGGAGTATCCTCTGGTCCGAACAAAGGAGGAGACTGAACTCTGGCAGCAGCGCGATGGCCCCGTGACCTGGCTGGGAGCCTGGACTCCGAGGTTTTACCACCCGCCTGACCAGCTGGGAGAAATGCCCGAAGGCAAGCCCACGACCACTGCCTCCGATGAAGACGCCGCACATTTCATGATACGCATGGTGCATAAGTTTCCGCATGAGGTGACCATTTATGCCGGCGGCCCCATGACCAACCTGGCCCTGGCCATTTCGATCGATCCCGAATTCTCCCGCTTAGCCAAGGAACTGGTGTTCATGGGTGCGAGCCTGAACCCGCGGACCGCCGATCCTGAATTCGTCAACCGCCCACGGCACGAATTCAATATCTGGTTCGATCCGGAAGCGGCTCACATCGTGCTGCGAGCCCCGTGGAAGAGAGTCGTTTGCACGACGGTGGATGTTTCGGTGAAGACGAGGATGACTTCTGAATTGATCAATCGGGTCAAAGCGGGGGACTCACTGGCAGCCCGGTATGTCGGTAAATATTCCCGCCTTTATGGTGAGTACAACTATTTGTGGGATGAACTGACAGCGGCGGCTTGGCTCGATCCTAGCCTGATTACCAGGAAAGAAACACGCTTGATGGATGTGGATTTAGGCCGCGGCGCCAACTATGGGAACGTTTTGACCTGGACCGATCAGGATAAACCGAAGATTGAGGTGCAGCCAGTCGAGATACAGATGGACCTGGACACCGAAAAGTTCTACAAGATGTTCGTGGATTTGCTGCTGGCTCCGACACCAAAAAAGGATTAGCCAGCGCGGCAGTGTTTCTTTCCAGAATTCGTTCAAGGGGATGGTCGCCAATGTAGAGCCGTGCTTTTCGCGGGGAATTGGAGCAGAGGCATTTCCCCGGCCAGCACCAGAAAAGCTGTTCAAGGAGAAACAATGTTCACACCGAGTAGTTTGAGTATTGCGCTGTTGATGATGATCACGAGCGCCATCTGTTGGGGATCCTGGGCCAATACCTACAAGGGCGTAAAGAATTACCGCTTCGAGCTCTTCTACTGGGATTATGCGGTCGGCATCTTCCTGATTTCTCTGGTTCTGGCGCTCACCATGGGCAGCACCGGCAACGACGCATCCAGCTTTTTGAACAACGTGCATGCGGCCGACATTTCAAACATCGCTTCGACCCTGGTTGGCGGCGCTATCTTCAACCTTGCCAACCTGCTGCTGGTGGCTGCGATTGACATGGCGGGCCTGGCCATCGCCTTTCCCGTTTCAATCGGAATCGCGCTGGTGGTGGGAGTCATTTCCAGCTACGCGCTCCAGCCCAAGGGAAATGCTGTTCTGCTCGCGGCGGGGGTTATGTGCGCCGTCGTCGCCGTGGTCTTAGACGGCAAGGCGTACGGCAGCCTCGCCAGCGCTGGCAGGTCTGTTTCGAAAAAGAGCATTGTCACCTGCATCGTTTCGGGCGTTCTGATGGGCCTCTGGGCCCCCTTCGTCGCGCACGCCATGACAACCGGCAACACGCTCGGTCCCTACAGCATTGCTGTTTTCCTGACTCTCGGGGCGCTCCTCTCTTGCTCCATCTGGAATGTGTACTTCATGAAGAAGCCTCTGGTGGGAGAGCCGGTGAACTTCTCCGATTTCTTTCGCGGACCCACCTCCGGTCACATCCTTGGACTTCTAGGTGGAGTGATCTGGGGCACGGGCATGGTCTTCAATCTGGTCGCCGCCAGTTTCACCGGCGTCGCCATTTCCTACGCTATTGGACAGTCCGCCCCGATGGTGGCGGCCCTCTGGGGTGTTCTTGCCTGGAAGGAATTTAAAGGTGCCGGCAGCAAAGCCTACACTTACCTGTTCCTCATGTTCGTCTTTTACTGCCTGGCGATTGCTTTAGTTGCGCGAGCAAACGGCTAGCCTGCGCGGCCGAAGCTCGAGCAGGCCCGACCGGACCTATCGCGCGAGCAAGCATCTCATCTTGACAATTCCTCGATCATCTTCTTTGCCCGCGCGTGGTCGGGATGCTGCTTGAGAAGGTCGAGGAGGACGGTCCGCGCTTTTTCGGGGTTGCCTTCCAGAGCGTAGACCCGAGCGAGGTTCATGTAAGACTGATCGAAGGCGGGCGCAACCCGAATGCATTCTTCGAAGCTTGCCACCGCTTTATCCCGCCGCCGGGTCCGCAAGTAGAGCACGCCTAGGTTGTTCAGGGCTTCGGGATAACCGGGACGGAACTGCAACGCTTTCTGCAGATATTCATAGGCCCGCTCTCCGTCGTCGGTTTGGGCAAAGACCATGCCCAGGCTGTAGTTCGCCTCCGGATCCTCGGGACTGACACGCAGAGCCCGCTCCAGTGCTTTGCGGGCTTCATCCCAGTCTTTTTGCTGGCGATAAGCGTTCCCCAGATTCTGGAGGGCGACCAGATGATCTGGACTCAGCCGGAGAGCTTCTTGAAAATAAGGGATGGCTTCGGCAGTGTTCCCTTCGCGTGTGGCGAGCAGACCCAAGTTGTTCCAGGCGTTGGCCAGAGTCTCCGGATAGCTGGCCGGAACCTTGGTCGCGCGTTGGAAGGTCTCTCTTGCCTCGGCGGTCTTCTCCTGTTTCAGGTAGATGCTGCCCAGGCCGTAAAGAGCTTCGGCGCTCGATGGATCATCACACAAGGCCA
>Ga0070706_100000743_pt1 | contig 36733 bp, 41 predicted proteins | sample KBSK5501metaG_FD_65476 | JGI IMG/M metagenome (GOLD analysis project Ga0070706, IMG submission 65476) | Corn, switchgrass and miscanthus rhizosphere microbial communities from Kellogg Biological Station, Michigan, USA - KBS K5-50-1 metaG | ecosystem: Host-associated > Plants > Roots >... | reverse complement strand
CGGTTAAGCCGTGGCCGCCTCCGTGAGCTGCGCTGGCACGGGTTTGATAGGCGGGCACGGGTGGTCAGGCGGCCTCGACGGCGGTGCAGAGCCAGCGGGCCGCACGGGCCGGCTGGCCGGGGGTGGCGTCCCGTGGGGTGGTGCGTTCGAGCCGGACCGCGAGTGCCCGGATGCGCGGGCCGAATCCGCAGATCACCGTCATTTCCACGACGTCGCAGGTCGGTCGGGAGGTGACCACCCTGCGCACGAGCGGCCGTTGCCTGGCGGCCGGCTGCCCGGCGGACAGGGTGGGCCCCAGGCGCTGGATGTTGGACCGCGCGTGCTGAGTCGTCCACGGCACCATCTGACGTGGTGGCCGGGATCCGGCCAGCGTCTCGACAAGCACCTGGGCAAACCGGCTCGGCCAGACCTGATCGCCCGCCGGGTCGCTGCCTGCCGCAGCGGCCTGGTCGGCCCCCGGCCCGGCCACGCGACCGGGCTCATCCCGGTCGTCAGCCCAGGTCGCGCCGCCAGTTCTGACCGCCAGATCGTCGGGCGGCGGTCCCGGCAACGCGTCGTCGTAGGGCGGGGCGGAGTCCGGCACGGCTAACAGGCGCACGGCGGCCGGGTCGGGAAGGGGCCGCTGCCCGACGCGCGGGCACGTCCTATCGTCGGTGTCGCCGGGCTGGCTGTTCCCGGGCTGGCTGTTCCCGGGCTGGCTGTTCCCGGGCTGGCTGTTCCCGGGCTGGCTGTTCCCGGGCTGGCTTCCGCCGGGCGGCTGCGAGGGCGGTGTCGGCATGGGACCTCCCGGGGATCGGCGACATCTCAGGTCTTGTGCGATTGCGGTCTGCCGCGGGCCAGGCTCAGGCTCCGCCGCTGAATGTGTTCTACCGCTCGCCGGTGACAATTTCGGCCGAGCCCGCGACGGTGGCGGGCGAGCCTCGACGGCGGCCCACGGGCGGTCGGGTAACTGCTGTCCCTCCGGCGCGTAGCGTCCAGGAACGAGACAGACGCGACCTCCCGGGTCCCTCTGTTTCATGATCGCGGTTGATTGGTGGTCGCCCGTGACCAGTGATCCACCGCTATTGTGAGTGCATAGCTGCTGACCTGCGCATATACTCAGATATTGCAAGATCATGTCAGGGAAAAGTCAGGGGTAGCAATGCGTATCAGTGAGCCGGTACAGGTACCAACAGGCACGGTCGTGTAGTCATGGCGACGATCATCAGGGGCAAAAACCCTCTCAAGCCCCACACCGTCAGATACCAGGACCAGGGCCGCCAGCGTGAGCGCTCCTTCGCCACGGCGAAGGAAGCGCGTGACTTCAGAATTAAGTTCGAGCATGACTCTCGCGAGTCCATTTTCGTAGATCCCCGCGCGGGCAGCATCCCGTTCACTGAGGCTGTGTCCGCATGGATCGACCGTCATCCTGGCGCCGACGGCACGAAAAAGGGCTACCGGTCCATCTTGGCCGCGCACATCACCCCCGCGTTCGCTGGCCGGAATCTCGCCCAGGTTGCCCAGGACCGTGAGGCGGTACAGACCTTCTTGCTCGTGACCATGCCAGCGTCGGGCCGCCCGACCGGCATGGTCCACGCGAAGGCGATCATCACGGGCACGGTTGAGGAAGCCGCCCGCGCTGGCCGCATCCCGGCCAGTCACCGCCTGTCGGACATCACCATCACGGCGGCCGGTAAGCAGGCCGGGGAATTCATCCACGCCACTCATGCCCAGCTGACCGCCATTGCTGCGGGTGCGCGTCCCGGCCTCACTCTGGCCGTCTGGCTCATGCGCGGGTGTGGACTCCGGATCTCGGAGGTACTCGCCGTCCGGGCTGACTCGTTCCGTGATGGCGGGCGGACGCTCAGGCTGCGCGAGCAGGTGACGGTGGACGGCCGGGAGATCGTGCCGCACCTTAAGCACCGCAAGCCAGGCGAATTCCGTGACATCCCCGTGCCAGCCTGGCTGTCGGCCAAGGTGGCCGATCACATCGAGACGTACGGTTGCACGTCCTACCTATTCCAAGGTGCACGTGTCCCGTTCGTTGCTTACGCGGGGTTCCGAGACTCCTTCCAGCGCCACGCGGAGAAGGCCGGCCTCCCCCAGGGCTACTCGTTCCACCAGCTGAGGCACTCGTTCGCAACCGCGATGCTGGCCAACGGGGTTCAAATTCATGAGCTAAGCAAGTGGCTCGGCCACCGGGACATTAACGTCACCGTGAACACGTACGGGCACCTGCTGCCGGATGCCTTCGACCGTGGCCGGGCCGCCCTGGAGTCCGAGTATGCGCAGTGGAGCCAGGCAGCGTAGCTCACCTGTCCAAGAGGCCCGGAGAATTGCTCTCCGGGCCTCTTGCATGCCCGAAAAGGAACGTCTGAGAACCGTTCACGATACCGAATGCGTGACTTGCGATACCTATTTGTGACCACCGGCATTAGTGGATTAGACAGGGCTTATGCAGCGCCAATAGTGCGCGACGCGACGGCAGGAGTAGGTCATGATCGGCGGCTCAAATCGCATGCTCAGCCCGGTTGAACTCGCCGAATTTCTGAGCGTGCAGCCTCGCACGGTTCAGCAGCACTGGCGGACCTGGGGCCTGCCAGGGATCAAGGTAGGCAAGTACATCCGGTTCCGCGAGCGGGATGTAGCGCTGTGGCTGGAGAGGCGCGAGGCGGCCACGGCACGGGGCGGCGAGTCGTGAGTGACCTCACGCCGGGAGATGCCGAGCTTGAGCGCATGCGCGCCGAGCTGGACGACGAAAGATCACGACGCCTGGCCAGTGACCACCAGCGGCCCGCCTGGCGCGCCGAGCTGGACGACCTGCTGCTGCGCAACCGGGACAACCCCGAGGTGTGGCGATATATGGAGGGCGTCGTGAACATGGGCCGCGATTTCTACGCGAAGGCCTGCCGTATCTGTGGCCGGCCGATGCCCGCCCGCTGGATGCAATGCGAGGTCTGCCTGGCCTGGCAGGATGCCGGCCCGTCAGTGATCGCGGGGTCCGTGATAGCTGGCGAGATCGAGCGCGCCTAGACAGACTCCTGGCCCGCGCTGGGCGGGCCAGGGAGATCGGCCGGTGACCGCCGGCCAGGAAGACAGGAAGCAATGACAACTGTGACATACAAAGCGGTCGCGGCCAATGTCCGCGAGTCACTCGGCGGATTCCTGGACCGCAACGGCTACCGCACTATGGGCGGGACCATGCGCTTCAGTACCCCGCAAGGCGACTCCACCGAGATGAGCCTGCCGTCCGGGCTGGGGTTCACCATCCGGGCCACGAAGGCTGGGGTGAACATCACGATCGAGGATCGCGGCTGGGTTGACGGAGTGACCGGTGGTGACCGGGGCAAGATCTCCGAGCGCCAGCAGGAGATGGCCGCGATCGTGGCCGAGGTAGACAAGTTCCGCAGCCTCTACCCGACGCCGCTGCCCGGTAAGACCGGCTGGGGAATGATCATCATCGGTGCCCGCGCGACCGGGACCACGATCACGGGTTCTCATGACAAGACGTGCGACCGCTGCGGGCACGGGACAGCCGAATGGCGCGAGGTGGCCGGCACTCCGCTCAGCATCCGAGAGGGCCGGCCGGAGATCATGTGCGTTCCGTGTAACGACGCATGGCTCGCGACCGGAGGCCGCGACTAAACAGCCGTGCAGCCGCCCGAGACCGATTCGGGCGGCTGCAATACGGCACTGACACCAGCCTCGCGTGGCCGCGAGCGAGGGCCCCGACCGAGAGGCCCAACGATGACAAGCGTAAGCCAAGCCGCCGACCGAGGCGGCGAGCCGTGAGCAACTACAGGGTCCGGCAAGTTATGCAGCTGACCCGGCCACGCCGTAAGGGCCCGCGATGGCTAGCGCGGCACCGGGATTTCCTGGTCGGCCTGGCTACCTACATGTCAGACGACTCGCTCTCGGTGAAGTGCACCAATGATCAGCTTGCCGAGGCGTCCGGCCGGGACCGGTGGGCCGTGAACCTCGCCAAGCGCGAGCTAGTCAAAGACGGCGTGATCACCTATGAGCCGGCCAGGCACCGGGGCCAGGTCACTACCTACCGCGTGTTGGCCGATCTTCCCGCGCTCCGTAAAGGGGTGGACCCTAAGTCCTCACCTTCCGAAGGGGTGGACCCTAAGTCCTCACCTTCCGTGCCTCGGAAGGGGTGGACCTCGCCCGATAGAAGGGGTGGACCAACGATTGAAAAAGGGGTGGACCTAGAGTCCACTCCCGGCTTTAACACTCCGGCTAAATCCTCTCTCGCGGCGCGCGAGCTGCTCTCCTCCGTGGACCCCGCCGTTACGGACGATGAGACAGAAATGATCATGGACATACTCAGAGGCCGGGGGGCCCGCTCGCCGCTGGCCGTACTGAAGGCCGGGATCGCCAACGGCGATGGCGGATCGCTGCTCGCCGAGGCCCGGAAGCGCGGGCGGCCTACCCCGATTCCGCCGCCGCCCGATGAGGTCACCAGGAAGCGGGCCGCCGTGATCCGCGAGTGGCAGCAGCAGTTCGGGAAGGCGGGTGGTTACCGGTGACCAAGGAGGAAGCCATAGCTCACATGCGCAAGATCATCGCCGACAGCAAGGGCCCGCCGATGGCCAGCGGCCAGCCGCCTGCCAGGCGGCGAGGGTTTAACCCACGGGAGGAAGCACGCCGGCAAGCCGCCGAAGCGCGCAGGCGGCGGGAGGCCGTACAAGATGACAGCCCGGCCGAGGTGCCGACCGGGACGGACGGGCCATGATCGAGGTCAAGATCCTTGCTATCCAGTTGGCCGGGCTGGCGATGCACCCGGCGGCCGGTTTCGCGGCCTGGCGGGCGGACTCCCGCCGGCGGCTCGACTGGGCGAAACACACGATGCTGAGGAACGGGGCGAGGTGGTAACGATCATGTCGAACACGAGGAAGCTCCCGCCGCCGCCCATCCCGCTGACCCCGATGGAGGAGGCCGCCATGTGCCTCAACAGGTTGATCGGCGGCCCGCTCTGGAACGAGGTACCGGAGCGCGACCGGGGCCAGCTGCGCCGCATGGTGGAGGTCGTGCTCCTGGCCTACGCGCGGGCCGGCGGTGAGTTGCCGTGAGCGAGCCGTGCCGGTTCACGAGCGGCACGGCCGACTGCGTCAATGGGCCGCTGTGCGGCAACGTCAACCATCGCGGCCCGCGCGTGCTGGAGTCACTGCCGGCCGACGGACCGCTAGTCCGGCTGGCCGACCGGGCCGCCATCTGCGCCAGCTGCGGTGGCGGCATTGAGGCGAAGCGGCACCGCGTGGTTGGCGATCTCCACCTGTGGTGCTGGGCGAAACTGGCAGGGGCCGCACCGACCGGAACGGACGAACGATCATGACCGAGTGCGGCACCTGCGGCAAGGTTGCCGACGGCACCGAGGTGCCTGAAGGCTGGACCGCGTACGAGGCCGGAGTCCTGCCCGTGGGAGACAGGGCGCTCATGACCTACGCCCTGGCCTGCTCGGCGGAGTGCCGGCCGGCCGACCTGGACGGCCCGCCACCCAGCGAGTGATCATGCCGGTGTGCAGGACCAGCATCAAGCGCAGCGATGCGCGATCATCCGGGCCGCATTGCTGGCCGACCCCGGCGTAACTGACTTCGACGTACGCCGGCGGACCAGCGGTGCCTTCGCCACCATCGCCCGCGAGCGTCGCGCGCTGGTGGCCGCCCGCCTGCTATGCGACTGGGCGAAGAATGGCGGCACGACGCGCCGGAAGCATTCGCTCGCCTGCTGGTGCTGGACTGCCTGCCTGGTGCCCTGGTGCGCGGCATGCGGCGCACTGACCGTCCGGGTCGCCGGCCGTGCCTGCTGCATAAGATGCCTGCTGGCCGGGCGGCCGACCCCGGCACCAGACGTGCCGGCCACCAGGTACTGGCCGCGCGTCAGGCGGCCGGCGGCCTGACCGGGGCCTGCCTGGCAGGATTTCAAGATCGTTTTTTGGGCTGGGAGGCTCAGATTGCGCATGGGAAGCTTCGTTTCTCTCCCTAGCTCGCGTTCACCTGGGCTAACTCCCGCGGAATCGCGCAAAGTAGCCAGATAGTCACGGAAAGCTGCTGATTACCATCGAACCGTGGCAGGCCGGTACGGGGGCGAGCACCAGAAGGCCCGGAAGCGGGCCTTGGCGAGGCTGCACGATGGCGACCCGTGCGCGAGGTGCGGCGGGGGCATGCTCCGCAGCGAGTCGCGCCAGCTGGAGCTAGATCACGATGAATTTGGTGGATACCTCGGCCTGAGCCACAAGCTTTGCAACCGGAGCGCGGCCGGCGTCAAGTCGGCGATCGTCACGGGCAAGACGCTGGCCGGCCGGCCTAAGGCCGCCTGTGTCGTCTGCGGTATCCCTATCCGGCCGTCGCGGCCGGCGATCGTCACGTGCGGCCGGGCCGGCTGCGTCACGGAGCTGAAACGGGCCCGCCACGCGCGCCAGCCTGATCCTGTGGCCCCGATGGCGTCCGGTCGCATGTGGTGATGGCCCAGACCCTCGCTAGGCCCGCATTTTGGCTCTGAGAGCTTCGTATTCCGCAAGCAAGTAGCAACGCCTGAGCTACCTAATGCGCTGTTCGCGCTCCGGAGCGATACATAGCTCTGACCTGTACATACGCGCGTATCCTGGCCCTGTTGTCTCACGTTCGGCCGCGAGCGGGGGAGCCTTCCTGGCTCCCATGTGGACGCGGCCCTGTGTGGTGGCCCGGCATCTCCCCCGCTTAGCGGAGACGGCCGCCCCACGTGAACGGAGACAACCCGATGCAAAACGTTGGTGACGCCGGCCAGTCCATCGCGGCGATTGCCCGAGCCTTCCCCAATGTCCGGCAGGTAGCCAGCCGGCAGGCGGCCACGACCCTGGCCCCCGGTGTGGTCGTGCAGCTGGGCGAGGACGACCCCGGCCCATCGCTGCCTGACGACGTGGCCAGCCTCAAGGCACTGCACACCGAGGGCCATCCGCACGCCCACACGCATGCCCCGCCGAACTCGGCGCAGCACTTCGATCACCCCGACAATCCGGAGGGCTGAGCGATGGAAGATCTCACCGGCAAGTTCCCGACCGCGCTCAGCTTCCCGTCGATGGCCGGAGGCAACACGATCGCCGACCCGGCCGGCCACAAGCTCGCGATGACCGCTCCGGGTTCCGAGTCGGTCAACCCCCTTCCGGATCGCCTGGACAACGTCATTGACACAGCAGGCAACCCGAGCAACCCGAGGCGCATCGAGGTGAACGACCCCTTGCGCTCGGGAGAGGAAGCCAGTCCGGGCCCGGACGGCTCCGGCACATGGGCGAAGGCTGGCGGCTGGACCTCCGGCGACCGCCACGGCTGGACGGGGGCGTCCGCCAATGCCCCGGCCGCAAATCAGACTTGGGTCCAGCGGCCGTGAGCATGGTCAGCCTCGGCGAGCTGGCCCGGCTCCTGCACCAGGATGCCGGCTGGCAGGAGGCTGGCGCTGAAGACCGGCTCCGCGAGCTGGCCGCCCGCGACGGCATGCCGGTCCTGCGTGGCTTCCTGGCCGCCCCGGCCCTGGCCGAGGCCGACGCGCTCCGGCTCTATCGCGGGGTCCTGGCCGAGGCGTGGCGCGCACAAGAGGCCGAGCAGGCGGCGGCTGCTGCGCCGGAGCCGCCGCCCGGCCCGAGGCCGCCAACCCCGGCTGAGCGGATCGCACTGCTAGGCGGTGCCGAGCACGCCTCCCAGCTGGCCCGTGACCGGGCCATCCCGCTGGAGCCCATCAAGGTGGTCAGCCGGGCCGAACTGGACCGGACCCGCGCGGCGTACGCGCCGACGATGGTCCCTGGCGTTCCGTACCGGCTCGCGCCGGATCACGAGGTGCCTCACGAGTCGCCGATGCCGGCCGAGCTGATGAATAGCCGGTTCATCCGGGAATCGCTAGAGGACGGCTTCACCTTCCCGACCCCGCTGGGCGGGTAGCCCGTGGGTAACCTCCTGGCCCGTATCAACGCCGAGACCGAGCAGCGCACGCTCGGCGGCGTGCCGTGGCGGCCATGGGCTAGCCCGTGGTTCGGAGGGCGGAATTCCTTCGGTATCGGCGGGCCAAGTCATCCGATGCGCGCCCTGGCCGATCAAGATGGCGTGCTCGGATTGGCGGCGGTCTATTCGGCGACCCGGTTTATATCTGACCAAATCGCCAGCCTGGGCATCAAGACTTACCGGCGCAACGGCGACGGGACCAGTACCCGGATCTTCGGTACGGGCCTGCTCGGCGACGACGTCGCGGGCGGCGGGCCCCAGGCCGACGGGACGCTGTATGACTGGCTGTTCTCCGGCTCGGCGGCCTGCCTGCTGAATGGCACGAGTTTCGGCCTGATCACCAACCGGAGCGCAATTCCCAGCGCAGCCTACCCGGACGGCCTGCCAACGGGCATCGCCTGGCTGGCCCCGGAGCGCATGCACGTGGTTGACGATGAGGTCTGCCCGGAGGACACGCGCCGGGCCAGGGTCTATTACAACGGGCGGCTGATGGACCGGGGCCAGCTCGTGATGCTGAAGGCGTACAGCCTGCCAGGGCGGCTCGCCGGGATCTCGCCGGTCAAGGCCTTCTCGCTGCTGTTCAACCAGGGTATTTCCGCGCTCCAGTTCAGTTCCTCGTGGCTGGAACACGGAGGGTTTCCGCCTGGCACGTTTCAGAATGTAAATGAAGAGGTCGATGACCAGCAGGCTAAAGAGGTAAAAAGAAGGCTCGATGACGCCATCCGGTCTAGGTCGCCGCTTGTCTACGGGAGAGATTGGGATTACAAGCCGCTCACGGTGCCGGCCGATGAGGCGACCTTTATCCGGTCAATGCAGCTTAACGCTTCACAAGTAGCGGCGATCTATGGCGTCCAGCCGTACCGCTGCGGCGGTACCAGGAATGACGGCATGGCCTACAGCAATCAAACTCAAAATACTCTCGATGAGATCTCGACCACCCTCCGGCCGTGGCTGGTCCGCTGGGAGCATCTGCTTACCTCGCTGCTGCCGAGCACGCAGTACGCGACGTTCGACGTGTCCGCCCTGCTGCGGACCGACCCGAAGACGCAGAGCGAGATTCACCAGACACAGCGGAACATCGGCGAGCGGACCACCAACGAGATCCGGGCCGAGGCGGACCTGCCTCCCGTCCAGGGCGGCGACGATTCAATCCCGCTGAGCGTGCTGACCGGCATGATGCGCAGCACCAGGGCCATCCCCAAGTCCTACATGCCGTTGCTCGACCTGGAGCCCGACCGTATCGCCGCGCTCCTAGAGCGGCTCCAGGCGGAAGACCTCACCGTCCCGGACACCGGCCAGCCGGTGAAGCTCACGAGCGAGGCGTATCTGGCGCAGCAGATCACGGCCCGGAAGGCCGAGCTGGCGAAGGCCGAGCAACTGCTCGCCGAGCTGCGGGCCCGGCCCGCGCTGCCGGACTCCGAGGACGGAGACAGCGATGGCTGACCGGATCTTCGGGCCTGCTGCGCGCGAGGCGACCACCGAGCGCGGCGAAGCCGTCGAACTGCTCAAGGCGCATCAGCGGGCCGGGCGGCTGACCGAGGCCGAGACGCGTGACCGCGTGCTGGCGGCGATGAGCGCGGCCACGCTCGGCGACCTGGACCGGCTGTTCGCCGACCTGCCCGTGCTCGCCGGCCCGCGCTCTGCGCCGCTGCCAGAGCACACGCTGGGCTACCGCGACGCGCTCACGATCCTGGAGCGGCGTTATGCCAGCCCGTGACGTCGCGCTCGCGACCGGGACCGCCGCCGCCCTGACGACCGCGCTCATGCTCGGCGACGGCGAGGCGTACGACTCGGTCGTGACTGATCTCCCGCCGCTGCCGGTCGTGCTGGAGGACGCAGCGCTGCTGTTTGCCGAGACGGCCTGGTGGACCCTGGCCGTCACGCTCGGGCGGCCTGGCGGCGACGTGGCAAGTTTCTGGCTCGCGGCCCGTGACCGGACCATCCGGGAACTGGTCCTGCGATCCGACCTGGACGGCCGGGACGTGGCGAGCGTCGTTGACTGGCTCGGCCACATCCTGGCCGACCCGGCGAGTGCCTACATCCCAGCGCACGACCCCGTGTTGCATCTGTTCGCCGCAGTGATGGCCACGGCGGAGATGTTCGCGGCCCGGCCGGATTGCTGGCCGCGCTTCCTGCTCTCGCGCGAGATGGCCGATGGCTGACAACAGGAGCTTGTTCGTAGTGCCTGGCCAGCGCTTCGGCCGAGGTGTGGTTATCCGTGAGACGCGAGTCCCACGGGGTGATCGTCGCGGCAATATCGGGGCGCGGGCGGCACTCCTCGCCTGTGACTGCGGCGGCGGCGATTATGTGGCCCGCCTGGCTGACCTGATCCACGCCCGAGTCGTGTCATGCGGCTGTGGCCATCGTGGTGGCGCGTCTCGTATTCACGGATTGTCCAGTCACCCGCTATACATGACCTGGCATAACATGCTGCAGCGCTGCGAGAATCCCGCAAACAAGGATTATCGCTGCTACGGCGCCCGGGGCATCCGGGTGTGCGACCGCTGGCACGACGTCGCCGTGTTCATCGCCGATATCGAGCGCTGGCTTGGCCCGCGACCTGGGGGCTACTCGTTCGACCGGATCATGAACGGTCACGATTACCGGCTCGATAACGTCCAGTGGAGTTCTGCGCAGCAGCAGGCACTAAATAGGCGCCGTAGCGCATGGTATGACCGGGCGCAGCGCGAGCGGCGGGCCGCCTGATGTCACAAGTCACGTGGGATAACACCGTCTTCCTCCAGGCGTCCCATGGCTGGAAAGCGCAAGCCGTCCACGAGTTCGCCAGCCAGGTCCGCGATGAGGCGGAAGCCCTGGCCCCCGTCCTGGATATTTTCCGCACCCGCCCGCCTGGCGAGGCCGAATCGAAGCCTCCCGGCCGCCTGCGGGAATCGCTGGCCGTACGCGACACGACCGACCTGGGCGAGCCGGAAGCCCACGTCACGGCCCTTTATGTGGCCAGGTTCATCCGCAAGCACGAGCACGCCATCCGGGACTTCTTCACTCCGGCCGTGGCGTCCGTCGCGGCCCGCTGGGGGCCATGATGGCGGCCGGCTTCTTCCTCGCGGAAGCGTTCGTCAAGGTCAAGAGCGATGACACGGGCCTGGCCGCCGCCATGCGGGCACAGACCAAGGCGGCGGCGGCCGGACTGACCGCGACCGCTACCGTCCAGCTGGCCGGCGACCTGGCGAAGGCTCAAGGCGTCAAGCTCAAGGCGCAATTGGACGCCATGTTCAAGGAAGTCAGCGCGAACCTCAACTTGAACGACAAAAACGCACAGGTCGCGCTGCTGTCCTTCGGTGCCCGTGCTGACCGGCTCCAGCGCAAGCTGGAGATGAATCTCACGCTCGATGGCGTGGCGAAGGCCCAGCTGGAATTGCTGAAGCTGGATGTGCTGGCCGGCCGGCTCAAGGCGAAGTTCGGCGGCCCGACGGGCGTCCGGGGCTTCCTGTCCGGCCTCCTGCCAACCTTCCTCGGCGGCGGGGCCAGTGGTGCCATCGCCGGAGGTGGCCAGGCGGCGGCCGGCGGCGGCCTGGCCGCCAGTCTCGGTGGCACGGGCGTGGCGGCCGGGGCCGCTGCCGGACTGGCCGCCCTGCTGGGCGGGGCCGGCGGGGTCGTTCCGCTACTGGCGGCGGCCACGCTCGGGGTCGCTGCGTTCGGTGCTACCGCCATCCCGACCCTGATCAGCCTCCGGGCGGCCATGGCCTCTGTGTCCACGGCGAACGACAACTTCGGCCAGGCGGCCGGGCTGGTGGATACCGCCATCAAGGCATCCGCCCTGGACGCGAAGGTCTACCGGGACAACCTGGCCGCGCTCCCGCCTGGCCTGCGGTCGGCCGAAAAACTGCTCGGCAACACCGGGGTCACGTGGCAAGGGCTGACCAAGACACAGCGAGACAACGTCATTGCGCTCTCCCAGAACAAAGACGCGCTGAAGGTCATGCTCCCCGCCCAGCGAACCGCGCTCACCGCGCTGCTCAGCTCAAAGAAGGCATGGGACTCGCTGACCCCGGCGCAGCAAGCCGCATCCAGGTCCGTCTCAGCGCTCAGCGCGGGATTCGGCAACATGGTCACGGCCCTGGAGCCGCTGACGCTCAAGGTCTTGAATGACGGGCTGAAGGTCGCGAACACGCTGCTTCCCTTCCTGCTGCCACTCGCGAAGGCGGGCGGGAAAGCCCTGGACGGGCTAGTGCAGGGCTTTGAGGGCTTCGCCAAGTCGGCCGGTTTCAAGTCATTCATGGCCGAGATGACCAAGCTGAGCGGCCCGGCCATTCACGCCATCGGCCAGGGGTTCGGCCAGATCGTTGCCGCGCTCGGCAAGCTGGTGCTCGCGCTGATCAATCCCAACGGCATCCGGGCACTCAAGGGCATTCTGGATCTCACGGCGTGGTCCATTCAGGGCCTGGCCTGGTTCATCACCAAAGCGACTCCCATCATGATCACGGCATTCCACGACGTGGCTATTGGCTTCGACAAAAGCCGGCATGCCATCGCGGCCACCGTCCACCAGGTCAGCGACGATATCGACTTTGTCCGGGTCACGTGGGTCAACACCGGCCACGGCATCGAGCGGGTTAGCAACGCGATCGTCGCCACCTTTGACGGCTTCCGGCATCACGTGGCCAATGTCTTCGACGGCATCCGCAGCGACATCGCGAACATCTGGAATACGGTCTGGAACAACACGGTGAGCCGGACGGCCCGAGGCATCGCTGACCTCATGGGCTGGATCGACGGAATCCGGGGCCGCATCCTCGGCGCGGTCGGCGGGGCCGCGAACTGGATCGTCGGCACCGGACGCAGCGTGATCTTCGGTTTCTGGCACGGGGCCGAGGCGGTCTGGACAACGGTGGAGGGCTGGTTTAAGGGCCTGCCATCCAAGATCCTGCATGCACTGGGCATCGCCAGCCCGCCACCTTGGGCGATCGACGCCGGCCAGCACGTGATGAGCGGCCTGCTCAAGGGGATGACCCACGGGGCGTCCAGCGTGAGCGGCTTCTTCCGGGGCCTGGCCTCCGACGCGAGCGGGATCTTCAAGTCCATCTGGTCCGCGCTCGGCGGCGGCGGCAAGCTGGCCTCTAGCGGCCTGGTCCGCCAAGAGGAGCTATACGCCGCTTCCCGGTTCCCCGCTCATGGGTGGGGCCCCGAACAGCTCGCGCCGCTCATTGCCCTGTGGACCCGCGAGAGCGGCTGGAATCCCTACGCGGTCAACCCGTCCAGCGGGGCGGCTGGCATCGCGCAGAGCCTCGGCCACGGCCCGGTGACGCTCGGGGACTGGGCCGGTCAGATCAACTGGGGCGAGGGCTACATCGCGCAGCGGTACGGCGACCCGGCCGCCGCCTGGAACCACGAGACGGCGTTCGGCTGGTATGACGATGCCAACATCCGGAAGCGATACCTGCCCCGTGGGCTGAGCCTGGCGCTGAACACGACCGGGCGGCCCGAGCCGGTCGGCGTGGCCGCCGCCGCCGTGTCGGACCCGGCGATCCTGGCCCGGCTGGACCGGGTCGTCCGGTTGCTGGAATCCGCCCCGGCCGCCACCGGCCTCGCGCTAACCGACTCCCTCAATGGCACAGCGCGGATCTCGGCGGCCACCGGCCAGTATACGACCCGCTTCGGCTAGATGCTGACCCCGGCGCAGTCATCCGCCACCGTCGGCGACCCGCGCGACGGTGGGTCCACGGTGACCGAGCCGCGAACTAGCTCGGCCAGTGCTGCCGACAGCCACGATGGCGCGGCCAAGGTGGCCGATCCGCACGAGGGGATAGCCACGCCAGCGTCCGACCCGCGCGACGGGACCAAGTCAGTGACACGGGGCGGCTCGCAACCCTGGCCGTAGGCGTGGATACCTCTTTCGGAAAGAGGTATCCACTTGACGTGAGCGAGGCCGAGCGGGCCGTTTTGGCGCAGGCTGAGGCTGGTCACGACTGCGGCGGCGACGGTTGCGCATGGTGCACCGTGGCCGCTACGGTCGCGGAAGTTCTGGCTCTGTGCACGATCCTGGCCCGGCTAAAACCTTCCGGCGCGGAAGGTTTTAGCCATGACGGGATGCCGGCCCTGGAGGGCAAGATCAAGGACGGTCGCTACAGGTCACCGGATAGTGACGCCTCGCATTTTGACAATGTCAAACTACAGGGAGTGACCGAAGGTCACAAAGACGGTAACCGCGCCGAGTACCTGATCAGGAAGATCGCCAAGGATCACCCTGACATTCTGGTCCGGATGAAGGACGGTGAATTTCGCAGCGTCCGCGCGCGTGAGCGCGGTCATTAATCTCCCTGAAGGCGGCAGCCCGCCGTTCTGACAGCCCTAGCTCCCTTGCCACCTGGGGTAGTGTGCGCTTTGCTCTATCCCGAGTGCGCTTAGTAACCGATTGAGTGCGCTTAGTAAGCCGGTGGGTCGCAGGCTGCGACCCACCGGCTGCCGCTCTGTTAGCTCTCGCTTGCGCCTCGTAGCGGTCCCAAACCTCCTCGAACGTGCCTGGGAGTTTCAAGGCGGTGGTACCGCCCTGAAACGGCAAAACGATCAATGAAGGGCCCGGGCCGATTCAAGATTCGGATAATATCCGGATCACTGACAAGCAGGGTGGGGGCGGTACCAGTTTAAGTCGTATATTATCTGACTTATGAGGTCTACCCATGCCCGGCAGTGGCACCTCTTGAGGCGGCGGCGCAGGTAGGACTCCGAGTTACCGCCACCATCACTGGAAACCAGTACATTGTACTGCTTTTGGGGCCTATGGGGTTCAGCTATCTCCACCTCATCAGCCGCCGCAATGGCTTCCGGTCACTCCCTGTAGTTTGATATTATCAAAATGCGAGGCGTCATTGTCCGGTGACCCGTAGCGAGCATCCCCGATTTTGCCCTCCAGGGCCGCAGCGCGCTGGGCTCTGGCTTTTCCTGATGATCCACTAATGAGCGTGACACGCGCATTAGAAACCGGCCCGCCGCCCTGCGAAGCGAGGCGCAAGGGATCGGACGGCGGGCCGGGGCCAAAGGGTGAGGCCGCCCTGGATCCTGAGCGCGGAGAGGGGCGGCCTCACGTTCAACGGTGCGTCTGTGTCACGCCGTGTCCCCTCCGTTGCCTGGCCAGTGCCCCGGTGCCGGCGGCGGCCAGTTCGCGGGAGGTGCTGCCGGAGCCGGCGGGATGCTCCGGCAGGCCATCGCGAGCGCGACCACCCACCCGACCACAGACCAGCCGAGGAAGCCGTTAAGCACCACGACCGAGCCAAGGTTGGGGACATGCCGGAGCCAGGCGACGAACGTGGGCGTCCAGTAGCCCAGGATGCTCACCACGATGATCACGATCGTGAGGATGATCGAGCCGGGGCTGGTGCCCGAGCCGCTAGCGGTAGCAGTGATCATCTGTGCATCCCCCGCCGCCGTAGTGCGTACCAGGTGCCCAGGGCCGCCGCCACTCCCAGGGTGGCCACCAGGACCACCAGCCCGGCCAGGCTGACGACGCTCATCACCGCTCCCAGCTATAGGTGTGCTCGCGAATCCAGCTATCGATGGCCCTGCGGATCGCGGGCAGGCCCGTGGCCGTCAGGATGTTCATTTGCGTGTTGTTCCGGCGCGCGTAATAGACCTGGTGATCCGGGTAAGAGAAGTTCACGTGCGGCCAGATGTGCCATCGCGGGTATTCGGTCTCTAGCTCGGCGACCCCAGCGACATCGTGATCGTTTAACGACTTGCCATAGAGGAGCCTGATCCGCGCCTCTATGGCCTCGCCGGTTTCCGGCGGTGCTGCCCGCATGGGGGGAGGATTCCACGGGGCGGGGGTGGGATCATCTGTCATAGCCAGGCTCCGTCCTGGTTAGGGCCGGGTAGCGGCGTTCACGCGCCGTCCGGCCCGCTTTTGTGTCGGACCTGTCACGCTACCGGACTAACAGGTCCACGACTACCCATGACTACCGACTACGGGCTGTGAGTAACGGCGGGGGCTGTCGGCTACCGTCTGTCACGTGGGAGACGATCAAGACCCGCGCATCTACGTGCGGATAGCCGCTGACCTGCGCCGGAAGATCGAAGCCGGCGAGTTGGAGCCTGGCCAGCCTGCCCCGTCGATCACAACGTTGTGCCAGGAGTGGGGCGTGGCCAGGGAGACGGCTGCACACGCTCTTACCACGTTGGCAGATGAGGGCTACGTGCGCCGCTATCCCGGCCGGGGGTACTACGTGACGGCGCACCCGTGATGATTCGTGCTTGACTGGCCCGCCATGGACACTGACCAGACTGCCGCCCTGGAGGCCGAGCGCCTCGCAGAGCGCATCAAGCGGATCGTGGATGCTGCTCCCCCGTTGACCGGTGAACAGCGCGCGAAGCTGGCCCTGTTGCTACAGCCCGAGGCATGAGCGTCATGACTCAAGTCAGGGAAAAGTCAGGGAAGCACCGCGTATCAACGGGTAGAACCGGGTAATAACGGACATCCCGCGAGGCTGTTTCCAAGATCTTTGGCGAACCATTCGCCCAGGTCAGCGCAGGTAGGAGCCATATGGATCATGGTTTTCTTCACAAAACACCGCGATCATGAAGGTGTGCTGAAAGCCGACTACAACCCCGGTTGAGCACCGGACCGGTAGGGTTTCTGGGCCATGGTGGGGGGCTTCCGCTCGGCTGGGAATGCGCCGGCCGGGCCGTCGGTTGAGCCAAGAGCCGGGCAAAGAACCAGGCCCGGACATGTCGTCTTTGGAGAGTTGCCTTGTCGCTGCCGCCGCTGGTCGAACCGGCCGCCGAACTGAGCGTGGACGAAGTACGCCGGTACTCACGTCACCTGATCATCCCCGACGTGGGGATGACCGGGCAGAAGCGCCTGAAGAACGCCAAGGTGTTGTGTGTGGGAGCGGGCGGTCTTGGATCGCCTGCGCTGCTGTACCTGGCCGCGGCCGGGATTGGCACGCTGGGTGTCATCGACTTCGATGTCGTGGACGAGTCCAACCTGCAGCGGCAGATCATCCACGGCCAGTCCGACGTGGGGCGCTCGAAGGCGGAGTCCGCCCGGGACAGCATCAAGGAACTCAACCCGCTGGTGAACGTGATCGTGCACAAAGAGCGGCTCGACTCCGACAACGCGATGCAGGTGTTCGAGCCCTACGACCTGATCGTGGACGGCACCGACAACTTCGCCACCCGCTACCTGGTCAACGACGCGTGCGTGCTGCTCGGCAAGCCCTACGTCTGGGGATCGATCTACCGGTTCGACGGGCAGGCCAGCGTCTTCTGGGCCGAGTACGGCCCGTGCTACCGCTGCCTGTACCCGGAGCCGCCGCCGCCGGGCATGGTGCCCTCGTGCGCCGAGGGCGGCGTGCTGGGAGTGCTCTGCGCCTCTATCGGGTCCATCCAGGTCAACGAGGCGATCAAGATCATCACCGGGATCGGCGACCCGCTGGTCGGCCGGCTGATGATCTATGACGCGCTGGACATGACCTACCGGCCGGTCAGGGTCAGGAAGGACCCCGAATGCCCGGTGTGCGGCAAGAACCCGACGGTCACTGAGCTGATCGACTACGAGGAGTTCTGCGGCGCCGTCTCCGAGGAGGCCCAGGAGGCGGCCGCGGGCTCGACGATCAGTGCCCGCCAGCTCAAGGGGATACTGGACGGTGACGACGACATATTCCTGGTGGATGTGCGCGAGCCGAACGAGTACGAGATCGTGTCGATCCCCGGCTCGGTGCTGATCCCGAAGGGTGAGTTCCTGTCCGGGGCCGCCCTCGAGCAGCTGCCCCAGGATCGGCGGATTGTCCTGCACTGTAAGAGCGGAGTCCGCAGCGCGGAATGTCTGGCGATCGTCAAAGACGCGGGCTTCGCGGACGCGGTGCACGTGGGCGGGGGCGTCCTGGCCTGGGTCAGCCAGGTCGATCCGTCACTGCCCTCGTACTGATCCATTGGGCCTCAGGCCGGGCGAGTCCGGCCTGGGCGGGTATGGGTATACCGGCCAACCTCGCGGTGAGCCCCGCCTTCCAGGACTAGCAGGCCTTACCATGCCGGTGTGGAGATGCGGTCGGGGGTCCCGGGTGAGCGCGGCGAACCGGCGCCGGGGGGAGACTGGCGGGGCTACCCGCAGACGGGTTTCCCGGCGCCCGGATCGGGCTACCCAGACGGTTCCGGGCGGTCATCCGGCTCGCGTCGGCGCCGCCGCGGCTGGCGCTCCAGCCTGACGATTGCCGTCATGGTGCTCGCGCTGGCCGGGCTGGCCGCATCCGCGGTCGGGATCGTGGTGCAGGTGCTGCCCCGCCGGTTCACTACGGCCCAGCAACAGCAGATCATCGCCTGGGAGATCAGCAAGCGCTGGCGTACCTGGACCGCCGCGCAGATCTTCCCGGCCGCGGTCGCCTATCGTGTGTCCGGCTTCGGGCCAGGTGAAGGCCTGCGCCTCACCGCGCACCGGATCGGGATCGCGGGCCAGGCACCGTGCCAGTCCGCCACCGATCCCTCGGTCGCGCGGGTGCTGGCCCGGCACGGCTGCGTGGCCGTGCTCAGGGCGACATACGGGGACGCGACGGGCGCGCTCGCGGTAACGGTAGGCATCGTGGTCATGGCCGTTCCGGCATCGGCGAACGCGTCGCTCAAGGCGCTGCCGCGTTCCACCGGGCTGGCGCCCGGAATCAGGGCTGTTCCCTTCGCGCATACGCTGGCCGCGCAGTTTGGCGACTCGCAGCGGCAGTTGTCCTGGGTTGGCAACGAGGGTCCGTACCTGGTCATGTCGACCGTCGGCTATGCGGACGGCAGGCGCCGCGTGCGGGAGTCTGCCGACCCTTACATCAAAAACGAGATGATCAGCGTGGCGCACGGGATCGGGAACCTGGTCGGGTCGCGGCTCGGCGCGCCGCCGCCACCGCCGCGCTGCCCCGGAGCGCCGGAATGCTGAGGCCCCGGATACTGGGCCGGGCACCGCGCCATGCGCCGCGGTGGGCCGCCTGCTGCGCCGCTCTCGCGATCGGAGCCGGTGTCGCCGTGACAGTGGCCACCCCGGCCAGCGCCGACGATGTGCGGACCGCGCAGATGTGGGTCCTCGACGCGATCGGCGCGCCGGCCGCCTGGAACACGACCGAAGGACAGGGCGTCACCGTCGCGGTGATCGACAGCGGCGTCAACCCGGATGTCTCTGACCTCACCGGCTCGGTCGTCACCGGACCCGACCTGACCGGGGTGAAGACGCCGTCGTCTAACAGTGGCTGGGGTGTTCACGGTACATGGATGGCTTCGCTGATCGCCGGGCACGGCCACGCTGGCGGGGACAGCGGGATCATGGGCGTTGCGCCCAGGTCGCAGGTGCTCTCGATCCGCGTGGTCACCGACAAGACTGACCCTGGATACGGCCAGTACCAGCAGGAGTCCGACAGCAGCGTGCAGCATTCATTGGCTTCCGCCATCAGCTACGCGACCGCGCACCGGGTGTCCGTGATCAGCATGTCCCTGGGTTACGGCACGCCAAGCGCGGTGGTGCGGTCGGCGCTCCAGAACGCACTGAACCATGGCATTGTCGTAGTGGCGTCATCCGGGAACTCCGGAGATTCCGTGGGTGCCCGCTCCAGCGGCCAAGCCCCGTACTCGTTCCCGGCGGACTATCCGGGCGTGCTGGGGGTCGCGGCCGTGGCGCGGGACGGGTCAGCCGCGGGCTTCTCCAGCGACAACTTGTCGGTGCAGGTGGGTGCGCCCGGCGTGGACGTGCCGGCGCAGGGCAGAGATGCGCAGTACTGGCTGGTGAGCGGGACCAGCCCGGCCTGTGCGCTGACCGCCGGGGTGGCGGCGCTGATCAAGGCCAGGTACCCGCGGCTCGCGCCGGCCCTGGTGGTGCGGGCGATCACGGCCAGCGCGCAGAACCGCCCGCCGGGCGGGTACGACGACAAGGTCGGCTTCGGCACGGTCGACGCCCCGGGCGCGCTCGCCGCTGCCGGGGCGCTCACCACGGAGCTGCGCGCCGGGATGGGCGCCGCGGTCACGACGCACTTCGGCGGTAACGCGTCCGCGGCACCCGTCCCGGTCCGCCCGCGCGGTCTCATGGGGCTCGCGCTGAGTTGCTTGCTGGCGCTCGTCTCCCTCACGATCGCCGTCACGGCCTGGGCCCGGCTGATAGTTCTCCGCCGGGCGCGGCGCCGGGCCAATGACACATCGAGGGCGCGGCACACGCCGACGTGGTCGGCCACGCAACGGCCGGGCACCGAGCCAGCGGTGCTGCGGCCGGACGTCCCGCCGGCGGTGCTGCGGCCGGACGTCCCGCCCGGGAACGCCGAGCCAGGTACCCATCAGCTGCCCATCGGATGGGCCGCTGGCCCTGGGGACGACCACTTGTGGGGTGGTCTGACCGCACCGCCGCCCAGTCCGGCCGCGAGTCCCGCCCCTGCCGCCAGCTGGCCAGCTGACCCTGCTGACCGCGGGCTGGACCAGCCGTGGCCAGACCCGACCCCATGAGGCGGGGCCCAGTGATGCGAACACGGTCGTCTCCGGATGGCGCGCACTTGCCGGATTTCGCCAGCCGGGTGCTTGACGTCGCCGACGCGATCCCGCCGGGCCGGGTAATGTCCTATGGTGACGTCGCCGAGTACCTGGGGCAGGGCGGCCCGCGCCAGGTCGGCCGGGTAATGGCCCTCTGGGGCGGCGGCGCGGCGTGGTGGCGGGTCGTTCACGCCGACGGGTCGCTTCTGCTGGGCCACGAGCGCGAGGCGACCGCCCACTACATCGCGGAGGGCACGCCGCTGCGGCCGGCCGCCGACGGGAGACCCGCTCGGCTCAACATGCACCAGGCCCGCTGGACCGGCGACGCCTGACGCCAGAGCCGGGGACTGTAGTAGCGGGATCGTGTCAGAGGGCATCGGTACGCTCGCAACGTCTGCCTCAGCCGTACCGATCCGCACAGGCAGGATGGGCCGGAGCGAATGGACCGCGAGTCACCCGCGTACCGCCTCTTCCGCCGGCCAGCGACGCCGGCCGAGCCGCCTCGCTTGGACGAGGCCCAGCGTGTGGTGGTCGCTCATGCCGGCGGCCCGCTGCTGGTGCTGGCCGGCCCGGGTACAGGCAAGACCACGGCCATCGTAGAGGCGGTGGTGGAACGCATCACGGTCCGCGGGATCGATCCCGAGCGGGTGCTCGTGCTGACGTTCAGCCGCAAGGCGGCGGAGGAACTGCGAGAGCGGATCACCATGCGGCTGCGGCGTACGACCCGTGAACCGCTCGCGCTGACCTTCCACAGTTACGCCTATGCGCTGGTGCGCAGGGAGTTCGTGCTGGCTGGCGATGTGCCACCGACCCTGCTTTCGGGTCCCGAGCAACTGCTGGAGGTGCGGCGGATGCTCCGGGGTGAGGCGGCGGATTCCCCGCGGCACTGGCCCGAGCGGCTGCGGCCGGCTCTCAGCACCCGTGGCTTCGCGGCCCAGTTGCGCGACTTTCTGCTCCGCGGCGCCGAACGTGGCCTGGACGGGCGCGCGCTCGCCCGGCTGGGCCGGGCGCGCGGGCGGGACGACTGGGTGGCCGCGGGCGGTTACCTGGAACGGTATGCGGCCCGGTTCGACCTCGCCCCGGTGCCGGCCTACGACTACGCCGAGATCGTGCGCATCGCCGCGCTGCTACTGGGTCGCTCGGCCACCCGGGACCGGGAGCGCAAGGCCTACGACGTCGTGCTGGTGGACGAATACCAGGACACCGACCCCGCGCAGGAGGCGCTGCTGCACGCGCTGGCGGGCGATGGCCGGGAACTGATCGCGGTCGGTGACCCGGACCAGTCGATCTACGCCTTCCGCGGCGCGGATGTACACGCGATGACCCGGTTCGCCGCCACGTTCCGCACGCCCGATGAGCATCCGGCCCGGGTGATAGCCCTGCGTACCTGCAGGCGCAGCGGCCCCGTCCTGCTCGCGGCGTCAAGGCGGGTGGCCCGCCGGCTACCAGCGGCCCCCGGGACCGCTCCCGGTCCAGCCCCTGACCGGGCCCGGGTGCGGCCAAGGGGACACCGGGACCTGATCCCGCTGCGGGACGCCGCGCCCGGCCGGGTACGCGTGATCATCGCCTCAAGTGCCAGTCAGGAAGCGGCCGTGATCGCCGACACGCTGCGCCGCGGGCACCTGCTGGACGGCGTTCGGTGGTCGGCCATGGCGGTGCTTGTCCGTTCTGCTGTCCGTCAGGTCCCGCTGCTGCGGCGCGCGCTGGCCATGGCCGGGGTGCCCGCCGTGGTAGCGGGCGACGAGTTGCCCATCAGCGAAGAACCCGGAGCCCGGCCGCTGCTCCTGCTGCTGCGTTGCGGGTTGCAACCCGGCATCCTGGACGAGGACGCCGCCGCGGAGCTGCTGACCGGGCCGCTTGGCGGCACGGACGCGCTGGGCCTGCGCAGGCTGCGCCGCTCTCTGCGGGCCCTCGCGGACGCCGCGGGGGAGGAGCCGTCCGGCGAGCCGCTGGCCAGCGCCCTGCGCGACCCACGCGAGCTCACCTTGATCGACGGCCAGGCGGCCGAAGCGGTGCGGCGGGTGGCGGGCCTGCTGGCCGTGGCGAGGCAGAGCGCCGGGACCGGCGCGACCGCGCACGAGGTGCTGTGGGCCGTCTGGGACGCGTCTGGCCTTGGCCCGGCCTGGCAGGCGGCGAGTGCGGCCGGCGGGTCCCGCGGCGCCGCCGCCGATCGTGATCTGGACGCAGTGGTCGCGCTGTTCGACGCGGCCGTCCGCTTCGCCACCAGGCTGCCGCCGGGCCTGCCGCGGCTGTTCCTTGACAGCCTCAGTGGCCAGGAGATCTCCGGAGACACCCTGGCCGAACGTACCCCCGAGGGTGATGCCGTCCGCATCCTCACCGCCCATCGCGCCAAGGGGCTCGAATGGGACCTGGTAGTGGTGGCAGGCGTACAGGAAGGCAGCTGGCCCGACCTGCGAATGCGGTCCTCCCTGCTCGGCATGGACGAATTGGTCGACGCTGTCGGCGCGGGACTTAACGGCGCGGGGTCTGGCAGCGGGTGGTTCGGCAGCGCAGGGTCTGGCGGCGCGGGGTTCGGCGGCACCGGGTCTGGCGGCACAGGATCTGGCGGCACCGGGTTCGGCGCTGGCCAGGGCGCCGACGCGACGGCGGCCGCGCTTGCCTCCAAGCTCCTCGACGAGGAGCGCCGGCTGTTCTATGTCGCCGTCACCCGGGCGCGGCACACCCTGGTGGTCACCGCCGCCGGGGGCGAGGACAGCGAGGAGAGGCCGTCCAGGTTCCTCGCCGAGCTCGCGGGGGACGACATCGCGATCGAGCAGGTCGCCGGGTCCGAGCCGCGCTGGCTGTCCCTTCCGGCGCTCACCGCCGAGCTGCGACGAGCCGCGGCCGACGGTGCCCGCCCCAGGCCGGTGCGCGAGGCGGCCGCCGCCCAGCTGGCCCGCCTCGCGGCCGCCGGGGTCCGCGGTGCCCACCCCCGGCAGTGGTACGCGCTGACCGAGCTGTCCGACGCCGGCCCGGTCATCAGCGGCCCGGTCGTAGGCGACATCGTGCGGCTCTCGCCATCCCAGGTCGAGTCGTTCAGCAAGTGCGGGTTGCGGTGGCTGCTGGAGTCGGCGGCCGGGGCACGGTCCCAGGACGTGGCGCGCCACTTCGGCATTGTCATCCACGCGGCGGCGGTGCTCGCCGCTGAGAACACCGCTGATGCCGACATCGCTGAGCGGATCGACCAGATCTGGCACCACCTGGACTTCGGCAGCGCCTGGTACAGCGAGAAGCAACGGCAGCAGGCGCACACCATGGTGGGCAAGTTCCTTGATTGGCATCACGCCAACCCGCGGCCACTCGTCGAAGTGGAGCGGGATCTCAAGGTCCGGGTCGGCCAGGTGGAGATCATCGGGCGGGTGGACCGGCTGGAGCGGGACCACGATGGCAGCGCCATCGTAGTGGACCTGAAGACCGGGTCGGTCAAGCCGGACGACGCTGAACTGGACCGGAACCCCCAGCTCGGGGTGTACCAGCTGGCCGTGCTGCTCGGGGCGTTTGAACGGCTCGGCCTGATCGAGCCCGGTGGCGCTGAGCTGGTCCAGGTCGGCAAGGCCAGCCTGTCGGCCAGGGTCCGGGTGCAGCGACAGCGGGCCCTATCCGATGATCCGGACCCGGGGTGGGCGGCCAGCCTGGTCGAGACGGTCGCCGCCGGCATGGCCGGGCCCGTTTTCCAGGCCACGGTGAACCCCGGCTGCCGGGTCTGCCCAGTCAGGTCGTGCTGCCCCGCGCACCCCGACGGAGAGCAGGTGACCCCCTGACCGGGCCGGGGCCCGGTCGAGGGCCTGGGCCACGGCCGGGACGGGAGGCAGGGCGGGGGTCGCAGCTGGAGCTGGATCTGGAGCTGAGGCCAGAGCCGGGGCCACCGCCGGGGCCTTCGCAACGGATCCGGTACAGCCCGGTCCAGCTCGCCCGCCTGCTCGGCCTCGCCGAGCCCACCGCCGAGCAGGCCGCCGTGATCTCGGCTCCGGCGGCGCCGCTGGCGGTGATCGCGGGCGCCGGCTCGGGCAAGAGCGAGACCATGGCGGCCCGGCTGGTCTGGCTGGTCGCGAACGGCCTGGTCCGGCCGGAGCGGGTGCTCGGCCTCACCTTCACCAGGAAAGCGGCCGCCGAACTCGGCCAGCGGGTCCGAGTCAGGCTGGACGGCCTGCGCCGGTCGGGGCTCGGCCCGCCGGACGCCGACGGCCTGCTTGACGGCGAGCCGACCGTGTCCACCTACCACGCCTACGCCGCGAGGCTGGTCGCCGACCACGCGCTCCGCGAAGCGCTCGAGCCTTCCCTGCGGCTGGTCACCCCCGCCGTGGCCTGGCAGATCGCGGCGCGGGTGGTCGCCGCCTACGGCGGGCCCATGGACGCGGTGACCTGGACACCAACGTTCGTGACCGCAGCGGTGCTGGCGCTGGCCAGCGAGCTGGCCGAGCACCTGCGCACTCCGGACGAGGTTCGCGGGGCGGGCGAGTGGCTGGCCGCGCAGGCGGCGGCACTTCAAGGGCAGGTGCCCGCCAAGGTGCTGAAGATCCTGAACTGCCAGCGTACGAGGGATCAGCTGCTGCCTATCGTTGCGGCGTATATGACCGCGAAGCAGGCCCGTGAGGTAATCGACCACGGTGACCAGGTGATGCTGGCCGCGCGCATCGCCGACCGGCATTCCGAGGTCGGAGCGGCCGAACGGGCCCGCTATCAGGTGGTGCTCCTCGATGAATACCAGGACACCAGCCATGCCCAACTGGTGCTGCTGTGTGCGTTGTTCGGCGGCGGGCACCCGGTCACCGCCGTCGGCGACCCCTGTCAGTCGATCTACGGCTGGCGGGGCGCGAGCGCGGGCAACCTGCGCCGCTTCGCGCGGGACTTTCCCGTCGCCCGGGGCCGGGCCGGCGGACGGGCGGGTGCCACGAGCCCGGCCCCGGTCAGGCTGCTGTCCACCAGCTTCCGCAACACCGGCCGGGTACTGGACGCGGCCGCCGCGCTGCAGGAAGGCCTGCGCGCACAGGCCCCGGATGTGCCGCGCCTGCGGCCGCCGCCCGCGCGAGCTGGCCGGGGCCAGGTGACCTGCGCGCTCACCGAGACGGTGGCCGCCGAGGCGGACTGGATAGCCGAACGGATCGCCGTCCTGCTCGCCCTCCCCCCTGGCACCGCCCCGGATGGCCTGGCGTGGCCCGACGGCCGCGAGGATGGTGTCCGCGCATCCGACATAGCCGTGCTCTGCCGCAAGCGCTCGCAGTTTCCCGTGCTGCGCGCGGCCATCGAGGCGCGCGGCATTCCAGTGGAGGTAGTCGGCCTCGGCGGGCTGCTCACCGTCCCGGAGGTCGCCGACATCGTCGCAACGCTGCGGGTGCTGCATGACCCGGGCGCATCCGGACCGCTGGCCAGGCTGCTCACTGGCCCACGGTGGCGGATCGGGCCGCGCGACCTGGTCGCTCTCGGCAGGCGGGCCAGGGAACTGACCCGAGACCAGCGTGGTTCTGCCCGGCAGGCCCCAGGGTCTCAGCAGGCCCCGGTGTCTCAGCAGGTCCCGGTGTCTCAGCAGGTCCCGGTGTCTCGGCCAGCCGAGCCAGAGGACGCTCTCGCGCGGGCGGTGACGGACCTCACCGCCGATCCGGGCAGCCTGGTGGAGGCGCTTGACGACCTGGGCGAGCCCGGATCGTATTCGCAGGTCGGCTACGCCCGCTTCACCGAGTTGGCCGCTGAACTGCGGGCGCTCCGTGGGCACGCGGGGCGGCCACTGCCCGACCTGGTGGGCGAGGTTGAGCGGGTGCTCGGGCTGGATGTCGAGGTGGCTGCCCGGCCCAGGCGGGACCCGGCCAGCGCCCGCGCCGATCTCGACGCGTTCGCGGACGCGGCCGCTGGCTTCGCCGGCGATCAGGAGGAGCCCACGCTTGGTGCCTTCCTCGCCTACCTGGCTGCGGCCGAGGAGGAGGAGTTCGGTCTGGAATCCGGGCATGTCGGCGACGGCGACACGGTTACCCTGGCCACCGTCCACGCGGCCAAGGGCCTGCAGTGGCCTGCTGTGATCGTGCCTGGCATGGCGGCCGGGGATCGTGCCCAGGTCTTCCCGGCTAAGCCGAGAACGAGCACGAAGTGGACCGAAAACCCGCGGCTGCTCCCGTTCGGCCTCCGGGGCGACGCCGGTGATCTTCCGATCCTGCCCGACCTGAGCGCTGAGTCGCTGGCGGAGTTTGGTGCCGCCTGCGCCGCCCGCGATCAGGCCGAGGAACGTCGGCTGGCCTACGTGGCGGCGACCCGCGCCGCGTTCTTCCTGGCTTGCAGCGGCTACTGGTGGGGTGAGGGCACGTTGCCGCTTGGCCCCTCCGCGTTCCTTGACGAGATCCGCGAGGCCTGCGAGGCGGGCGCGGGGACCGTCGCCTGCTGGGCGCCGCCTCCGGAGGAGGGCGGACAGAACCCGGCCCTCGCCGAGCCGGTGTCGGCTCCCTGGCCGGCCACCCCGGCCAGCGCTGAGCACGAGGCCGTCCGTGAGGCAGCGGAGTTGGTCCGCCGGGCTTTGGCGGCCAGAGGCGGCGCGGCCGAGGGTGCCTTGGCGGCCAGCGGCGGCGCACCGGCCGCCGATGACGGGTCGGCGGCGGGCGGCGCGTTGGCTGAAGGCGGCCGCGGGTTGGCTGAGGCGGACCGCGCCCTGGCTGACGCCTGGGCCCGGGACACCGAGCTCCTTCTCGCCGAACGGCAGGAGCGGCGCGCCGAAGCCGTCACGGGCGTCTGGCTGCCCGGGCGGCTCTCGGTGTCGTCCCTGGTCATGATGGCCAGGAACCCAGCGGAACTCGCCCAGCAGATCCGCCGGCCGATGCCGCGTCCGCCGGCGCCGCAGGCCCGCCGGGGAACCGCGTTCCACCGCTGGCTGGAGGAGCGGTTCGGGCAGCAGCGGCTGATCGACCCGAGCGACCTGCTGGGCGCGGCCGACGATCCAGCCGACGGCGACCCCGACGACCTGGTCGAACTGCGCGAACGGTTCGAGGCGGGAGAGTGGGGGAACCGGTGGCCGCTGGAGGTGGAGGTGCCGTTCGAGACTCTCATCGCCGACCGGCCGGTGCGGGGGCGGATCGACGCGGTGTTCGCCGACGCCCCCGAGGGTGGATTCGACGTAGTGGACTGGAAGACAGGCCCGCCGCCGACGTCGGACGAAGGCCTCCAGGCGGCGGCGGTCCAGCTCGCCGCCTACCGGCTCGCCTGGGCAGCGCTCGCCCGGGTGCCGGTGAGCCAGGTCCGTGCGGCCTTCTACTACGTGCGCCAGGACCTGACCCTCCGTCCCGCGGACCTCCTGGATGAGAAGGGCCTCGCCGCGCTGATCGACGGCATTCCGGCCGGGTCAGGCCGGCCGGGTCAGGGTGACCGTTAGCGCACGGTGTAGGGGCCGGTGGAGATGGTGTGATAGCCCTTGGCTCCGATGGCCCGGGCGAGCGGGCTACGCGGGTCCTCGTCGGCCTTGAGCAGGTCGAGCACGTGCCGGAAGTCGTAGCGCGGCCTCCAGCCCAGCCCGGCGCGGGCTCGGGCGTTGACATACACCCGGTCAATCTGGGGGAACATCGCCCATCCCCGCCGTGCGTACTCCGCCTCCTGGTCGGGGAACAGGCGTCCGACGATGCCGGGCGCGTCGTTGCGCAACTCGCCGAGATCGCCCTGGGTGAATGGCGTCGTGGCGCTCACGATGTACTTCGCGAAGCCGATCTCTGCCGCCCGGGCCATGGCGAGCAGGTGCGCATCCGCCACGTCCTGGATGTCGACACGGCGGTAGAGGTACTCGTTGGCCTTGACGTTCGCGTCGGAATAGGCGGCCCGGATCTCATCCCGGTCGTCTGGCTCGGGAAAGAAGCGGGCGGTACGCAGAATTATCACCGGAAGGCCGTGATCGGTGTGGATGAGCTCGCAGACATCCTCCGCCGCGGTCTTCGTCACTCCGTAGATGTTCCTGGGAACCGCCGCGGTGTCCTCGCTGACCCACGCCGCCGGCTCGCCCGGCCTAGGGGTGAGCACGCGGCCGAAAGCGCTGGTGGTGCTCGTGAACACGAAGCTGCCGACCCCGGCCGCTGCCGCCTCCTCCAGCAACACCAGCGTCCCGGTGACGTTGGTATCCACGAAAGCCTGCCGTTCGTGCGAGCCAACATGCGGCTTGTGCAACGTCGCCGTGTCCGAAGAAGTCGTGATAGCTGACTGGGATCACCGGCCAAAAATACCCTCGCGCTGAGGGCTGTAGCGCCGCTCTGGTCAGCTCGTGCCGACCGCGGTGACCACGGCCAGGACGAAAGTGGCGACAGCCGCCAAACCGTGACCGAACGGTATGAGGGCCGCCGGGTGCGCTCTGGGCTTTCTCACGGTTTGGGACGGGTCTGCGGGCACGCTGGCGAGCAGTCCGTCGATGAGCTTGCTGACGAGTGCATCGTCGGTGAGCGCTCTGGCCATCACCTCGTCGGTGAGCCTGCCGGCCACCACGTCCTCGCCCGGCCCGGCGAGCCCGCGGCCAGCGGGACCTGTTCCGCTGGGGCTAGCGAGCAGGCCGGCGCTGGCCGTGACCGATGGGTCAGGGTAAGGAGTCCACAGGATCACCGTGCAGAGGCCGAGCCCGATCGCCGGGATGAGCAGGCCGACAGCCGACCAGGCCAGCGCGGCCCAGCCCGTGGCCAGATAGCTGACCCACACCACCAGCCCGGTGATGGCCAGGCCGAAATGCCCGAACAGCACTTCTGGGGGAAGGCCGTCCCTGATGGCGCGCTGTCGGCGCAGGCCGCCCGCGGCGACCAAGCCGCGAAGCATGTAGGCGCCGATGCTAGCGGTGCACAGCCAGGTGATCAGCGTGACGATACCCAGCGTCCCGCTGTGCGCTGAAGAGGCCGCCATGGGCACCGATCGCACCTACCTACCTGCCTGCCCGTGAGCCGCAATAGCAGAGTATCCCGACCGGGTCAGGCTCGCGACGGCCTGCGATCTTCATCCATGAGGCCTCAACCAGCCGGGGCTGGACCCTTCGGTGCCCCGCTGCGACGATGAGGTGCTCACGTGCTGTCCTGTGCTGGCTGCGAAGTCGAAGGCGGGCCCCGATGTCGATGGAGATCAAGCGGCTGCACCTGGCCAGTCTGCGCGGGCCCGATGGCCTGGAATGGCCGGTGCATGGTTTCGTGGTCACCTACCCGGGTGGCGCGGCGCTGGTGGATACCGGTGTCGGCGGCCCCGCGGGGGTGCTCAATGACTGGCGGGTGGTCAACCGCTCGGTAGCGGACGCGCTCGGCGAGTGGGACATGACCCCCGACGACATCGACCTGGTGATCAATACTCACCTGCATTTCGACCACTGCGGCCAGAATGCCGTCTTCAAGCACGCCTCCTGCTACGTCCAGCGTGCGGAGCTGAGCCGCGCCCAACGGGAGTCACCGGACCTGTATGACTGGTTCGGCTTCATGAACGCACGGTTCGAACTGCTCGACGGAGACATCGACGTGCGGCCTGGTCTGGCCGTGATCGCGACTCCCGGGCACACCGCGGGCCACCAGTGCGTCGTCGTCCAGTCCGGCGACGGCGCGTCCGATCTGCTGATCGGGGACGCGGCGTACACGCCGCGCCAGTACTGGGGCCGGGCCGGTGAAGACCTGCCATCCGGTCAGGCGAGCGACCCGGCGGCCTGGTGGGACTCACTGCGGCGGATCCGGTCCATGAGCCCCGGCCGGGTGCACTTTTGCCACCACACGGACGTCATTCATACCCTCCGATGATCACTGCGGTGGGCATGCTCGTAGCTTGCCTGGCCGCTGCGCGACGCGCAACCCAGGCATACTGGCGGGCATGCCTGAATTGATCGGCGAGCCGAGCCGGGTGGCTGCATCGGGTGGGCCGCCGAAGCTGATCGACGAATATGTGGGGAAGGCCAGCACGGGCGACACCCGCCTCAGCGTCGCCCACATGCGCAGCCCGTCCGGCTGGGCCGAGCCCGGGCAGCGCCCGGAGTTCGACGAGTTCACGATCGTGCTGCGCGGAGCCTTGGTCGTGGAGTCCGAAGACGGCCAGATCACGGTACAGGCCGGCCAGGGCGTGCACACCAGGCCGGGCGAATGGGTGCGCTATAGCACCCCTGGAACCGACGGCGCGGAGTACATCGCCGTCTGCGTGCCGGCCTTCGCCCCTGACACAGTTCACCGCGACGACTGAGCGGACCTCCGGCTCATTCAGTGGGGCTGAGGCTTGCGCGCGGCTACACCGTCAACGGCACCACCTGCGCCTGAAATCCGCGATCGCCCGCCGACCCGGTGAAACCGTTACCGTCCGGTGACGCCGTCAATGCTCTCTCGAAGCAGGTCGGCGTGACCGTTGTGGCGTGAGTACTCGCCGATCATGTGCACGTACACCATGCGCAGGGAGAAGTCCTCGCCGCCGACGTCGAAGGTGTCGCCGAAGGCCATGGCCGCAACGGCTTCGTCGGCACGGCGCCATTCGGCCTGCAAGCGTTCGATGTCGGTCCTGGCTTCCGCCGCCTTGATGTCGTTGAAGTCAGCGTCCTTGCCTCGGGATGGGTCGTACATAGGCTCGACAGCTTGACCCGCCGCACGTTGCCGGAACCAGGTCCGCTCGACCTTGGCCAAGTGCCGGACCAGACCGAGCAGGGACAAATTCGACGACGGGATTGGCCGGGTGGCGAGCTGCTCGCCGGTCAGACCTGCGCAGATGTTCAGCAGGGTGGTGCGCTGCCATTTCAGGTAGCCCTCAAGGATCGGTCGGTCGTCGCCTGTGACTGGCCCGTCTACCGGGTCTGGGGTTGGTGCAGTCCATGTCATCCGCCCAGCTTGGCAGGCGTCCCCGCGGGCGCCCCGGTCAGCTACCGCCCAACCCGAGGACGCTGAGCAGGACCAGGGTAAAAGTGGCGCCGGCCAGGACGCCATGACCCAGGACGACAGGGACGGGGAAATGGCCTTCGGCGGGCGTTTCGGCGCGCGCCGGCGCCCCGATGGCGATGGCGCTGGCGCCGTCCATGGCGCTGGCGCTGGCACGCAGCGCAGAGGCGAGCGCGCGGCGCACCATGATCCAGCGCCCCAGCATGGTGAGACCCAGCAATACCACCGCGAAAAGGGTGGACAACGCGATCAAGGCGAGCATGTACCGGTCCACGATCAGGTAGACGATCCACACGACGAGACCGGTGGTGGCGAGTAGGACGTGTCCTGTGATGACAGTTCGGGGCAACCGGCTGACGGCGCCACCCGGCGCGCTGACGTCGTATTCGATCAGCCAGATGGCGAGCAGGTAGAGCCCGCCGAAGGCGGTGATGATCCACGTGATCAAGGCGGCGACGGTCATGGTCTCTCTTTCCGGCAGCTACGGTCACGAGCTAGGGTCACTGTTCACAGCCCTAGCGGTCACGCGCTGGAATGCTGGGCCGAAATCCTGGGTTTGATGCGCTTTCCACCGTTTGTTCGGCTTGTCCTCTCTGTCACGGACCGCCGTGGACGACGGTTCACCCCGCCTGGCAGCAATTGCCTCACCCGGGGCCATGGCGGACGAGGCCGCCGCAGTGGCAATTCTGACGCGGACTGGCGCATGCGGGACCGTGGCGAACCCGACGCTACAGCAGAGCGCATCCGCCACGGGATCAGCCCGCTCCCATCGTGAAGGAAATAATCGAGGCGTCCGTGCCGTCAACTTCCAGGTATCTGGGAGCTGCGCAAGATCCGTTGACCGGCACGCGTTTTGTCCGCATCCTCGACCCATGAGTGGGATATACCGCACAGCGGCTGGTCACGCGGACGGCCGTCAAGCGGAGGACAGGTCAAGGACGGTGTGATGGCTGAACGCAGGGACGCGGCGCTCCTGCCCGAGCGCGCCACGGTGCGGCGGCGGAGCCGGAAGCGGTGGGGGGTGGCGGCAGGCGTCGCCGGCTGCTGGGCCGTTCTGCTGGCTCAGACCGGTTCTTTTATCGGGGCAACCGCGCTGCTGGTGTTCCTCGCCGCACTCGGCGTCGTCTGTGTGCTGGGCCTTCGGGCGCTGGGTCTCACCCGAGATCACCCCTGGGTGCGGCAGCTGGCCGCCCGGCCATGGCGTGACGGCCAGGATGTGCTGCAACTGAGCCTGCGGCACCTGTCCGAGGTGTTCGTGATCACACCCAGCGGGTCGCTGCTCGCTCCGAACGTCGTCGAGGTGCGACTGAATCCCCATGACCTCAGCTCGCTGACCGAGCTGATGGATGTCGGCCTGATCAACGCGAGCGCGGCTGAGGTATACGAGGAGCAGGTCGCCGCGCGCGGGGCCCGGCTCGCCGGGCCCGGTCCGGTCATGGTGAGCGTCTTCGGCGATCCGTCGGTTCCAGCGGGCCGCTACTGGCTGCGGCAGGGCCAGCCGCTCGGCCCCGGTCCCGGGCGCGGCCATTCCGGCGTCCAGACGATGCCTCCAGGCGCTCCATTCGGCCCGCCCGATTCTGCATTGCTGCATTCCGTACCTGAGTTCGCCCGCCATGGCCCGCCGCCCGCGCAGGCCGGGCCGGCCGGGGTCTTCATGGCCCACGACGGAAGCACGTGCGCCGAACCCGTATCACCCCGGGGGGTCGCCAACCTGGCGACGGTCGCGGAGATCGTCCGCGCCCCCGTGCCCTGGCTGCGGCTGGTCACCGGGGGCTCGGTGGCTGAGACACGGACCCCCGGCGCCCGCGCGGGCCGGGGCGCGGTCGAACTCGCCCTGCCGGACGTGCCCACGGTGTCGCGGGAGCATGCCAGGTTCACGTTCGCCGACGGCCGGTGGTGGATCGCCAACCTGGGCCGGAACGGGCTGACGGTGAACGGCAACCCCCTGGTTGGCGAGCAACCGGTCAGCGACGGTGATTCCATCCGGTGGGGAGCGAGCCCGGGTGCGCCGATCTCCAGGGTCGAGATCGGCTGACGCGGCGGCCACCCGACCCGACGCTGTGGGCTACCAGCACGTCCGGCCCAGCCGCTGATGTCACAATTGAGATCGCAGGCATGGCGGGATTGGACGGACGTGTCGATGGCGCGCCAGCGTCGGAGGTGGCAGCTGGGTGGTAATGGGCCAGCTCTCTATCTGGTCATCCGGGGGCGGGGAGTGGGTGAACTGCCCACCTGATGAGATCACCTGGCTGGACCGGGGCCTGCTCAGCGGCAACCAGGATCTCACCCTGCACCGGGCCCCGCGCTGCGCAGGGCTTCGCCACGTGCACCACCGGTGGGAGCTGTTCAGCAGGGACACCACCCACCGCGTCTACCTGGCGACGTACCCCGATGCCGCCCCCCACGACGCCGAGCCTCCCCACGACGCCGAGGACGTGCAACGGGTGGCCCGCCGCATCCTCCCGGTGGCCCCGGCACATTACGAGACGTTGCCGGTGGAGCTTGAGGAGGGGGCGTGGCTGGTCAGCATCGGCCGGTGGGTGCTCCCGCTGCGGCTGGACGTCCCAGCCCGGCGCGCCGAGCCAGCCGCCCGGCCCGGCGATAGACAGCCTGCCACCCAGGACGGGAAAGTCCTGGCCAATGGCTCGCCGACCGGTCACGGGAGCCCGCCACGCGAGGACGCAGTGGCGCATGTCCGCGGCTACTTCGAGCGCAACGCCACGGCCCGGATGGCGATGGCCTACTACTACCAGGAGTTCATCCTCGGCCTGGCCGCCCCGCAAGCCGTGCCGATGATGGATGTAGTCATCGCCCTGGACCTGAGCGGCGAAGGCGCGGTGTCCGATTACAAGAAGCTGCTGCAGGGCTTCATCTGGAAGGAACGCGGCCACTCGCGTGACCTCGCCGAATTCCTGCTCTCCAACGGCCTGCTGACCCAGGCCGACCTCGATCTGGCCCGGAAGCTCGCGATTGACCACCAGCGCAGCGGCCAGAGCGAGATGGCCAAGCAACGGCTGCAATACCGGCCGAAGAAGTAGTGACTCGGGCGGCCCTAGATCGTCCTCGACCCAGTAAGCGAGCTGGAGGGGCGCGGCGCTGCCTGGACTGAGGAGCGAGGAACGAGCGACGAGGGAAGGCGGCGCAGTGAAGGGGAATGGGGAGGCGGGCGGGGCCCCGGAGGCGAGCGGGGAAGCAGAGTACGAGCGACGAGGGAAGTCGGCGCAGTGAAGGGGGAATGGGGAGGCGGGCGGGGCCCCGGAGGCGAGCGGGAGACACGGAGTGAGACCGCGGGATGAGCGAATGAGACGATCTGGCGCCCGTGACTGGCGAGTGACCCGGCTTCCCGCCCGGACCCTGCTGACCCGGTACGCCTTCGCCTGGCTGTACCTGACGGGCTTCGTCGTCGCCGAGCTGGTCTATGCCGCCTTGCCCGCACACGATCAGTCGGCGGTGCTGCGGTGGGCGAGCACCAACGTGGTCAACCTGCGCCATCACCCGGTGGGCTCGCTCGCGGCCTCGGCGTTCATCCCGGCGACGTTCACCATCGCCTGGCCGGTCCTGATCGCCCTGGCCGTGTTCGGCGCCAACCGGGTGCTGGGAAACTGGCGCACGGCGCTGGTCTGCGCCGCCGGGCAGGTGCTCGGCACGTTGGTGAGCGAGGGCATCGTCGACTACCGGGTGGCGCACGGCCTGCTGCCGGCGTCCGATACCCGCATCGTGGACGTGGGCCCGTCTTACGTCGTCGTGTCCGCCATCGTGGTGGCCGTGCTGTATGGCTCGTGGCCGGCCCGTGTGGCGGCCGGGCTCGATTTCGCTGTCCTCGTCTTCATCGGCCAGATCTTCGGCGGCCTGAGCACGCTGGACGTGCCGGCGGTCGGCCACACGACGGCGATCGCGGTATCGGTCCTGCTCGGCAGCCTGCTGGCCTGGCAGCTGCGCCGAAGCCGGCCGGACCGGGCCGGGCTCGTCGGCGGCGCTTAAGACCGTGGTGCGCCGGGTAGCACGGCACTCGACACGGTGGGGCGTGGTGGTGCCTGCCTGGCGGATGCCCCGGTATGGATGACATGTGGACCCGATACAGGCGTTGCGCCATATTGCGTTCCAGCTCGAGCGGGCTGGCGCACGCGCCCGGCCAGCTCGACTGGCCGGATAACGGCTGCAGGCGGGCCGAACAGTTCGGTATCCAGCCCGATCGGGTGATCAACACCCGCAGCGCGGACGCCTTGATCTCCTCCAGGCCGTTAAGGAAAGACCGGGCCATGCGCCGATCATGACCGCCCAGTGCTGCCGTCACGACCGATGCCGATGCCCTGTGCCGTCTCAGGTACTTGAGGCAAAATCAGCGAAGTGCCCTGCTTCGGCCGAACTCTCTGTACATCGTGACGATACTCCGTATAATAACCAGTATATAGTTACTACATCGGCCTGACCTGCGGGAGTAACCCCATGACCACATTGTTCTCGCACCGGTCGAGAATGTGCTTGTTCCGAGACGGCGCCCGGCGGCTGCCGCTTATGGCCGCTGTCACGGGAGTGTGCGCGATCGCGGGAGCGGCTGGGCCGTCACCGGTGTCCGTGCCGCTGTCGGCAGCCAGTCTCGCAGCGCATACGACCAGCACCCCCCGGTACTCCGCCGAAATCCGGCGCACGGAGTACGGCATACCGCACATCCTGGCGCGCGACTACGCCGGCCTCGGGTACGGCTACGGGTACGCGTTCGCGCAGGACAACCTGTGCACCATGGCCGACCGGGTGGTGACCCTGCGGGGAGAGCGGTCGGCGTACTTCGGCGCGACCGGCGATTCCGGCGACACGCTGGGGGCATCGACCACCAACCTGAACAGCGACATCTACTACCAGGGCCTGCGGAAGTCCGGCGTGGTGTATCGGCTGCTGGCCCGTCCCGCTCCCCTCGGGCCCACGCAGCACGCCCGCCAGCTGGTTGATGGCTACGTCGCGGGCTACAACCGTTACTTGCGCGACACCGGGGTGGCGCACCTGCCCGACCCGACGTGCCGCGGCCAGTCCTGGGTCACGCCGATCACCGCGATCGACGTGTGGACGCTTGTGTACGACCTCGACACCCTGAGCGGGGTTGCCGCATTGAAAGAGCCCATCGCCACGGCGAGTGCGCCCGCGCCCGGCTCGGCCACGGAACCGGCGCTACCGGCGGCGCCGCCGGCGGCCAACGTGTCCAGCAACGGCTGGGCCCTGGGCCGCGATGCCACGGCTGGCCATGACGGGATGGTCCTGGCCAATCCGCACGTGCCCTGGGTGGGTAACGCTCGCCTCTATCAGGTGCAGTTCACCATCCCCGGGGTGCTTGATCTGTCCGGCGCGAGCCTGTACGGCACGCCCATGCTCGAGTTCGGGCACACCTCGGGCGTGGCCTGGACCCAGACCGCCTCGCACGCGCCGCGTTTCACCCTCTACCGGCTGAGCCTGGTCCCAGGCGACCCGACCAGCTACCTGGTCGATGGTCACGCCATCGCCATGGACCGGCAAGAGGTGACGGTGACC
>Ga0070706_100000740_pt1 | contig 36884 bp, 25 predicted proteins | sample KBSK5501metaG_FD_65476 | JGI IMG/M metagenome (GOLD analysis project Ga0070706, IMG submission 65476) | Corn, switchgrass and miscanthus rhizosphere microbial communities from Kellogg Biological Station, Michigan, USA - KBS K5-50-1 metaG | ecosystem: Host-associated > Plants > Roots >... | reverse complement strand
TTCTTCGTCGGCATCCGCACGCCCTGGACGCTCGCGAGCGAAGAAGTCTGGTATCGGACGCATCGCCTCGGCGGTAAGCTCTTCGTCGCGGCCGGTTTCGTCGTGGCGGCGTCCGCTTTCCTCGATCTCGGTCCGTGGCCTCTCGTCTTCTCGGTGGTTCTCGCCGCACTCGTGTCGATCGTGTACTCGTACCTGATCTACAAGAAGCTCGAGGGGCTCCCGGCGGGGGGGCCGTCGACCTAGGGGGCCGACTCGACGCCGGTTGAGCGGCTCTCGTCGGTAGAAGAGCTCGAAGCGCCCCGGCAGACTACGGTTCCGGGAGCTCGCCGCCCGCGCCGCGCGGACTAGAATCCGGGCGACGGTCCGCGAAAAGGAGAGCCGCGTGAGCGACAAGCGAATCCTCCCTGCCTTCCTCCTCTGCCTGTTCTTCGGCGTCTTCGGCGCGCACCGGTTCTACGTCGGGAAGATCGGGACCGGCATTCTCTGGCTCTGCACGGTCGGCGGCTTCGGAATCGGGTGGGCGATCGACCTGATCCTGATCGCGTGCGGCGCCTTCAAGGACAAGCAGGGGCGGCCGATCACGCGGTGGTAGCGCATTCGGCCGAGCGGTTATTTCAAGTTTCAAGTTTCAAGTTTCAAGTTTCAGGTTTCAGGTTTTAAGTCATGCCGTAAATACATAAGCAAATACTTATATATTGCGGATGCCACTTGAAACTTGAAACCAGAAACCTGAAGCTCCTCAGTGGACGGGTGGCTCGGGACCGGGTGCCTTCAGCAGGGCGCGCAACGCCTCGAGCAACTCCCTCTGCGAGTAGGGCTTTCGCAGCGAGCGGACGCCTTCCCTCTCGATCTGCTTACGCCGTTCGGCGTCGATGTTCCCGCTGGCGATCACGCACCGAACCAGCGGGTCGCGGTCGCGCATCCGCAGGAAGGCGTCCCAACCGTTCATACGCGGGAGCCCCAGATCCATCACGACGGCGGAGATCCGCTCCTGATTCGCCGCGTACGTCTCGATCGCTTCGATGCCGTCTCTGGCCGTGAGGATCTCGAATCCCTCCTCCTCGAGCAGAGACTTCATCGGCGCGAGCAGCATCTCCTCGTCCTCGACCAAGAGCAGGGCCTGGCCGTTCGCGCTGTGTCGAGCCCGCAACCGGTCGGGCCGCTGCGCTCTCCGCTTCCCGTTGCCCGGGCGAGGCTCCGCCGGCCGGTCGTGCTCCCGCGGCACCTCGAAGTACAGCCGGAAGCTCGTGCCTTTTCCGACCCCGCTCTCGAGGTCGATCAAGCCGTGATGGCTGTTGACGATTCCGTAGACGACCGCCAGGCCAAGTCCGCTCCCGCTGCTCGCCTGCTTGGTGGTGAAAAACGGCTCGAAGGCACGTCGCCGCGTCTCCTCCGCCATTCCCTCGCCCGTATCGGTGACTTCCACGCCGACGTATTGGTCGGCCTTGGGCTCGAGGTGCCGGCGGCGCAGGGACTCGCTCGACACCCGCTCCGTCCGCAGAGTCAACCGGCCCCCCTTGGACATGGCGTCACGGGCGTTGACCGCGAGGTTGAGGATCGCCTGGTGAATCTGGTTGAAGTCGCCGTGGATCGAGGGCACTTCCGGCTCGAGCTCGACGGACAACTCGATGTCCTTGGGAAAAGTTTCGCGGACCATCGAAGCGACTTCCTCGACCACGGCGTTGACGTCCGTCGGAGCGAAGGAGGCCTTCGTCGTGCGCGCGAACGTCAGGAGCTGCTTGACGACCGCCGATCCGCGCTCGACGGCCTTCTGCACGGCTTCGAAGCTCGGCTGGGCCGGCTTTCCCTTCGAGAGCACCGCGATCTGGGCCGAGATGATATTCAAGAGGTTGTTGAAGTCGTGCGCGACCCCGCCGGCAAGGGTGCCGATCGAGTCGAGCTTCTGCACCTGACGAAGCTGATCCTGCATGCGTGTCCGATCGGTGATATCTCGCAGGTTGCTCTGCACGATCTGACGGCCGTCGAGCTCGTAGACGCTGCTGATCGCCTCGATGTGCATCAGATCTCCGGATCTGTCGCGCATCACCAGGTCCGGATCGGCAGCGAACCCCTCGCGCCGCAGATTCGCGAAGCTCGCCCGCATCCGGTCGGGGTCCTCGAGGATTCCGATCCTCCAGGGCTTCTTGCCGAGCAGCTCCTCGCGGGAGGTGCCGAGCATCTCCACGAGATAGGGATTGACGTCCAGGATCTCGCCGGTCGACGCGTCGAGAAGCCAGATTCCCTCGCGCGCCGTCTCGAAAATCCGGCGATACCGGGATTCCGAGTCCCGAAGTTCCTGCTCCGCCTGCTTGCGCTCGGTGGCGTCTTCGATCGCGAGCAGGAGCAGGGGATGGCCCTCGCCGGGCAGGTTGACTCTCCGAGCGTTCAGAACGAAATTCTTGCGATATCCGCCCAGCTCCAACTCCAGCTCCAGCGCCTCGATCGGCTCCTCGCTCGAGGCAGCCCCATCCAGCCGATTCCGTAGACCGGGGTTCGCGTTCTCCCAGTTCCAAAGGTCGAAGAAGCTCTTCCCTTCCGTCTGGAGAGGCGTCGCTCGGAAGATTCGGTAGAAGGGCTCGTTGGCCGTCCGCACGCGCAGCTTGCCGTCCAGCACGACCAACGCCTCGCGCACCGTCTCGACGAGCGCCTCGGCATAGCTCCGGGCGCGATTGGCCTGATCCAGGGTGCGCTTCAAGGGGTCGATGTCGAAGAAGACGATCACGGCGCCCTCGATGCGATTGTCGAGGGTCCGGTACGGGCGAATGTGCATCAGATACCAGTTGCCGGAATCGTCCTGGATCTCCCGCTCCTTGCTCGAGACGTTGGCGACGACCTCCGCGACCAGCTCATTCAAGTCCCCGACCTGCAAGCGGTGCTTGATGTCGCTGATCTTTCGCCCGACGTCGCTCTCGATCAGGTGGAAGAGCTTCCTGGCCGCCGTCGTGAAACGCCGAATCCGGCCGTCCGGTCCGAGCATCACCACCGCAAGGCTGGTGCCGGACAGCAAGTTGACGAGGTCATTGTTGACCTGCGTCAGCTCGACGTTGCGATTCTGCATCTCTTCGTTGACCGTCGTCAGCTCTTCGTTGGTGGACTGGAGCTCCTCCTTCGCCGTCTCGAGCTCCTCGTTGGTCGACTGCAGCTCCTCGTTGGAGGACAGGATCTCTTCGTTGGCCGATTTGAGCTCCTCGTTGGCGGCCTCGTGCTCCTCGATGATCGACTGGAGGTAGTCCTTGGTCGAGGTGAGCTCCTGTTCGAGCTTGACGATCGTCTCGTGATCCCCGCTCGAAGCCACACGTCGCCCGCTCCGTACGGGCCGGACCGCATGCGGAGTGTGCGCCTTCGCCGGCGACTCCTCGAACAGAATCAGGTAGTGAGCCGGCATCCCTCGCCCCTCGACCGGAACGACCTCCAGGTTGACCTCTCGAAAGTGTCTATCCTCCCGCACCTGGATTCCTTCCCTGCGGTAGGAGCGCCCCGTTTTCCTGGCATTCAGGACCGCCGCGCGCAGCTCGACCAGGAGGCCCTCGCGCGCCATCTTCAGAACGTTGAGGCTCGCCGCCCCCGACGCGGCCTCGAGATACGGACCGGTCCGGCCCCGAAACTGCAGGATCTCGAAGGCGTCGTTGATCAGAACTCCTGGAGGTCCGTACCGGCCGAGCACCAGCCGGTCGGCCTCTCTTTGGAGGTCCAAAGGTCCCGCAATCGGGCTCGCCGCGGCCGGAGCTTCGGGCTCCTGCACCTCGGCATCCATGCGGTGGCGGGTGAAGTCGACGATCTGGCGCGGCGATCCGGCGCGCTTGACGAAGACGCGATGGTTCCGATCGAGGGGATCGAACAGCTCGCCGAACCCGGTGATCGTTTCGGCACTGCCCAGCACCAGAAATCCATTCGATTTCAAAGCGTAGTGGAACAGCGGCAGGACGCGCTTCTGGAGGATCGGCTCGAGATAGATCAGGAGGTTGCGGCAGGAGATCATGTCGAGGTTGGAGAAGGGGGGGTCGGCGATCACGTTCTGCCGGGCGAAGACACAGACGTCGCGGATCGTCTTCGATATCTGCCAGCCGTTCTCGCTCTTGACGAAGAAGCGCTTGAGCCGCTCCGGAGAGACGTCGACGAGCGCATTCTCGAGGTAGATGCCGGTCCGCGCTTTGTCGATTGCGGTGTCCGACACGTCGGTCGCGAAGATCTGGATCGAGGGATTCACGTCGAGATCCCGCAGCGCCTCGAACAGGCAGATCGCGATCGAGTAGACCTCTTCGCCGGTAGCGCAGCCGGGGATCCAGATCCGGACGGGATTGTTGAGGCCGCGCTCTTTGAGGAGGGCGGGAAAGACGAGGCTCTTCAGACTCTGGAAGACCTCGGGATCGCGGAAGAAACCGGTCACCGTGATCAGGATGTCTTCGTAGAGCCCGTGGATTTCGGACGGCTCGCGCCGGAGCAGCTCGACGTACTTCTTCACACTGTCGACCTTCCGCAGAGCCATCCGGCGGGAGATTCGCCGCTTCACGGTCGTCTGCCGGTAATGGGAGAAGTCGACACCCGTGGTGCTTCGAAGAATCGAGAGGATGCGCTGGTGATCGCTGCCGTGGGCGACCCCCTGCTCTGCAGCGGCGACGACCGTTGATCGCGCGTAGGGGTGCTTGCCTATGCGGGCAAGCTCCTGGGCGATCTTCTCCGGCGGAAAGACGAAGTCGACCGAGCCCGCCGCGATCGCCGCGCGGGGCATGTCCGGAAACTTCGCCGAGCCTTCCTCCTGCGCAAACGTCACGCCCCCTTCGGCTTTGATCGCGCGAAGGCCCAGCGCGCCGTCGGAGAGCGTGCCCGAGAGGACGACTCCGATCGCGAGTCCCATGTAACTCTCCGCGAGGGAGCGGAAAAAGGCGTCGATCGGCATCTCGCGACCGCCCACGCGCTTTCGCGCAACGACCTGGAAAGATCCGTCGATCAGTCCGATGTCGCCGGTGGCGGGAACGACGTAGACGCTGTTGCGCTCGACCGTCATGCCGTTGCGGACCTCACGGACGGGCATGGGCGTCGATCGAGCCAGGATCTCGCGCAGCATGCTCTCGCGCTTGGGGTCCAGATGCTGGACCAGCACGAAGGCCATCCCGGTTTTCGCCGGCAGGTGACTCAGCAGATGCTGAAATGCTTCGAGTCCGCCCGCGGAAGCGCCGATGCCGACGATCGGGAAATCGTGCGAGGGTTTCTCGGCTGATTTCGGGTCAGATCCGACCGCTGGAGCCGAGGTTTTCTTCGAAGAGCGCGCGCGGAACTGCGCGACCGAGGATTTCGGCGCGGACCGTCCCGAGGTTTTCCTTTTCGGTCGCCCGGTCACTTTTGACAACCAGGTGAAAGGTGACAGCCGATGATGAGAGATCGAGCCTGGTACGACTCCCTATTCTTTCCTCTGAAGTGATGCCGGCGGAGTCTACCAGAGATCAAACCAGCGCGATGTCGGTTACCGGGCGGACACGCCGGTTACCTCGGGCGGCTGCGAAAAATCCGCCCGGGGCCGCGGCTCGTCCCCACGGATTGTTCAGAGAAGGCGTCGTCGACCGGAGCAGCGGAGCGAAAGAGCGTTACTCGATCCCCTGGTGCCTCTCGCGTCGGACGAGCAGATTGCGGATCGTCTCCACGTTTTTTTGCGTTTCGCCGAGACGCTGCTCGAAGTGTGCGGCCAGAGCTTCCAAGCGCCGCTCGCGAGCCTGAGAGACCAGCCGCCGGCGCAGCGCCACCCGCTCCTCGAGCGTCCGTAGAGCCTCCCACAGAGCTTTCTCCAGGCCGTCGTCGCTCGCCGCGATCAAGGACTCCGGCGAATACGCGTGCCCTACTCGGCAGCGGAAGCGCAGCAGGTTTCCCTCCTGGATCTCCCACAGCACGCCGTGGCAGTCCGGGCACGCCACGACCGAGTTCGTGCCGGGTTTCTCATCGTCCTCGATGACGTTCAGGTCGATCCGCGCGATGCGGTCTTCCTGCTCCATCTCGCGCGTCGGCGGCGCGCCGTCCGCCGCGCTGACGGGCTCGCGCGCGAGCGCGTTCAAGAGCGAAGCGATCTCGCCCGAGGGAAGCACGTGGTCGACCTCCATGTAGTGCATGGCGTTGCGGGGCATGTCGGCCGAGAAGGCTTCCGAGGGGTCCTGCACGACGGCGAGTCCTCCGCGCAGCTTGACCGCGATCAAGCCCGCCGTCCCGTCGTCGAGCGCCCCCGAGAGCACGACGCCGATCACGCGCTCGCCGTAGAAGCGGGCGGCGGAACGGAAGAGAACGTCGACGGACGGGCGATGCCGGTTCTCGCTGGGACCCTTCAAAACCCTCGTCTTCCCCTTCTCGAGGGAGAGATGGTGGCCCGGGATTGCCACGGTGACCGTCCCGCGCTCGATCGGGTGCCCATCGGAGGCCGGCAGGACCGGAAGGGCCGAGTGGCGGGCAAGGATGTCGGCGAGAGCGCTCGGGCGGTCCGACGGAAGGTGCATCACCACGAAGATGGCAGCCGGGATGTCGGAATCGAGCCCGGCCGTGATGACGCGCAGGGGCTCGACTCCTCCGGCGGAAGCGCCGACGACCACGATGTCGCGGTTTCCTACGAGGTCCACGGTTGATTGAGAAGCAATTTGGCGGCCAGATCGGCGTGACTCTTCAGGCCGCGTTTCGTCGCAGAGTCGGTTACATGGCGCCGTGGACGTGCTCGACCGACGCTCCGCTTCCGTGCGCCCCGAAGCGAGCCCGAAAGAAGACGTGGAAGGACAGCGGCCGCGCACCGTAGGCCGCGTCCAGCCGGGACGAGAATCGATACGCGGTCAAGTCCGCTCCGACTCCCGACTCCAGCTTCGGAACGAGCGTCACGTCCCGCGAGAAGCCGAAGGTCGCCGCCTCGACGCGGGTGCGCCGGCGGGGAGCCCCTTCGGGGCGCTGCCGCTTGTGAAGGAGCTCGTAGAGGTCGCGGTCCGCGCTCTCGAGGCGCCCGAAGAAGAAATTCTTTTCCGCGAACTTCCACGTCCACTCCAAGAGGCTCCCCCATTCGGGCCCCTCGGTGGTCTGATTCCGTCCGGCGATCAGGCTCGCGGCGAAGAATCCGCCGCTCGTCGCGCGCTCGTATGCGATCGACGCGGTCGAGCGCGTCTGATTCCCGGGCTCGACCGCCTCGGGATGTTGGAGGTGGCCCGAGGAGACCGAGACCGCCCAGCCGGGAAGCGGCCGCGCGGTCAGCCTTCCCGAATAGGAGTCGAGCGCTCCGGCTTCGATGTTCCAGCGGTTCTCGTCCGGCTCCGCGCCATGAAACACCGAGCCCTCCAGCGTGACGAGCGACGCGGTGGCGCCGACCGTGATCACGTCGTAGGCGATGTGGGTCGAGTCCTGGTTGTGGTGGGAGAGGGGCGCCGAGGGATTCTCGGAGGCGGACAGGCGATGCGGGTACGCCACAGGTCCGAGCGCCGGCTCCCCGACGGGCGCGAGATACAACCTCAGGGCCACCCCGTCCGAGAGAGTCCTCTCCCATGCCGCGGCGAGCTGCACGAAGAGGTCATGAGGGTGCTGACGATCGACCAGCAGCACGCCGTGATACGTCTCCCCGCGTTGAAACAGCTCCGAGGAACCGCGCGCAGGGATCGTCGCCGGCTCGAGTGTGAAGGTGCCGAGAAGGGACAGCTTGCCACCCCACACCTTCCTGACCGCCGTGGCCATGAAGTGGTTCTGCGACTCGAACTCGCGCTCTCCGGAGATTCCTCCCTGGCGGTTGAAGGTCAGGAACGCGTAGCCGTGAACCATCGCCGTCCAGCGGTCGGCCGTCTCCATCCCCTCCATGGAGGCCATCGGATCGGGATGTTCGTGCTGGCCGAGCAGCTGCGAAGCGCGCCCGAGCGCACACAGCAAACAGATAGCGAGCCTGGCGTTCATCGTTCTCCTCCGCGAGAACGGCGCGCCACACGCGCGCCGCTGTCAAAGGCGAGAACGGACGATCAGACTCTCAGGACGTCGAAGGGGGATGCGGAGCGAGAAAGCCGCAGACGCCCGGCGCTCGGTCGCGGGGCCTCCCGAGTGGGGCCGATGATCGAGTTGGACGACTCGAAGGCGAAGACGGGCCCCGCGAACGGGAGCTCCAGGGCGAAGGTCGCACGAATGGTGGCTTCGCGCGCGTCGCCGTCGTTTACGCACGGCGCGGTGCCGCGCGAGGGCTCGCTCGCCGGATGCGACCCGTGGCACCCGGTTCCGGCCGCGGAGTGTTCGGATCCGCACGCGGCGGAGGAGAGGGACCCGCACAACGCTCCGCAGAGAGCGCCGCGCAGGGGGGCGACCGTGAGGATCAGGAGAAAGAGGAGGGCCCGCGCGGGTCGCATTGCCTCGACGAACCCCCACCTTTCCGGGTTTATTCCACGCCTGGGGAGAGAGCCCGAACGACCGCGTAATTTCGCCGCGGCGGAGTTCGTAGTACATCTAATGGCCACGGCGGGTCGGTGGCCCCCGTCTTTTTGAGAATTCGAGGCCGATGAGTCGGCGTTAGGGAAATCGGCGCCGCCGCGCAACGCCGTCTCAGAATCGAGGAGCGAGGATGAACTCGAGCTCAGCTGGCCCTGGATCGGCCGAGCCGGTCCCGCCGGAGCCCGCCCCGGAGGAACCCCTCGGCTCCGTCCCCCGGAGGCCTCGGCGGCGCGGCCTGATCGTGGCGGCGCTCCTCGGAGCGGCGGTTCTTCTGTACCTGCTCTTCGGTCGCGGCGGCCGAGGTCCTTCGAAAGATCCGAAGACGCCCGCCGGCCCTGATCGAGCGGCCGCGGCGCGGCCCATCCCGGTGGTCGCCGCGACCGCGCGGACCGGCGATCTTCCCGTTTATCTGACCGGCCTCGGCAACGCCGTGCCGCTGAACACGGTGACGATCCGAACCCGCGTGGATGGCCAGCTCATGCGAGTCAATTTCCGAGAGGGACAACTCATCCGCGCCGGCGACCTGCTGGCCGAGATCGATCCCCGCCCGTTCCAGGTCCAGCTCACGCAGGCTCAGGGGCAGGCCGCCAAGGACCAGGCGGCGCTCCAGAACGCGAAGGTGGACCTCCAACGCTACCAGACGCTCGCCGCGCAGGACGCGATCCCGCGCCAGCAGCTCGACACGCAGGCGGCGACCGTCCGCCAGTTCGAGGCGGCGCTCCAGAGCGACCAGGGGCAGATCGACAGCGCGAAGCTCAACATTGCTTACAGCCGGATCGCCGCGCCGGTCGCGGGACGCGTCGGCCTGCGTCTGGTCGATCCGGGCAACATCGTGCACGCCACCGATTCGAACGGACTGGTGGTCATCACGCAGCTGCAGCCGATCACGGTGATCTTCACGGTCCCGGCGGACCACCTGCCCGAGGTCATGGGCGCTCTGCGCGCCGGGCGGCGCCTGGAGGTCGATGCGTACGACCGCGAGCTGAAGAACAGGCTGGCGACGGGGACGCTTCTCGCGGTGGACAACCAGATCGATCCCGCGACCGGAACCGTGCGCTTGAAGTCGGAGTTTCCGAACGCAGACGGCGCGCTCTTCCCGAACCAGTTCGTCAACGCGCGCCTCCTGGTGGACACGCTCCGCGGAGTCGTACTCGTTCCCTCGGCGGCGATCCAGCGCAGTCCGCAGTCCACCTTCACATGGGTCATCAAGCCGGACTCGACCGTCGAGATGCGCGACATCGAGCCGCAACTGACCGAGGCGGACTCGACGGCCATCCGCCGCGGGCTCGCGGCCGGCGAGAACGTGGTCACCGATGGAGTCGACAAGCTGCAGCCGGGCTCGAAGGTCGCCGTCCAAGCGGCCGGCCCGGGCGCCTCCCGAAAGCCCGCTTCGTGAGCCCGTCCCGCCCCTTCATCCTCCGTCCGGTCGCGACGTCGCTCCTGATGGTGGGCTTGCTCATCGCGGGAGCGATCGGCTTCAAGCAGCTGCCCGTCTCGGCGCTGCCGCAGGTCGACTACCCGACGATCCAGATCGTCACCTTCTATCCCGGTGCCTCCCCCGACGTCATGGCCTCGGCAGTGACGGCGCCGCTGGAGCGACAGTTCGGACAGCTGCCGGGCTTGAACCAGATGACCTCGAACAGCTCCGACGGCAGCTCCGTCATCACGCTCCAGTTTGCGCTGGACTTGAACATCGACGTCGCGGAGCAGGAGGTCCAGGCGGCGATCAACGCGGCCGGCACCTACCTGCCGCGCGACCTGCCGAATCCCCCGATCTACAGCAAGACGAATCCCGCCGACGCGCCGATCCTGACGCTCGCGCTGACCTCGCGCACGCTGCCGTTGTCCAAGGTCGAGGACTTCGCCGACACACGTTTCGCCCAGAAGATCTCGCAGCTCCCGGGCGTCGGGCTGGTCTCGATCAGCGGGGGACAGAAGCCCGCCGTGCGCGTGCAGGTCAATCCGACGGCGCTCTCATCCTACGGGCTCACGATGGAGGACGTCCGGACGGCGATCGCGCAGTCGAACGTCAACCAGGCGAAGGGAACCTTCGACGGCGCGCGGCAGTCCTACTCGATCGGCGCCAACGACCAGCTCCTCTCGAGCGAGCAGTACAGGCCGCTCGTCATCGCATACAAGAACGGCGCACCCGTCCACCTCTCCGACGTCGCCAACGTGATCGATTCGGCCGAGAACGTCAAGCAGGCGGCCTGGATGAACCTGACGCCCGCCGTCATCCTGAACATCCAGCGCCAGCCTGGCGCCAACATCATCGCCGTCGTCGACCGGATCAAGGCTCTGCTGCCTCAGCTCCAGGCCTCGCTGCCAGCGGCGGTGGAGGTGTCGGTCCTGACCGACCGGACTACCACGATCCGCGCCTCGGTGCGGGACGTCGAGTTCGAGCTCATGCTCGTGATCGCGCTCGTCGTCATGGTTATCTTCCTCTTCCTGCGGACCCTCGCGGCGACCGTGATCCCGAGCGTCGCCGTGCCGCTCTCGCTGGTCGGGACCTTCGGCGCCATGTATCTCCTGGGCTACAGCCTGAACAACCTCACGCTGATGGCGCTAACGATCTCCACCGGGTTCGTGGTCGACGACGCGATCGTCATGATCGAGAACATCTCGCGCTACATCGAGGAAGGGGTCCCTCCGCTGCCGGCGGCGCTGAAGGGCTCCGAGCAGATCGGCTTCACGATCCTCTCGCTGACCGTCTCCCTGATCGCCGTGCTGATTCCGCTGCTCTTCATGGGCGACGTCGTCGGGCGTCTCTTCCGCGAGTTCGCGGTGACGCTCTCGGTCACGATCCTGATCTCCTGCGCCGTGTCGCTGACCCTGACCCCGATGATGTGCGCGAGGCTGCTGCGCCACAGGAGGCCCGCGGAGCAGGGGCGCTTCTATCGCGTCTCCGAACGCGCATTCCAGCGGGTCATCGACTTCTACAGCCGAACGCTCGCCTGGGTCCTGGAGCGCCGGAGGGCCACGCTGGTCGTGGCGGTCCTGACTCTCGTCACGACCCTCGCGCTCTACGTCGCCATCCCCAAGGGGTTCTTTCCGGTCCAGGACACCGGCGTGATCCTGGGGATCTCGGAGGCGTCGCAGACGATCTCCTTCACCGCGATGGCGGAGCGGCAGCAGGCTCTGGCGCGCGTTCTCTTGAAAGACCCGGGTGTGGCGAGCCTCTCTTCCTTCATCGGCGTCGACGGAACCAACACGACGGTCAACAGCGGACGAATTCAGATCAACTTGAAGAGCCTTTCGGAGCGGGGCGCCAGCGCGAGCGAGATCATCCGCCGGCTTCAGTCGTCGCTCGCCCGTGTCGAGGGGATCACTCTCTACATGCAGCCGGTGCAGGACTTGACCGTCGAGGACCGCGTGAGCCGCACGCAGTACCAGTACACCCTGGAGGACCCCGACGCGCGCGAGCTCGCTGTCTGGGCGCCTCGCGTCGTCGCGCGTCTGCAGTCTCTGCCGGAGCTGCGCGACGTGGCGAGCGATCAGCAGAACGGAGGGCTGATCGCCCATCTGACGCTCGACCGCGCGACGGCCTCGCGTCTCGGGATCACGCCGCAGATGCTGGACGACACGCTCTATGACGCCTTCGGCCAGCGCCAGATCTCCACGATGTTTACGCAGCTGAACCAGTACCGTGTGGTTCTTGAGGCGCAGCCCGGATTTCAACAGCGGCCCGACGACTTGAAGAACGTCTACCTGAAGTCGGCCGAGGGCGGCGCGGTGCCGCTCGGCGCGTTCACCGACGTCGGCACCGGCAAAGCGCCTCTCTCCGTCAATCACCAGGGGCAGTTTCCCGTCGTAACGTTGTCCTTCAATCTCGCGCCACGCGCCTCGCTCGGGGCGGCGGTCAAGGCCATCGAACGCGCGAGAACGGAGCTCGGGCTTCCCGCCAGCATCCAGGCCGGGTTCCAGGGCACCGCCCAGGCGTTCCGCGCCTCCCTGACGAACACGCCGCTGCTGTTGCTCGCGGCGGTCGTGACGGTCTACATCCTGCTGGGCGTGCTGTACGAGAGCTATATCCACCCGATCACGATTCTCTCGACGCTCCCCTCGGCGGGCGTCGGCGCGCTGCTCGCGCTGATGCTCTTCGGAACGGAGTTCTCGGTGATCGCGCTGATCGGCATCATCCTCTTGATCGGGATCGTCGAGAAGAACGCGATCATGATGATCGACTTCGCCCTCGACGCGGAGCGCAAGGAAGGAAAGCCGCCGCTCGAGGCGATCACCCAGGCGGCCCGGCTGCGCTTCCGCCCCATCCTGATGACGACGATGGCGGCGCTCCTCGCGGGGATTCCGCTCGCCGCGGGATCCGGGATCGGCTCGGAGCTGCGCCGGCCGCTCGGCATCGCGATCGTCGGCGGCCTGATCTTCAGTCAGCTCCTGACGCTCTACACGACGCCCGTGATCTACCTCGCGTTCGACCGTCTGGCGCGCCGCGTGGCCGGCCGTCGTCACCGCCGCGAGCCCGCGCCCAAGCTCCAGCCGGCGGAAGGCTCGTGAACGGCCTCTCGGCTCCCTTCATCCGCCGCCCTGTCGCGACGACGCTCCTGACCGTCGCGATCGCGCTCGCAGGGGCCATCGCCTACAAGTTCCTGCCCGTCTCTCCGCTGCCGCAGGTCGAGTTCCCCACGATCAACGTCTCCGCCGGCCTGCCGGGCGCCGACCCGAACACGATGGCGTCTTCGGTCGCGACGCCGCTGGAGCGCCAGTTCGGCCGGATCGCCGGCGTGACGGAGATGACCTCGACGAGCTCGCTCGGATCGACGAACATCACGATCCAGTTCGACCTCTCCCGCAACATCGACGCCGCCGCGCGCGACGTGCAGGCGGCGATCAACGCGGCTCGGGGCCAGCTCCCGGCCAACCTTCCGAACAACCCCTGGTACCGGAAGGTCAACCCGGCGGACGCACCGATCATCATCCTGGCGTTGACCTCGGAGATCGTCGACCGCGCCCGGATGTACGACATCGCCGCTTCGATCCTCCAGCAGAAGCTGGCGCAGGTGGCGGGCGTCGGAACCGTCTTCGTCGGCGGTGGAGCGCTGCCGGCGGTGCGCGTGGACGTGAACCCGACGGCGCTGTACAACAACGGACTGGGGCTCGAGGACGTGCGGGCGGCGCTCTCCTCGGCCAACGCCAACCGGCCGAAGGGGCAGGTCGCCGGCGCGACGCGGGCCTGGACGCTCTCGACGACCGACCAGTTGCTCAAGGCGTCCGAGTACCAGCCTCTCATCGTCCACTACAGCAACGGCGCGCCGGTCCGCCTCTCCGACATCGCCACGGTCACGGACTCCGTCGAAGACATTCGAACCGCCGGGCTGTCCAACGGGAAACCGGCGGTCCTGCTGGTCGTCTTCCGGCAGCCCGGCGCCAACATCATCGAGACCGTCGACCGCGTCCGCGCGTTGCTGCCGCAGCTGCAGGCTTCGGTCCCGCCGACGATCCGTCTCGCGGTCGCGATCGACGCCACGCGGACGATTCGCGCCTCCGTCCGGGACGTCGAGCTGACGCTGGTGGTCTCGATCGCGCTCGTGATCCTGGTCGTCTTCCTGTTCCTGCGCAGCGCGCGCTCGACCTTCATTCCGAGCGTCGCCGTCCCCGTCTCCCTGATCGGGACGTTCGGCGCCATGTACCTGCTGGGCTACTCGATCGACAACCTCTCGTTGATGGCGCTGACGGTCGCGACGGGCTTCGTCGTGGACGACGCGATCGTGGTCATCGAGAACATCACCCGGCATCTCGAGGCCGGCCGGACCCCGCTCCAGGCGGCGCTCGAGGGTGCGCGGGAGATCGGTTTCACGGTCCTCTCGATCAGCATCTCGCTCGTCGCCGTCTTCATCCCCATTCTCCTGATGGGCGGGATCGTCGGCCGTCTGTTCCGCGAGTTCGCCGTGACGCTGTCGGTTGCGATCGCCGTCTCCCTCGTCGTCTCGCTGACCGCGACGCCGATGATGTGCGCGAAGCTGCTGCGCCCGCGCGGAGAGGAGACGCGCGGCCGCATCTACCGCGCCAGCGAGCGGGCCTTCTCCTGGATCATCGGAAAATACGAGTCCTCGCTGGGCTGGGTCCTGAGACACCAGCCGTTGACCCTCGCCGTCACGCTGGCCACGATGGCCGCGAGCGTCTACTTGTATGCGAAGGTGCCGAAGGGGTTCTTCCCGCAGCAGGACTCCGGCCGCCTGACGGGTACGATCCAGGCGGACCAGGACACCTCCTTCCAGGCGATGCAGAAGAAGCTGTCCCAGTTCGTCCTGATCGTGATGCGGGACCCCGACGTCGAGAGCGCGAATGGATTCCTCGGCGGCGGAACGACCAACAACGGCCGCATGTTCGTGTCGCTGAAGTTGAAGCGCAAGCTCACGGCCGATCAGATCATCGCGCGGCTGCGCGGCAAGCTCGCGCACGTTCCCGGAGCCACCCTGATACTTCAGCCCGTCCAAGATCTCCGCGTCGGCGGCCGGCCGGGCGCGGCGCAGTACCAGTACACGTTGCAGTCGGACGACTCGGACGAGCTGCTCCGGTGGGCGCCCCGCGTCCTGCAGCGTCTCCGAAAACTCCCCGAGCTGACGGACTTGAACAGCGACCAGCAGAACAAGGGGCTCCAGGCCGCCCTCACGATCGACCGGGAGACGGCCGCCCGGTTCGGGATCTCGCCGCAGCTCGTCGACAACACGCTCTACGACGCGTTCGGACAACGGCCCGTCTCGACGATGTACACGACGCTCAACCAGTACCACGTGATCCTCGAGGTGGAGCCGCAGTTCTGGCAGAGCCCGGAGGGACTCCGCTACGTCTACGTCCGCGCCAACACCGGAGAGCTCGTGCCGCTGGCGGCGTTCGCGCGATACGAGCCGTCGACCGCCCCGCTCGCAGTCAACCACCAGGGGCAGTTCCCATCGGTCACGTTCTCCTTCAACCTGTCTCCCGGCGTCGCGCTCGGCACCGCCGTCGACGCCGTCAAGAGCGCGGAGTCGGAGATCCACCTGCCGTCCGCGATCCGCGGCAGCTTCCAGGGGACCGCCCAGGCCTTCCAGCAGTCGCTCAAGAACGAGCCGATCCTGATCGCGGCCGCACTTCTCGCCGTCTACATCGTCCTCGGCATCCTGTACGAGAGCCTGATCCACCCGATCACCATCCTCTCGACGCTCCCTTCCGCGGGCGTCGGCGCGCTGCTCGCGCTGCTCGTAACGAAGAACGATCTGTCCGTCATCGCGCTGATCGGGATCATCCTGTTGATCGGCATCGTGAAGAAGAACGCGATCCTGATGATCGACTTCGCGATCGACGCCGAGCGTCGCGAGAACAAGCGTCCGGAGGAGGCGATCTTCCAGGCCTGCCTGCTCCGGTTCCGCCCGATCACGATGACGACGATGGCCGCCATGCTGGGAGGGCTTCCGCTGGCGATCGGCGTCGGTACGGGCGCCGAGCTGCGCCGTCCACTGGGCATCGCGATCGTCGGCGGGCTCCTCTTCTCGCAGATGCTGACGCTCTACACGACTCCCGTCGTCTACCTCTATCTCGACCGCATGCGGCTGCGGTGGGCCGCTCTTCGGCGCGGCCGGGCCCGCCGCCCGGTGCCGGCGCGCTCCGAGGCGTGAGGATGGGGCTCGGACCGGGCGTGCCCCGGCGGATCCGTGGCGTGCCGCTCCTCGTCGTCGGCGCGTTCTCCGCAGCCTGCGCCGTCGGCCCGCGTTACAAGAGGCCTTCCGCGCCGGCGCCCCCTTCCTACAAGGAGCAGGCGCCCGCCCCCTCGACGGCAGGCGAATGGAAGCCGGCGGAGCCGGGCGACCACCGCGCCCGCGGGCCGTGGTGGGAGGTCTTTGGCGATCCGCAGCTGAACGCGCTCGAGGAGCGGGTCTCCGTCTCCAACCAGACGATCGCGCAGGCGGAGGCCCAGTTTCGCGGGGCGAGGGCGGTCGCGCGAGGCGCGCGCGCGGACCTGCTCCCGACGGTCGGCGTGACGCCCTCGGTGACGCGGTCGCGCTTCTCCTCGGGGCGCGCCGGGATCCCCAACGCGACGGCGACCATCGCGACCAGCTACGAGCTCTCGGGCGACGCCTCCTACGAGGTGGACGTGTGGGGCCGGATCCGGCGCAACCTCGAGTCGGCGGTCGAGAGCGCGCAGGCGACGGCCGCGGATCTGGAGTCGGTCCGGCTCTCGATGCACGCGGAGCTGGCCGCCGATTATTTCCTCCTTCGAGGGCTCGACTCCCAGAGGCAGCTGCTGGAGTCCAACGTCGAAGCCTACGAGAAGGCGCTCCAGTTGACCGTGAACCGGCACAACCAGGGGGTCGTCTCCGGCGTCGACGTGGCTCAGGCGGAGACGCAGCTCGAGACGACGCGCGCGCAGCTGACCGAGCTTTCGATCGCGCGCGCGCAGTTCGAGCACGCGATCGCGGTTCTGACCGGGGTGCCTCCCGCCGAGCTCGCGATCGCGCGGGCGCCGGTCGCCCCGGCCCCGCCGGCGGTCCCGCCGGAGCTCCCTTCCGCGCTGCTCGAGCGGCGTCCGGACATCGCCGCGGCGGAGCGGCGCGTCGCCTCCGCCAACGCCCAGATCGGCGTGGCCGTCGCGGGATTCTTTCCGAGACTGCTCCTGACGGCGACCGGGGGCTGGCAGAGCACGTCGTTGACGAAGTTCTTCTCCGCGCCGAACCTCTTCTGGTCGCTCGGCGCCGCGCTCGCCGAGACGATCTTCCAGGGGGGCAAGCGAATCGCGGCCCGCGAACAGGCGGTGGCCGCGTACGACGCTGCCGTCGCGGGGTATCGCCAGAGCGTCCTCGCCTCGTTCCAGGACGTCGAGGACAACCTGGCGACCCTGCGCCTCCTCGCCGAGGAGTCCGACCAGCAGTCGCGCGCCGTGGCGGCGGCCGAGCGCTCCCTCACGCTCGCCCGCAGCCGGTACGAGGGCGGGATCACGACGTATCTCGAGGTCGTCACCGCGCAGGCGATCGCGCTCGCCGACGAGCGCGTTGCGGTCGATCTCCAGACGCGCCGCCTGACATCGAGTATCGGACTGATCCGAGCACTCGGCGGCGGCTGGAGCGCCTCGGAGCTGCCGCCGCCCGGCGGGATCCTCTGGGACCGCGCGCCGGCTCCCGCGCAACCGGCCGCGCCCGTCGCGGAGGAGTCGAAGCCGCGCTGACGGGCGCGCGCGATACAGTCGCCGCGTGCGATTCCGCCGCGCCACGGTCCTGGCGATCGCGCTCTTCGTGTTCGGCTTCGGCGAGGAGCTCTGGATCCGCTACGTGCCGGAGTACCTGAGGACCCTCGGCGCCTCGGCGTTCGTTGTCGGTCTCTACGGAACGGCGAAGGATCTCCTCGACGCAGCCTACGCATACCCGGGCGGCGTGCTCTCGGACCGGCTCGGCACCCGCCGCGCGCTCCTGGCCGTCGGCGCCCTCTCGACGGCCGGCTTCGCCGTTTACTTCCTCTGGCCTTCGGTCGCCGGAATCTTCGTCGGTTTGCTGCTGGTGATGGCGTGGGCGTCGCTGGGCCTGCCCGCGACCTTCGCCCTGATCGGCGAGGAGGTCCGCGGCGGCGGCCGCATCGTGGGGTTCACCGTGCAGGCGGTGCTCAAGCGCATCCCGATCGTCGTCGCGCCTCCGCTCGGCGGGCTGATCCTCGAGCGATTCGGGCTGCGCGAGGGCATGCGGATCGGGTTTGCGGTCTCGATCGTGCTCTCGGGCGCGATGCTCGTCGGTCTCGCCCGCGGGCTGCGCGGCGGCGCACCGGAGGAGGCGCGCGTCTTGAGAGGGTCGCCCGGCGGACCGGTTCGCCTGTCCTCCTCCCTGCGCCAGCTCCTCGTCGCCGACTGCTTCATCCGGCTCTGCGAGGGGCTTCCGGACGTGTTCCTGGTCGTCTGGGCGATCGAGGTCGTGCACGTGACGCCGGCTCAGTTCGGCGTCTTGACCTCCGTTCTGATGGCGTCGGCGATCGTCTCGTACGCGCCCGCCGCGGCGCTGGCGGGACGGACGGAGAAGAAGCCGTTCGTCTTGCTGACCTACGTCTTCTTCACTGCCTACCCTCTCGCGGTCGTCGCGTCGCGCTCCTTCGGCCATCTCCTTCTGGCCTACGGCCTCGGGGGGCTCCGTGAGATCGGCGAGCCGGCCCGGAAGGCGTTGATCGTGGACCTGGCGTCCCCCGCGACCCGCGGGCGAACGGTCGGCCTCTACTACACGACCCGCGGGTTCGCCGTCGCGGGCGCGGCGGCGATCGGCGGCGCGCTCTGGAGCATTCGGCCGGCTCTCACGTTCTGGGTCGCGGCCGGACTCGGCATCGTCGGCACGCTCTGGGCCGCGGCGTTCCTTCCGGCGCGTCCGCTCGACGGAAAGGAGGCAGCAGCGTGAAGTGGGTCACGAGAGCCCGCATCCACGTCAATCGGACCGCAACCGGCTGGCTGATCCTGAGGTTCCTCGATCCCGCCGCCGAGGTCCGGTTCGTCGAGCCCGAGGACGTCGCTCGGATCCAGGAGCGTGAGGGCGCGACCGGCTTCGACGCGCCCGGGGCGCGGTACCCGCACAAGGATGCCCTCGGGCGCTGCTCGTTCGAGCAGCTCGTGGCCGAACGGCTGTCGGAAGATCGGGCGCTCGCTCGACTCGCGCGGATCGTGCACGGCGCCGATTTCCCCGAGGAGATCAACGCCACGCCCGAGTCCGCCGGTCTCTGGGCCATCAGCCAGGGATTCACCGAGCTCGGCCTCGACGACTCGGAGGTCCTCGCGCGCGCTTCGTTCCTCTACGACTCGCTCTACGCGCACCTGCGGCGCGTCAACGCCAGCGCGTGAGCGGGCTCAGTCGGTCCCTTCCTGCGCGGAGAGCGTCAGCGTCGGGTTCTTGATCGGATCGTTGAAGGCGTCGATCGCGGCGAAGACGATCCCGTTGTGGAAGAAGGTCCGCTGAGTCTCCGGCAGCTCCAGCGCGAGCAGGCCGGGGCCCTCGGGCCGGAAACTCCCGGACAGCTCGTTCTCGCGCAGGAGAACGTCCGCGAGCCGGGCGACTCGTTGGACGCTCTCCGCGCCGGCGGGCTCGTCCCCCTCCAGAATGCGGAAGACGGACCGCTCCGGCGTCTCCGATTCGATCCCCTTGCAGCGAAGCACGGCCGGGCGGAGCTCGTCAGCGGCGCGAGACGGCGGCCGGAGAGGAGAAACGCACGCTCGCGTGCGAAACCATGAGGCTCGCGCTCGGACGCGCGACGGGCCGGGGAGCGGGAGGGTGCTTCGCCACGGTCACGGGCATTCGTTGCGCGGCGGAAGGCGTGGCTGGAGTGCGCAGGTAGAGGTAGCGTTGCCCGTAGAGGTAATTCACGCAGTAGCCTTCGTCGCAGTCGGCATACAGGGGAGCGACGCCCGGGCCATATCCTGATTGGGAGGCGCAGCCCGTCAGAGTCGACCCCGTGAGCGCGGCGCACAGACCGATCCCGAGAACGGATCTCCGGAAGGTTGTCATCGCTCGCCTCCTGACCGAAGCGCGCCGGGACGCTCTCGACCTGCGCATCGGTTGTACGCCTCCGCAACGGAGCGGTCAAGCGACGGCGTGGCGGATAATCGACACGGCTGCCCGTAGCTCAGCCCGGATAGAGCATCGGCCTTCTAAGCCGAGGGTCGGGAGTTCGAATCTCCCCGGGCAGGCCATTACGTCCTCGCCGCCGCGCGCGATGCGCGATACCGGTCCGCCGCCACCGCCAGCACGATGACGACACCGATGATGATCTCCTGCACGTAGTTGGGCCAGCCCATCTGCTGGCACCCGTTGCGCAGGAAAGACATGATGAGGGCGCCGACCATCGCGCCCGGGACGCTCCCCACGCCGCCGTTCAGGCTCCCGCCGCCGATGACGACCGCGGCGATCACGTCCAGCTCCACGCCGACGGCCACCGTCGGATCTCCCTGCCGGAGCCGCGACATCTGCATCACCCCCGCCAGCCCGAAGAAGAGCCCTGCGACGGCGTAGATCGCCAGCTTCAGACGAGTCGTGTGGATCCCGCAGGCGCGCGCCGCCGCCTCGTTGGAGCCGAGCGCGAACGCTCGCCGGCCGAAGACCGTGCGCGTCAGGACGAGTGTCATCACGGCCGCGAGGAGGATCGTGATCCACACGCCGGGCGCCACCAGCATCCAGGGGCGCGATGGGAAAGTCACGGCGAGCTCGTTGATCCACGTCGAGGGAGGGTTGACCGTCTGCTGAGCCGCGAAGTACTTGGCGGCGCCCCGGGCGACGCCGAGCATGCCGAGCGTCGCGATGAACGGCACGATGCGCAAACCGGTGATCGCCGCCCCGTTGACGAGCCCAACGGCGCCGCCCGTCGCGACGCCGAGCGCGAGGGCCGCGGACGGAGCGGAGCCGGCTCGCAGCGCGAGCGCGGTCACCACGCTGGTCAACGCGATCGACGCCCCGACCGAGAGATCGATCCCGGCGCTGACCATGATCAGCGTCATCCCGATCGCCCCGAGCCCGACGATGACCGTCTGCGCCAGCACGACGCGGAGGTTCGCCGCAGAGAGGTAGCGCTCGGGAGCGCCGGTCGCCGCGGCGAAGAGGACCAGGACCGCGAGGAGACCCAGCGCCGGACCGAGCACGTTGCTCAGCCGCAGCCAGCGCCCGGGCCCGGAAATGGAGGCCGACACTCAGGCCGCCCCGCCGACGGCCACGCGCATGATCTCGTCCGGCGTCCACTGCGACGCGGCGAGCGCCGGTGAGAGCCGTCCGCGGGTCATCACTGCGATCGAGTCGCAGAGAGCCAGGAGCTCGGGCAGATAGGAGCTCACCATGAGGATCGCCTTTCCCCGCGCGGCCAGCCCCTCGATCTCGCGATAGATCTCGGCCTTGCTCGAGATGTCGATGCCGCGGGCCGGCTCGTCGAGAAGGAGCACGTCCGGGTCCTGATGCAGCAGGCGCCCGAGAGCGACCTTCTGCTGGTTTCCGCCCGAGAGGCGGAACACCGCAGCGCGCGCGCCGGGCGCACGGACGCGGAGGCGACGCATCACGCCCTCCGCCTGCTCCTTCTGCCGGTCCAGCGCGATCCAGCCGGCGCGCGCGCAGCTCGACAGCCGGCTCATCGTCACGTTGTCCGCGATCGACAGCCGCAGCGCGAGGCCCTCGCCCTTCCGGTCCTCGCTGAGGTAGCCGACTCCGCGGCTGATCTGCCGCGAGCTTCCGAGCCCCGACAGCGGGAGCTCGCGCCCTCGCAGACGGATGCGCCCGGCGGCCGGATGCGACAGGCCGAAGAGGCAGCGGACCAGCTCGGTCCGGCCGGAGCCGATCAGGCCGGCGATCCCGAGGATCTCGCCGGCCCGAAGCTCGAGGCTCGCCGACTTCAGCAGGGGCGGCGCGGCGAGCTCTCGCACCTCGAGCAGAACGTTCCCGGGCGCTCCTCGCGGCCGCGCCTCTCTCTCGTACACGGCTTCGACCTCTCGCCCGACCATTCGGGCGATCAGATCCCGGTCGCTCACGGAGGAGATCGGTGCCGAGCCGACGCTCTTGCCGTCGCGCAGGACCGTGCACCGATCCGCGATCTCGCGAATCTCTTCCAGAAAATGGCTGACGTAGAGCACCGCGATGCCGCGGTCGCGCAGCCGGCGGATCAACCCGAAGAGGCGCTCGACTTGCGGCCGCTGGAGCGGGCTCGTGGGCTCGTCCATCAGCAGCACGCGGGCGTTCCACGCCAGAGCGCGGCAGATCTCGACGATCTGCTGCTGTGCCAGTGGCAGGTCTCCCGTGCGCGACCGCGGATCTATGGAGTCGCTGCCGAAATCCTCGAGCAGACCCGCCGCCCGGCGGACGAGGCGCTCGCGAGCAATCCAGCCGTATTCCGCCGGCTCGGCGCCCATCAGGATGTTTTCGGCGACCGAGAGGTCGAGGCAGAGCGACAGCTCCTGGTGGATGTGGGCGATCCCGAGACGACGCGCATCGGCGGGGCCGCGGGGAGCGTAGGGCTCTCCCGAAAGCCGCATCGCGCCGCCGTCGGGCGGATAGGCGCCCGCGAGGATGTTGAGGAGCGTGCTCTTGCCCGCTCCGTTCTCTCCGATCAGCGCATGCACCTCGCCGGCATCGAGGCCGAGGTCGACGCCGGCGAGCGCCACGGTCGCGCCGAATCGCTTCTCGACGGCGGAGAGCTCGAGAAGGCTCACGGCCGCGCTACCGCAGGTATTCGTCCAGGGGCGGCTGCAGCAGCCGGCGTGACTCGGGCGCGTCGAGATTGGCCGGCGTGATGAGGCTGACTCCGGTGTCGACCCGAGCCTCCACCGACTCCCCTCGCAGATGGCGAACCATCGTCGTCACTCCGAGCTCCCCCATCGCGAAGGGGTTCTGGACCACGATCCCGTGAAGCTTTCCCCGGCGCATCGCTTCGACGAAGACGGGGCTGGCGTCGAAGCCGACGAACCGGATCTTGCCCGCCCTGCCCGAGTCCTCCAGCGCGAGCAGCGCGCCGGCGGTCGAGGACTCGTTCGGGGTGAACAGGCCGTCGATCTCGGAGCCGAAGCGGTTGAGCAGGTTCTCCGCGGCGGTCTTGGCGGTATCGCGGGTCGCGCCCGCGTGCTGATTCGAGGAGACGATCTCGACGGCGGGAAACGCCGACCGCAGCTTCTCGACGAACCCCTTCTCGCGGGCCTCCGTGCTGGCGACGCCCTCCTGGTAGCGCAGGAGGAGGACCTTCCCTCGCCCGCCGATGAGCCTGCCCATCTCCTCCGCGGCGAGCTCGCCGCCGCGGTGATTGTCGCTGGCGACGAAGCTGACCGGGTCCTTCGACTCCAGCGCCGAGTCGACGACGACGGTGGGAATGCCGGCGCGCCTCGCCTCCTCGACGGGACGCACGAGCGCGTTCTTGTCGAACGGCGCGAGCACGATTCCGTCGACGCGCTGCGTCACGAACCCCTCGACGACCTGAACCTGCTGCTCGCGGTCGTCTTCGCGCATCGGCCCCTTCCAGATGATCTCGACGCGCGTGCCCGCCGCGGCCTGGTCCCGCGCCGCCTTGACCGCGCCGGCGTGAATGCTCTTCCAGAACTCGTGCGTCGACCCCTGCGGAACGACCGCGACGGTGAACGCGCGGCGAGGCCCCGTCTCGCGCTTCGCGCAACCGATCGCGGCGAGGACCGCAAGGCTGAGTGCGGCGGCAAGACCTTTCGCCGTCATTCCGAGCGGAGCGAGGAATCCCGGACTAGAACAGGGACGGTAGCGATCAAGTCTGGGAGCCCTCGTCGGTAAACGCCTCGCTTCGCTCGGCGTTGCCTACTGCCGTGGGTTTGCCGCTGGTGGTCGGCTCGCTCCTCGGGATGACATCTCTCGCCATCGTACGGGACGAGCGCCCTAACGGCTCTTCTCATGGTCCGACCTCGAAGGGGAAGCGGATGAAAAGCTCACCCGGACCGTCTTGATCTCGTAAGGGCGGACGGCGACGCTGAGGCGATTCCCGCTCGTTTGGAGCGGGGCGACCTCCGCCTCCATCAAGTCCGTCTCGCGCGCCCGCGCGATCGGGCGAGGAAAGGCCAGCGCCGCATCGACTCCCTTCCCTTCGAACTCGTAGATCCGAACGAGCAGACCCTCTCCCGTTTCGGGCTTCTTGAGCGCGGCGAGCGCCACGTTCGCAGGCTCGACGCGAACGAAGCCGAGCGAGGCGGGGAGTTCGCCCGCGTGGAGGGAAACCGGATACGCGATCAGCCGGTTGTTGAACTCGTAACCCTGCCGCATCGTCCCCGCGCTTTTCCAGTCCCCCTCGTGAGGATAGAGCGCATAGGCGAAGCGATGCGAGCCCTCGTCGGCGTGCGGGTCCGGCCAGACCGGCGAACGCAGCAGGCTCAAACGCAGGGCGCCGCCCTTCGCGTCGTATCCGTACTTGCTGTCGTTCAACAGGCTCACGCCGTAGCGGCCGTCGGAGAGGTCCGCCCATCGCAGCGCGGGGACCTCGAACTGCGCCTTCTCCTCCGGAGTGCGCCGCGTCGTCGGCCGCTCGATCGCGCCGTAGGGGATCTCGAACGTCGCGTGGTCGCTTTCGACCGGAGCCTCGAAGGCCGCCTTCACGAGGACGTGCTTCTCGTGCCAGTCCGCCTCCGTCACGACCTCGAGCCTCGCAAGGCCGGCGGCGAGCGTCAGATCCTGCGTGAAGGTCGAGCTCTGGAACCGCCTGACGACGCGGATCGAGGCGCGCAGCGGCCCGTTCTCGATCCGACGTACCTCCTGCGCCTCGCGGATCTCCCACGTCTGATCCTCGAAGTTTGCGTCGATGTTCCAGGCGTCCCATTCCTTCGGCTGGTCTCGGAAGGCCTGGAGCCGGTTTCCGCACGAGCCCGCGGCCAGCGCCTCTCGATTCGCCCTCTTGTCGAAGAGGCTCGTGATGCAGCCCGACTTCGGATCCACCGTGACGCGGAGGAATCGATTCTCGAGCGTCGTGTCGGTCGCCGACAGGTCCGATCGCGGGCGTCGCGATCGGCCGCCGACCGCGTGGAACACCCGGTATCCGAGCGAGGGGACGCCGTCGGCCTCGAACAGGATGCGATAACGGTGCGCGGGCCGCGCCTCGAGGATCTGCAGGAGGACCGGCCGGCCGTCGCCGTCCTGCAGCTCGAGCCCGTTTGCGGCGCTCGGCAGCTGGACCTCGGCCTCGACGACGCCGGAGCGCTTCCAGCCGAGCGGGTTGAAGACGAGAAGCGGAACGCCCGGTCCGCGCGTGTCGATTCGGCTCGCGAGCTCGCCGAGGGCGCCCGAGAGCGCCTCCTCTCCGATCCGACGAACGTCGGCATAGTCCCGATCGGCGTCGCGGTAGATCGCGGCGATCCCCGAACCGGCGGCGACGTCGTGAAACTGGTTGAAGAGCACCTTCTTCCAGGCGAAGTCGAGATTCGCCGCGGGGTACGCGGATCCAAAGAGGGCCGCGATCGAGGAAAACTTCTCGCCGTTCAACAGGAGCTCCTCGCTCCGCCGGTTGTTGCGCTTGGTCGCTCCCTGCGTCGTGAAGACGCCCCGGTGATACTGGAAGTAGAGCTCGCTCTTCCAGACCGGCAGATCGAGATCCGGCGCCCGTTTCGCGACCGAGTCGAAGAATCCCTGCGCCGTTCCGAAGAAGAGCTTCGGATACACGACGTCCGGGCTCGACCACTTCCGCCCGCGGTCGAACATCGCGCGCGTGGGTCCTCCGCCGTGGTCTCCGATCCCGTAGAGATGGAGGATCTCGGGGAAGCCCTTCTGCTTCGGCACGTAGTCCGCGAGGTCCCCGGCCATGCGGACCGGCGAGAGGTCGTTGACGTAGTCATGCGGGAAGTAGGTCAGGACGCGGCTGCCGTCCGGCGCCTCCCACCAGAAGAGCTTGTGCGGGAACTTCGTCGTGTCGTTCCAGTCCAGCTTCTGCGTCAGGAAGAAGTCCACGCCGGACTTCTTGTAGATCTGCGGCAGCTGCCAGTTGTACCCGAAGGAATCCGGGTTCCACCCGATGCGGACGTCCCGGCCGAACTTCGCCCGGAAGTATGTCTTCCCGACCAGGAGCTGCCGCACGATCGACTCACCGTCTGGCATGTTCAGGTCCGGCTCGACCCACATCCCGCCGACGAGCTCCCACCGCCCTTCGCGCACGCGGCGGCGAATCGCCTCGAACATCGCGGGGTACTTCTCTTCGAGCCAGGCGTCGGTCTGCGCGGAAGACTGAGTGAACGTGTAGTCCGGGTATTCGTCCATCAGCTGGAGGGCCGTCTGAAAGGTCCGCCGCACGACCTCCACGGTCTCCGACCACGGCCACAGCCATGCCATGTCGATGTGCGAGTTGCCGGCGGCGCGGATCGCATAGCGCTGGAAGAGCTCCCGGAGCGGCTCGAGACGCGCACGCGCCTCGCGCAGGGATCGGTCGAACGCGGATTGGTCGGCGCGGTCCAGAGCGTCGGTCCGGATCGCCGCGAACGCGGCGGCGAGCGGACGCGCTCGGGCGGCCGGATCGTCGGCGAGCACGGGGACGAGCCGCTCGGCGGATTCGAGCTCGGCCGCGAGAGTCTGCGGGTCGGGGCGGTCCGAGCGCGCGGCGACGCGGACGTCGGCGCGGAATCGGTGGTCGCCCGGCTCGTCGGTGACCTTCGCGGCAACGGTGATCCGGTCGCCGGGCCGAGCGCGCTCCGACAGGATCGCCGGCTCCAGCTCCTCTCCCATCGCCACGCGCGCGCCGTTGACGTAGACGATCGTTTCCGCCTCCGCGGCGAGCTCCAGCCGCAGGCTCGCGCCCGTCAGGTCATAGCCGTGCAGGAGCCTGGGGACCTCGAGGGAGCAGCGGAACCAGGCCGATTCGCCCTTCCACTTTCCGTCGGCCGGGAGCGGCGACCACCGCGAATCGTCCAGCCCGGCGGCCTCTCCGTGCGCGAGATCGGCCGCGTGCGTGCGCCAGGCGGACGGAAGCGTGCCGAGCGCGTTCAATCGCTCCAGGATCGCGCGGTGCGGATCGGGGCCGCTCGGCCGAGCAGCCGCGGCCGACGCTACGCCGAGGAGACCGGCGGCGCCGACGACGATCCGGCGGAGCAATGCACGAGACGGCATGGTCACGCCCCGGTCTCCGGGAGCGCCGCGGTGACGACGCTCGAGTACGTCGGATAGACGAACACGAAATTCCGCAGCTGCCCCGCTGTGACCCTCGCTTTCATCGCGAGGGCGAAGATGTTGATGACCTCGCAGGCCCCCGCTCCGAAGAGCTGCGCTCCGAGGATCCGGCCGCTGCCCTTCTCCGCGACCACCTTCGCGTGCGCCGCAGGCTCGCCGGCGATCGCATAGACCGTCCACTCGGTCATGTCGTTGGCCGCCACCACCGCGTCCAAGCCGGCCCGGCGCGCCTCTTCCTCGGTCTTCCCGACGGCCGCCAGCGGGGGCACCGTGAAGACAGCGCGCGGGATCGACGCGTAGTCCGCGCGCTCGGCGTCTCCCTCCAGGAAGTTTCGGGCGACGAGGCGCCCCTCGTAGGAGGCGAGCGGCGAGAGGTGGAGCTCGCCGTGGACGTCGCCCCCCGCGAACACGCGACGGTTCTCCCGGCTTCGGAGGAACTCGTCGACGACGACACCTCTCTCCGTCGACCGCACCCCGGCCGCCGGCAGGTCGAGGGCCTCCACGGCGGCGACGCGCCCGGCCGCGTTCAGGACGAACTCGGCCTCGAGTGCGGCGGGGTCGCCGCCGCGGGAGAGCTCGAGACGCACGGCGTCGCCCTTTCGGAACGCCGACCGGACCTCGACCTCCGCGAGGAATTCCACTCCCAGATTGCGCGTGAATTCCTGGAGCAGGTCGACAACGTCCGCGTCGAAACACGCCAGCGGCCGCCGGCCGCGCATCAGGATCGTCACCCGGGTTCCCAGACGGGCGAAGACCTGTCCGAACTCGGCCGCGACGACTCCGGCGCCGATGATCGCCATCCGCGCGGGAGGACGAGCCAGCTCCAGGACGTCGTCGGTCGTGTGAATCAGCTCACGGCCCGGAAACGAGAGCCGGCGCGGATGAGATCCGGTCGCGACCAGAAATCCTCTCGCGCGCAGGACCCTCCCGCCGGCGCTGAGCTCGTCGGGGCCCGTGAATCGAGCCTCTCCGCGGATGAGGTCGATTCCCTTCTCCGCGAGGGACGCCTCGGTCCGTGCCGGCACCGGATCCGTGAACCTCCTCTTGCGCCGCAGAACGCGCGCCCAATCGATCGAGACCTCTCCCGTCTCGACGCCGTGCTCGCCGGAGCGCCGGACCTCGTCCAGCACTTCGGTGGCGCGAACGAACACCTTCTTCGGATTGCACCCTGCGAGTGAGCAGAGTCCCCCGATGGGTCCGCGGTCGACGATCGCGACCCGCCGTCCTGCCGCCGCCACGCGATACGCCGCCGCGAGGCCCGTGTTTCCGGCGCCGATGACGACGAAGTCGTAGTCGGTCGTCAAACTCTACGGAAGGTCCCAGATCATGAATTCCTCGTCGGTCAGGGTGACGAGCCGCAGCCGTCCGTCGTTCAGTCGGCCGCCGCCCTGGATCCGCGCCTCCGCCGAGACCACGCGGCTCGACCCCGCATCGAGATCCCAGAGGAGCAGCGGAGCGGGCCGGCTCATCGCATCCGCGTGGAAGTATGCGGCCGCCGCGGTCCTTCCCTCGCCGAGCACGGCCAGCGCGGCGACGGGGTCCGGCTGTCTGGCCAATTGGCGGAGCGTCTTGCCCGTGGCGGGATCGATCAGCGTGAGACGCCCGTCCGCGCCGCCTACGACGACCCATTCGCCGCGGCGGGCGAAGCCGAGCGTGAAGGGCTCGAGGACGAAATCGTTCGAGGCGGCCTGCAGGCGTCCGTCCTCGGCTCGGTAGATTCGGACATGCGTGTCCTCGTCCGCGGTCGCCAGCATCCGGCCGTCCGGCGAGAAGTCGACCGCGACGGAGCCTCCGAAGTCGGTCGCGAGATCGCCTCTGCGCTCGAGAGGCGAGAGCGCCCAGAGCTGGCCGGGCGTTCCCTCGGGAAGCACCGCGAGCCGCGGAGCGCGTGGCGCGAACATGACCTCGACCACGGCTCGGGAACCGGTGGAGGCCTTCGCCACGAGGCCGCCGTTGGCGACGTCGAGGAGCCGTAGATCTCCGGAGGGAGAACCGACGGCGAGACGGCCGCCGTCCGGCGAAAATGCCATGGCCGAGATCCGGTCCTCCCCGGACTCCAGCTCGCGCAGGAATTCTCCGGACGGGAGCTGCCAGACTCGAATCCTGTGGTCGGAGCAGGACACCGCCATCCGCTTTCCGTCGCGCGAGAAGTCGATCCTTCCGATCCGGACGTCCTTTGGCCGGGGAATGCGGACGACTTCCTTGGAGCTCTGCGCAATCGCGGTCGAATGTGCGAGCAGGACCGTTGCGAGCAGCGCGAGCGCCCGGCGCATCACAGGCTCTCCAGGACGAGCTCGAACCGCACGTTCGCGCGCAGCTCCTTCGGGTCTCCCGCGAGCACGACCGGCCGCACGAGCTCGCGGCTCGTGATCAGCGGATCGCGAGTGAAGTTCTTGTCGGGATCGCCGTCGAAGACCGGATCGGTCGCGAAGTACAGCTGGGTCACGAGGGACCGGTGGCCGGGCGCTTTGACCAGATAGTGGACGTGCTGGCAGACGCGGTCGGGGTAGTGGCCCGGGATGACGGACTCGAACGCGTACGCGCCGTCGGCGGCCGACGAGAGCCGCGCGCGATACCGGTAGCCGTCCAGGTCGTAGTGGCCCAGGTGATCGGTCTGCCACACCTCGATGACGGCGCCGGCCAGAGCGTCGCCGCGCGTGTCGAAGACCTGTCCGGAGATGGAGACGGGCATGCCGGGATCGCCCGGCATCCGAAGCTGCGCGGTCTCCGGCGCAAGGCGCTTGTAGAAGGGTCCCAGCTCGACGTGCGGCGTCACCTTGCGGGGAGCACGCGCCTGCTCGCTCCAGGCCCGAGCGAGCGCGTCCGGCGCGAGGCCGACGGCGGCGGTCACGACCCCCAGCTCCAGAGCGCGCTCGAAGATCTCGCGCCGGCTCAGTCGATGCCGCTTCATGCGTGAGCTCCTTTCGGGAGGGGACTGTCCGGGGAATTCTACTCGGCGCTTCTCGATTCGCCCCTTAGAAAAGGATGCGCCTCGGTATTGAAGACCACTCGGTCGAGATCCAGCGTCTCGTCCGGAGCGAACAGCAGGTAGAGGTACTTGAGCGTTTCCGCCAGAAAATAGCTCGGCATCAGGTCGCCTTTCTCCTTGGTGACTACGTTCTTCAACACGGTGTACCCGGACCCGGTGCGGCAGTGGGCGATCAGGGCCTCGAAGAACGTCCTCCCCATCTCGAGGTAGCGCGGGTCCTTCGTGTATCGATACAAATAGAAGGCAGACTCGATGATCTCGGGACGCAGCGGATAAGCGGGCTCGATCACCCGCATCGTCCGATAGTCGAGCAGCTCGGGCTCGATTCCGTGAAGCGTCCACATCCGCAGACAGGAATCCTCGAGTCGGCGCGCGCGAGGGAGGTCTCCGCCGAGCGCCAGCACCGCGGGAAGGAAGGCGTGAAGGGCGCCGAAGACGACCTTCGTGCGCCGACCGGTGACCATGTCCGCCTCCCCGTACCAGAGCCCGGTCGACAGATCGTCGGCCAGGTAATCGTCGATCGCGCGGAGGCCGTCGCGCCACACCCGTTCGCAGTCCCCGTCGCCGAAGAGCCGCGAGCCCTTGAGGGCGTACTCGTAGTAGGAGTCGATTCCGCCGCCGACGTGACTCGTTCGGCTCAGCCACTCGCCCGTCTCGACGTCGATCTCCTCGCCGACGAGCCCGATCCTCGACCGCCGGTTGTAGAGCTGGAGAAGCGCGTTCTTGGCTCGCTTGAAAAAGACGGGCTTGCCCGTCAACCTCGCCAGCGTGCCGAACTCCAGGACGAGCGTCCCGATCTCCGCCGGATTGGATCGGGCACCGCGCGTCTTTCCCGTCTTGAGGTTGACGTACATATACGGCATCCCGGTCGGCGAATCGAAGGCGGGGAGCAGGCGCTTGCCGAGGTCTTCGGCGAGATGCAGAAGGCGGGGATCGTGCGTCATCTGGTAGGCCGACAGGAGGCCCCCGAGGAGGCGGATCGTGATCTCGAAATTCTTGACGAAGACGTCCCGGTCGAAGGAGAGACGCTCCGTGACGAGCGCCCGAGCCCTCGAAGCCTCCTCCCTGAGGCCCATCAGCAGAAGCGTGTCGAGGGCATCGACCGGCGTCATCAGGAGAGAGACACCGTACCAGTCGTGAGACCCGCGACTCACCGGCTTCAGCTCGTCGTGTCCCCACGCGTGCCGCTCGTAGCCTCGCCAGGCGTGGAGCATCTCCGCCCGGACGCGCGAGGCCATCTCGCGCCTCGGGAAGGCCGGGGTGGGGGTGGGAGAAGGAATGCCGGCGCCGCCGGCAGCGGCGACGACCAGGAGCGCGGCCGCGAGAGAGCTCTTCCTCGCTCTGGCGTTCACGGGCAAAGCATGACATCTCTGCTGCGTCTCCTGCTTCTGGCCGTCACCGCCGTGGCGGCCTGCCGTGCTCCTGCCGGGGACCGGATGGGCTCCCCCGCCGCCTCGACGGCGTACCGGCGTGCCGTCGCAAACCTCGAGGCTCCGGTCGAGAAGGCGGTGCGCGCTTTCGAGGAGTCTCGCTCTCGAGGACCGGCCGCGCTGAAGAACGCCGCCGGAGAAGCCTTCCGGGAGTCCCGGAGGGCTCGCGACGAGCTGGAAACGCTCGCCGTTGTGCCCGAGCTCGACCGCGCCCGACAGGAGGAGCTGGTCTCTCTGAACCATTTCGTGCTCGGATTTCAGGCGTTCGCGGCGAGCCGCGGCGGCGAGGCCGAGCTCGCAGAGCTGGAGTCGATCGTGCGCCGCGGGCGGGCCCATCGCCTCCGCGGACGCGAGGCGATCCCGTAACTTCCTACCGGGAAGGCTCCGGCGATTTGACGATCCGCCCGTCCTTCATGACGAAGGTCACGGCCTTCAGCGTCTCGATTCGCTCGAGCGGGTCATCGGCGGTCGCGATGAGATCCGCGGCGAGACCGGCGGCGATCGCGCCGCGCTCCTTCTCCACTCCGAGGAGTCGGGCAGCGTTCGAGGTCATGGCTCTGAGAATCTCGCGGGGTGGAACTCCCGCCTCGACAAAGCTGTCGATAAAGGAGATCGAGAGCGTGCCTCTCGTCTCGCCCGGCATCACGCTGACGACATCCGTTCCATACGCCACCGTCACGCCGACGCGATACGCGCGCTTCAGGCGCTCGACGAGCATCGGGTGGTACTCCGCCATGCCCATCTCGCGCGCGATCGGCTCCGGGAAATCAGTGCCGACCAGAACCACGCCGTTCTTCTTCATCCGCTCGAGCGTGGCGTCGGAGGCCCGGTAGCCGTGCTCGACCGAGGCGACGCCGCCTTCCGCGGCATTCCTCGTGCCGGCGTCGGTCGCGCAGTGCGCCGCGACCTTGAGTCCGGCGGACGCCGCCTCCGAAACGATGATGCGCACGTCCTCGGGCGAGTAGAGGTACGGCTGATCGTCGACGACGATCTTGATGACCTTCGCGCCGTAGGTCACGTTTTCTCGCACGGCCTTGCGCATCTCGTCGCGGGTGTCGGCGTAGAGATACTCCGGCAGTGCGAGATCCGGCCGCTCGGGCGTCAGACCGTGGTACTGACCTCCGTACGGCGTGATGATCCGTCCGGCGTTCACGATGGTCGGGCCCGGCACCAGCCCGTCCTCGATCGCGCGGCGCAGCGCCGTGTCCGCGTAGTTGCCCGCGTTGCCGACATCGCGGACGGTCGTGAAGCCGGAGAGCAGCATGTCGCGCGCGTTGGCCACCCCCTGGATGGCGCGATAGCTCGTCGTCTCGATCGCGGTCGAGGCGAGCAGTGACCGCAGGAGCATCTCGAGGCTGCTGCTCCCGTGCGTATTCAGGTCGAGGCAAAGATGCGTGTGCGCATCGAAGAGTCCCGGGAGCACGACCTGCCGGGAGAGGTCCACGACGCGCGCTCCCGCCGGAATCGGCAGTGCCCCACCGACCGAGCGGATCTTTCCGTTCTCGACGAGGATGGTCTGGTCGCGCGTCGTCGTTCCCGCCGCCGGATCGACCAGTCGGCCGGCCCTGATCGCGACGACTTGGCTCGACGCGGCCGCGGCCGCCACCCAGGCCACGACCGCCACGGCCAGTCCCGAGAGCACCCTGTTCATCGCGGCCCCCTTCCCGCGCCGATCGGCGGCAGTCCCGCGTCTCTCAATCTCGCATCCAGCGCCGCGGCGTCTCGAGACAGAAGTTCCTTCCAGAGCCCCAGACGTTCCTGGAGCTTCGCCCGCGTCTCCTCGAAGCTTCCTCTCTGGACGTCCGTCGGCGGGAGGTCCACCGCATCGACCGCCGAGAGAATCGATCCGAGACGTCCGTTCAGACGCGCGAACGTGCCTTCCGAAGGCTGGCCGTCCTCCTCCGATCCCTCGAAGGTGGAGGCCTTTCGATCGAGCTCCTCCGCGGCCGGAGCGAGCTCCGCCGGGAGCGCCCGACTCTCGAGCGCCTTCAGCCGCCCGCGGAGGCGCCTCACTTCTTCGAGCGCGTCGAACGACGCGGCCATGGCCTCGGCGACGCTTCGGTCGAGCCTCAGCGCCGAGGCGAGCGCGTCCTGCGGCGCATCGACGCGAGGATCGCCCTTCAAGACGAGCGGCTGCTCCTGCGACTTGCCCGCGACCGTGAGCCGGACGGTGTAGCGGCCGGGCAGGGCCAGGGGACCCTGGGGCTCGATCGGCGTGTCTTCTCCGGCCACTGCGGCGATCTTGTACTCGTAGCGCGCGGACTTCGGGCGCGGGTAGCGCAGGTCCCAGACGATCCGATGGTGGCCGCGCTCGGTCGAGGGCGGCGCGGGAGGCCGGCTCCACTGCTCCGTGAAGTAGCGGCGCGCTTCGACGCGCTCCGCCGGCTGGTCGCTCGCGAAGGCGCGCACGAGCTCTCCTCGAGCGTCCATAATCTCCAGACGGACGGGGCCCGGCGCCGCGGAACCGAGCCAGTAGTCGATCACCGCCGGCGGGGGGTTTCGGCCGATCGGCGTCTCGGGCGGAAGCGGAGTGTCCCGATTCTCGTTCGGCCGGACCCGGACGGCCGGCGCCGGAGCGAAGAGATGCGCGGGCTCATCCGCGACGCGCGTCGTGATCTGACGCAGTGGCGCCACGCCGTCCAGGACCCACAGCGCGCGTCCCTGGGTCGCGGCCAACAGATCGTCGCCGTGGACGGTGAGGTCGCCGACCCAGGCCGTCGGCAGGTTGAGCTGCAGCGCCTGCCAGTGGTTGCCGTCGTCGAACGAGACGAAGACGCCGCCGTCGGTGCCGGCGTAGAGGAGCCCGCGCCGCGCCGGGTCGGCGCGCACCACCGTGACGAATCGGGTCGCGGGGATTCCCGCGGACACGTCGTCCCACGTCCGTCCGAAGTCGTGGGTGCGCAGGACGTGCGGCGAGAAGTCGTCCAGCCGGTGGCGGTCCACGGCGGCGTAGGCGGTCCCGGGCTCCAGCCTCGAAACGTCCAGGCTCGCGATCTTGCTCCAGGCGGGAAGCGCTCGCGGCGTGACGTTCTGCCAGCTCTTGCCGCCGTCGCGCGTCAGCCGGATCAGGCCGTCGTCCGTGCCGACCCAGATCTCGCGCTCCTCCGCCGGCGACAGCGCGATCGTGAAGATCACGCCGAAGCCGCAGGATCGCGCCTTCTCGATCGAGACGCTCCCCTCGCAGCCGGCCGTTCCCGCCTCGGCGCCCGAGAGGTCGGGGCTGATCGTCTCCCAGCTCTGCCCCGAATCCGTGGAGCGGAAGAGGTACTGCGATCCGAAATACAGCGCGTGGGGCGGCCGCGGCGAGACGACGAGAGGCGAGATCCAGCTGTAGCGGTACCGGACCTCGGTGGGCCGCCGGCCGTACGTGCTCTCGACCGACGGTGAGACGTTTCGCACCTGCCCGGTTCGCGCGTCGTAACGCGTGATGTTCCCACCCAGTCCGGTGCCGTAGACGATTAGCGGATCCGCCGGGTCGGGCACGTCCCATCCCCGCTCCTCGCCCCCCACGGGATGCCATTCGCGGTAGGTCACCGCTCCGTAGTCGCCCCGGCTGGCGATGCCGACCGTTCCGCTGTCCTGCTGGCCGCTGTAGATTCGGTAGGGGAACCGAGCGTCCGTCTCGGCGTGGTAGAACTGCCCCGTCGGCTGGTTGTACCAGCTGCTCCACGTCTTCCCCCCGTTCTCGCTGACGACCGTACCCTGGTCGCACGCCGTGACCATGAGCTCGGGATGTTTCGGATTGATCCACAGGAAGTGGTAGTCGTCTCCGCCCGGAGCGCCCTTGAAAAAACGAAACGTCGCGCCTCCGTCCTCCGAGCGGCGGATCGACTGCCCGGTGACGTACACGACGTCGCGATTCGCCGGATCAATCGTCACGCGATTCATGTAGCTGCTGGCCAGGCCGGGCGTCGCGTTGACGCGCGTCCAGCTCGATCCGCCGTCCTCCGACCGATAGAGCCCCGAAGGCGAGGAGCCCGAGCCCCGGCGGCCGGACGCGTCGACCAGCGCCCACACGCGCCCGCCGGGGGCAGCCGCCAGCCCGATCCGCCCGAGCTCGCCCGAGGGCCAGCCGGCGCCCGAGAGGCGCTTCCAGCTCCGGCCACCGTCGGTCGATTTGTAGAGCCCGCTGCCCGGTCCGGCGACCGGCTCGAAGTAGGAGAGCCAGGGATAGTTTCGCGCCTGCCAGACGGACGCGTAGAGGATCGCGGAATTCTCGGGATCGGCCGCGAGGTCCGCCGCACCCGTGTTCTCGTCGACGAAGAGCGTCTGGGTCCAGCTCTTGCCGCCGTCTTCGGTCCGGAACACGCCGCGCTCCCGGTTCGGCCCGTAGATGTGCCCGAGGGCCGCCACGAGAGCCACGCGCGCGTCGCGTGGGTCGATCCAGATGCGTCCGATCGCCTTGGTCGCCGAGAGACCCGCACGCTTCCAGCTCTTGCCGCCGTCGTCCGAGCGGTAGACGCCATCGCCGCTCGAGATGTCGTAGCGAATCTGGATCTGGCCGGTGCCGACGTAGAGCACGTTCGGATCCGACGGCGCGATCGCCAGAGCCCCGATGGAGGCGGTCGATTCGCGATCGAAGATCGAATTCCAGGTGCGACCCGCGTCGTCGGTCTTCCAGACCCCGCCGCCCGCGGCGCCGAAGTAGTAGGTCCGTGGCTGATCCGGAATCCCCGCGGCGCACGTCGCCCAGCCTCCGCGGAACGGCCCGACCAGGCGCCAGCGCAGATCGGAGAAGAGGGCGGGGTCGACGGGCTGGGCGATCGACGAAGCGGCGAAGAGCAGACCGAGCCCGACGCGGCACGCGGAGCGGCGAAGCCTCATTCTTCCTCCGGCGAAACCCGGGAAGCTTATCGGAGAGTCGCGGAGCGCGGCGAGCGAAGCGACGGTCCGATGTTAGATTCAGCCCATGACTCTCCCGACCGAGCCCATCGGAAGCATCCCGCGTCCGCGAGAGCTGATGGAGGGCACGGCGGCCTTCGCGGAGGGTCGCCTTTCCGGCGACGCCCTCGAGGCGCTCCTCGACGGCGCCGTGCGCGACACGATCCGGCGGTTCGAGGAGACAGGCTCGCCCATCATCACAGACGGTGAGCAGCGCAAGCCGAGCTTCGCGACGTACCCGATCCATGGGTTGACGAACGTCGGGGCGGGCGGTGTGACGATCCCCTTCGCGGACGGCCACACGCGGCAGCTGCCGGTCCTCTCGTCCGGGCCGTTCCGCTACGCCGCCTACGCCGCGGACGATCTGGAGAAGGCGAGGAAATACGCGACGCGGCCCTTGAAGGCCGCGGTCATCTCCGCGAGCGCGCTGTCCTTGCTCTACCCCACCTCCGGTCTGCCCGATTACTCCCGTGAAGCGTTCCTCGACGACCTCGTCCGCGAGGCGCGGATCGACATCCGCCGGTGTCTGGCGGCCGGCGCGACCGTTCAGATCGACTTCACCGAGGGGCGGCTGGCGGTCAAGCTGGATCC